>Ga0172378_10002901_pt1 | contig 16092 bp, 15 predicted proteins | sample GrowelOW332metaG_FD_119755 | JGI IMG/M metagenome (GOLD analysis project Ga0172378, IMG submission 119755) | Groundwater microbial communities from an aquifer near a municipal landfill in Southern Ontario, Canada - Pumphouse #3_1 metaG | ecosystem: Environmental > Aquatic > Deep subsurface >... | reverse complement strand
TTTTGGCGAACAAATATAGAAAAAGGGAAACAGGTTGGCACTTATTTCCCCTTGAATTTTCTATCATATTCTGTCGTATCGGTGGCCCCAATACGTACCTTGAAAACATTATTATCCACTTAGTGAATGGTTATATTTCTACGATTTATCTTACGAAAGCACGCTCTTCTTGTGCCTTATTTCGGTTCTGATATAAGAGATAAGCCTTGGTGTAGGCCAAAGATGCGATGATGCCAAGGACTTTTGCCACCCAAACTATCATCTTTACGATATACTTTAGCATGATAAAGAGAGCCATACCCATAAGTAAAAGCGTCCTGAACACCACTTGGATTATAAAGTAACCAATGCAATAACCAATGTATGCAGCCAAAGCAACTATCATAAATTCAGATTTTAGTGAAACATCAGTGATAGGTTCACATATCAAAGATACCCTTAATTCCGCAGTTCTATTAGTTTAATATTTTTATAAGTACGTGGGCAACAATAAGTTGCCAACGATTTTGTTATGCCGATTATTTCACTTAACTTAGTGCTGTAAATCAAATAAGATAAGAAAACGCACGACATGGCAAAGATAGCAATTAAATCCGAGAAATTAATAACCCCATTTGGCGGTATTTTTCAAATCATGGAGGCATTTAACGGCCTTCTTGGCAACTGCATAGACAGGACATTGGGTCGTCGATGCACCCTTGTTGGCTATCAGTACAGCGAGATAGTCCGCTCGCTGATGTGCGTCTATTTCTGCGGAGGCTCCTGCGTTGAGGACGTGACCGGGCATCTCATGCCCCACCTCAAGCTCCATCCTCACCTTCGCACTTGCAGTGCCGATACAATTCTCAGGGCCATAGAGGAACTGACGGTAGCCAACACGAGCTATACCTCTGACGCCGGCAAGACCTACGACTTCAATACGGCCGACAAGGTGAACGAACTCCTCATAGAGGCTCTGTTGACGTGTGGTCAGCTCTGCAGGGAGGAGTCTTACGATCTGGACTTTGACCACGAGTTTCTTGAGGCTGAAAAGTACGATGCCAAGGGCACCTACAAGAAATTCCTCGGCTACAGCCCCGGCGTGGCGGTCATCGGCGAGACGATTGTCGGCATCGAGAACAGGGACGGTAATGCCAACGTCAAGTTCCACCAGCAGGACACGCTCGAGCGCATATATTCGAGGCTTGAAGAGCGGGGGATACACATCAGGCGTTCGCGCATGGACTGTGGCTCCTGCTCAAGGAAAATCGTCGAGACGGTGGAGAGGCACTGCGAGCACTTCTATATCCGGGCCAATCGCTGCTCGTCTCTCTACAACGACATCTTCGCCCTGCGCGGTTGGAAGCAGGCGGTAATCAATGATATTCCTTCGGAACTCAACTCCATAATGGTAGAGAAGTGGGAAGGAAAGGTTTACAGGCTCATCATCCAAAGACAGAGGCACATGGATTCGGAGCTGGATATCTGGGAGGGTGAATATACCTATCGTTGCATCCTCACCAACGACTGGGAAAACTCTGAACTGGAGATTGTGGAGTTTTACAATCAGAGGGGAAGCAAAGAGCGGATTTTCGATGATATGGACAATGGTTTTGGGTGGAACAGGCTGCCCAAGTCGTTCATGGCACAATATACAGTATTCCTTCTGCTTACGGCACTCATCCGCAATTTCTATCTGAAGCTCATGTGTGATAGGCACATCGGCAGATTCGGACTGAAGCCAACATCACGCATCAAGGTCTTCGTGTTCCGTTTTGTCACCGTTGCAGCGAAATGGATAAGGACGTCGAGGCAATGTGTGCTGAACATCTACACCGACAACGAAGCCTACAGGTACGCCTTCAACTACGACGCGCCCTAATGCTGTAAACTTTTTGGAAATCGGTGCTTAAGCCCTTACAAGCCTTGTGGGGTAAGGGGGATTTGTGTCGTAATCAATGAACAATTAACCGAAAAACAGTTATGCTTAACCACAATTAGATTTTCCGCCAAGGATTCATGTATTTTTGAGGAAAAAGCATAAGGTTACGGATTTGAGGGATACAAAATATTTGCATACCATTCTAACACAGATTCTATTTCCATATACGAATGCTACCTTTATAAAGTATAGCTTAAATTCTAACATTGATTTTTTGCTTAGATAGTTTCGGGTATGTACTTATACGAGTTGTGTATAAGATACCTCTATATCTCGCGTTAAAAGTAAATACTACCTATCTGAAATAACTTTTTTTAGTAATTTTGCCTCAATAAATTTAGAACAATTCATGATTAAAAGATATTTAATATTCAGCATTACTTTATTCCTATCTCTTATGGCTCATGCAGCAGTACCTGACAGCATAAAACAAAATTTAGCTGATTATGATTATCTCACCAATTATACAGAGACGAACTTGGCTACATATCCTTATATCGTGAGAAAACGAGCAAAAGAATATAAAGTCATGAGACGTAAGATAAGGAATAGTGTAAAAAATGGAGAAAGTATATTAGATGCCACATGCGACTATGTCTTCTGGCTTTTTTCACACTTTGATACTCACTTTTATGTAGATAACCATCATTTCTGGTCTGACTACGACATTAAGATTCATCCTCGTTATAAAGATCTAATAGAATATGATCCTCTACCACTTGCACAAGCTGTAGATTCTGTCACTTTTCTGATACGTGTACCTTCTTGTGATGGTAGAAATCCGACCTTTGCTTGGACCGATAGTGCTGTTGTAAAGTTCGTTGAGTCACATTGCTATAATCTTATTATTGATGTTCGTGGCAATACTGGGGGGAGTGATATGATATGGCAACCTTTTTTTCCTTTGCTCATAGATCATTTACCTAGACAACAGTCCAAAATTCTATTTCGTAACACACCACAGAATCGTAAGAATATAGAATTTCGTGGTATGGACAGCCTTATTGATAAAGCAAAACACTCTAAACAACAATTCATCCCATTGGAAGAAAATGAAGAAGATGAAAAGATACCACCGCTAAGTAGTATTAAAAATGTAGCCGTTATTATAGATTCACGAACAGCAAGTTCTGTCGAAACTATCGTGAGACTTGTTAAAGATTATTGTAATCGAGGTGAAGTTTATGGGAGAGATAACACGAACGGTGCATATCTCTCAGGTAATATTGCAAAATTTTCATTACCAAACAGTGGTATCTCATGCTATTATCCAACTTGTATAGATGACCGTTTTACCTCATATATATCCCAAAAAGGAATAGGGATAGAGCCTGATATACGTATTAACCTACCTCTTCCAATGTCGTTGCGTGACAATATCGATTCTTGGACATTATGGGTAACTCAACAACTTGAAAGTAAAAACAGATAGATTAAGATGATTTCTCGAAGAATCTTCACTATAGTAGATTGATGGTTTCAGACACTTTCTGTACAAAATCCTTTCGGGTATATTCCAGCTCTTTCGTTATCTGTTCCTGGAGCAGTTCGAGCTTAGCTTTTACGATTGTGTTGAGCGAGAATGATTTGGTATAGTGGTCGGCATCGGCTATCTTGAAGTCTTTGGCCAAAAGATAGTCCACAGAAATATAGTTGGCATAGAAATGAAGTATCTGGATAAAGGAATCGGAGTTTACCACCTTGTCATGTTCTATCTTCGAGATAGTAATGACTGGCAAGCCTGTTGCTTCGGCTACCTGTTGTTGGGTCATAATAAGATATTGGCGAACATTTTTTAGTCGCTCGCCAATACCTCCAATACGTGTTATGCTATTATCGCTTTTCATAAATATCTTCAACGTCTATGATTGCACATTCACTCCTTTGGGTAGAAGTTCCTCGATCATATTTTCAATATCTGTCTCCACACCCATGAAGTTTCGGCTAAGAATAATCTCCATGTTGCGATCTGTACCGAAGTCGTAGAGCGGTGGAATATCCTCGTACATTTCTTCTTCCAACTTGATTTTCTTCATGTCGAAGTTGGTCTTACAGAAATACTTCGAGGTCTTAAACTCGGCTGAGTTCTCAATCTCAAAGGTGTTCATCGCTCCATCAGGGGTCGGCGTAAAGTCTCTCGCCACCTGTCCAGCCAGCCAACCTGTAGCCATGTCTGCTATCTTGGCGGCAGGAACAAGGTTATCCATTCTTTCGGAGATAGAGGTGGAAACCTTCTGGTCGTTGATAGAGATAGATTTGCTCGTCTGCTTTACTTTGCCAAACACATCGTTCTGTGCCCACTCCAGAGTTTCCTTGTTGCGAGCGGCACCCATGAAGATATTTCCACAAGTAGATAATATCTTCTGCATACCCACCTTACCATAGTCGGCTTCGAGCTGTGGCAACTCCTGAAATCCCAAGGTGACGGACACCTTATTGCTTCGAGCCGTACCAATCAGGCGGTCAATCTTGTGAAAGTAAAGCGTTGGCAGCTCATCGATGATCAAACTACAGGGATAGTTATGCTTGCTGTTGATTTTCATTACTAGTCGGTTCAGGATAAGTGCGTTGAGGGAGCCAATCACCTGTTCCTTCTCCGGGTCGTTGGCAATAACCAGATAGCTGGGGTGCTCACGATCAGAGATTTTTAGGTCGAAGTCATCGCCAGTGAACACCCAATAGGCCTCTTGTGTCGCCAGACGACCTGCAGCCACACGCAGTGTACCCACCATGCCTTCGAGCTGATCCATAGCCTTATTCTTGAAAGCAGACTCGAAAGGAGCCATCAGAGGCTTAATGGCACGGTCGCTCATCAGAATCTTAAAGATATCGTTGTACGACTTGTTGAGAAATTGCAGCACATGTGCCATATCCGAAAACTCGCCAGTTCGGGTATCGGGGACAACTTTGTTTCCCTTTTTGTCCTCATACCATGTCTCTAAGATGTTTACAAGACAGCCGTCTGAATCGACATAAGAGAAGCCTTCCAATTCGACGAACATCCCATTATCGTCGATGGACATATTTACCATTTCCTCATTGTTGAAGTCAAGGACAACTTTGCCCTTCTCATTGATGCCAGCATAGTCTGTCCATTGCTTGTAAACAAGCTGCAACACACCTTCTTCAATCTTGTCGATGGTGATGGTCTTGCTATATCGGAAGAACCGTTTGAGTTTCTTGCCCTTCAAAAAGCCTGTTGGGTGGAAGTTGACAAAGAAGTAGATGATGGCTGCAAGGAAGTTCTCGGAAGCGTTCTTAAAGAATGCCTCCGAGCCACCTTTCTTGTCACCGCCTCCTTTGTTGAGTGATTCCAGAAGCGTTGCAGCGGTCTCTGATGCAGCGGCAAGATCGGGGATATACTTCTTTTGGATAGGATTGATGCGGTTAGAATACCGTACATTGGCAAAGTTGATGATATGGAAATCGCAGTTGTCTGGCATATGACCATATTTTTTGTTCTTACAGTACTGATACAATAGGGTCTTGGCAAGTGTAGGAAACTTGTAGTCGTAAACCATTATGGTAAATCCCTTGGCACTGTGTTGTCTGATGAATGGGTCGATGATGCCGAATGACTTACCAGAACCGGGCGTACCCAAGACGAGCGTAGCACGGAAGGGGTTGATGATGTTGATCCAACCTTTCTTCATACGCTTCTTGAAATAGTAGATCATCGGGATATTGACGGAGTATTCGTTTTCCACCTTCTCTTCCATCTGCTGAAAACTTTCGTTCTCGAAATTAAAACGGTCGTCGCCGAGCTTGTGGTTAAAGTATTTGCTGATAGCATCAAGCCCTTGATGAATGAGCATGATACCAATAACAGAACATGCTGCATAGATCATTCGGTTGGTAGGGAAGCCCAGCAATGTACCTCCCCACATATCTTTATGCACCAGTACACTTGTCACCACAAGGTAGAAGCCAATGGACAGCGGATAGATGACCATTGTCTTCATATTGAATTTCAATTCCTTTCGTGCCTTGGTGCCGATGCAGGTAACACCGATACACACCAGCTCCATAAACTTACACCCGATAACGCTGTTAAAGAGTTTAAGTTTATAGAGGAAGGATATGAAGAATTTGGTAATAGGGTCTGTGGACTCTATGGGTAGATTAACTATTAGCTCAAATATCAAAATCAAGTAGATGCAGCTTCGAAAGATGTTGTATATCTGTTGCTGCTCTTTTGTCTCTTCTGTTGCCATATCAAGGGATAAGCAGTTGGATTAGTTCCTTTTCATTCTCAATATCGGGCGCACCTGCGCTGAATCCGTTTTCAGGATAGATGAGATATAACCTGAATGTAGGGAGATACATTTGACATACAGCTCTTCGGTCTGTGAAGATGAGCCGTCTTGTGTAGAACTAAGATAAGGGACTGTTAGAAAGACATCGCTACCGATCGTCTTCATCACTTTCTCAATGGTTCCTATATTGGCTGATAACATTCTCAATTCGCCAATGGAGGGCAATGCCCAGCCTTTAACCGAAGATGTATAATTCGTTATGGCACCTACGGCAGGACTTTTCCGTTCTGATTTGAGTATGGCCGAGGTGTTATCAATACCACAGAGTGTGTTCTCGTCAGCCGACACGTTGGCGACCGACATCAGAGTGTCGAGATAAGCATATTGTCCTAAGTTCTTGGTCGATACCACCCAGATGCTATCAGCTCTTGTGCCAATCACGACTCCCACGGCCGTCATGCGGCTCGCATCATATCCTCTACTCGATACAATGCTGTTATCAGAGAGCAAGATGGAGCCAGTGGCTACATTGCCCTGCCAGTCTTCGATATGTTCAGAACAGGAAACTATGTGAAAGGATAGTAACACGGCTGCTACCACCCAAAGGATTGAATGAAACTTTATATTGATTTTCATAACGTCTTGTTGTTTAGAGTGGAATCTTGATACCAATAGTCAAACCATTGCGGAAAGAGTCTCCGTGCATAAAGCTGACATTGTTTTTCTGTTTGAGGGTTAGCTTCCAACCGCTTGCCAATGTGTAATTGTATTCGAGGCTACCTTCTGCCCCAAAGAAATAGTCTCCACGATATGCACCTGCCACAGGACCAACGTCGAGCCGTAAAGTAGAGTTCTTCCAACGTATCAAACTCTTTTTATACACGATGCCACCGTTCCAGTAGTAGTGTTTCCAAAACGATTTGGAACACACCTTACCACACTCCGGGTCACGTTCCCATCGGTTACCAGCCTCGCCGAAAAGTTCAAGGGCATTGTCGTAAGGCAGCTCTTTCTCATAGCCAAAAGTGGTATTGAGAGTGTTCTGAAACAGTAGTCCTGCGTTGAACGTAAAGAACTGATCGCCGTCGCCAGCATAGGCTCTCGGCATGAGCAAAATGCTCAATACAAGGGATAATAGTATTCTTTTCATTGCGTTTCTCCTTAATGGTTAGTTCTTGAAAGGCTATTCATCAGGTTTTCGTCAAAGCCATCGGCATGAAGAATATCCGAATACTCGATAGGGATATAGATTACTCGTCCCGAAATCTGATTCTCGGAAATTTCTAAGTTCAGGATTTTCTCGTCTGGGAAGGTGAGCTTGTTTAGCACCAACACATTACGATAGCCCTTCTTAAACGAATTGGTCTTGTTGAGCATATAAGTAGGTGTGAGTTCGATGGTCTGTGTGTTCGTAGCTTTGCTTTCCTTTTTGTCGGTCAGCTTCACACGTATCTCATCTATGTCAAACTTGATGTTGGTATTATTGTAGAGCGAGAAATCAATGAAGAAGTAGTCGTCGATAGCATAGATGTTATTGACCACGGCTTTGATGCCATACCTTTTATAATGTATGTTGTGAAACTTTGCTGGCATACCGTATATCGCCCATGCAAAGCGAGCCATATCTGCTTCGGGCATCAGCACATCGGGGTTGTTGTAACGCTTGGTGTCCTTGATGTCGATGTTGAAGATTGAATTGGCACGAGCCGGGCCTTTGACATAGACCACATTAAACTGGGCTATGTGTCGTTCACCAATCACCGTCATGGTGCCAGCCAATTCATGATCGTACATTCTACCAGCAGGTTTGATGCGGACGATGTTTTCAGCACATTGGTTGCCAATGATGCTATTGGTGGAAATATCTACGAGCTTGATATTCTCTGGCATAATGATATGTGTTGTTACCTGCTCATTGACATAGACGGTGTTCTTATGGAGACTACCATCGAAGATATAAGCATCGTCCATGCTCTCACGATGGATATAATGTACTTTGGCTGTATCAGGAACGATGTCACGATACTTCTTTTGCGCCTTCATCGGAGTACCAATCAGTACTGCTAACAGGGTAATTACTATGTATTTCATTGTGCTTTACTATTTATTTGTATCTTTAATAAGCCTTTATCGTTCTTCGTCTAAGGACGTATTGATGAGATATACGATGGTGTTGTACTTGATGCGAGCACGGTTCTTGCGCATATTGGCAGATACGGCACTACTGGCCGACTGATAGATATTCTGCAAGGCTTGCAAGGCCACCGATTCACTGTTTAGCGTCGATCCGTAGTTGTTGCCGAATTGCATATTCTGCTGCATGGCTTGCGAGCCAGCCTCTTTCATCAAGTCACGGAAAGCCGACTCTGGTACATAGAAACCTTCCATGCCATCGTTGTCATAGACCGACAGATTGACTTTGATAAACTTGCTGCCCACAAGAATACTCGTGATGTTGGCTTTGACACGCTGTTGCCCGAAACCAGTTACCAGTCCATAGAGGTAGGTGCCCTTTTTCAAGAGTACCTTGTTGATGGTTACATCATCGAGTAACTTGAAACGAAGCCTTGTACCCTCATGGGCTTTGGTCGTCTTGTCAATCATTGCTTTGATGAGTGGAGCATCTACATTCTTGTTGGCAGATACCGTATTGAAGCGATCGGCATTAGGGCTGTTCACTTTTTCCACCGTCTGCACTTTCTCGCTTTCTCTCTTCACTTTCCCTCTTGTTGTGCGAGTGGAACGATTGCTATTGGCATAACCTGCAGCATAAGGGTCTTCATTGTTCCCATAACCATCATAACCACCATAACCGCCGTAGTTGCCATTGCCTTCATCGATGGCTCGCTGTGCTGCACGACTTCGCTTCTGAATGTATTCAAGTTCCTTGGCATAGTCATCGAGTTCGTCACGACGGCTGCTTCCTCTTGCAGCATGGCTGCCGCCACCATAACCACCTCCAGCATAAGAGTTGATATGTTTTCTGGATTCAGCAAGGCTGCGTTCCATTTCTTCCTGTGCTTTTTGTTGGGCTTTGCGCTCGGCATTGTCTTTGTCGATCTGATCCATTTCACTCTCACTATATCCATTGCCCAGCGAGTCGTGTTTCCCTTCTTCGTCGCCGAGTCCATCGACTGCCGAATAGCCGTCTTCATCCATATCGCGATCTTCCATGCCAGCCATCTTATCTTTCATACCTTCATTCTCTGCATCGGGCAGCTCCATGTTGAGCGAGTCGGTAGCTACTTTAGTCGAGCTGGTGCGGTTGCCATCAAAGATGCCAGACACCTCGTAGGCAAGAAAGGTCAATGGCAGGAAAACAACGAGGGGAAAGATGTATTTTGGCTGCTTCAAATTCAACTTCTTCATTCTTTACGCTTCTTTAGAAAATTAACGATGTGTTGTAGTTGGTGATAATCCTGTATGATGCGGATAGAGTCTTCGTGACTTTTCTCACCGATGGTAAGGAGAGAATCCAACTCCTTGTGTATGGCCACTCCCTTGTCGGTAAGCTGTTTGAGCTCCAACTTCTCACTCTTCTTGGTTTCCTCTATCTGCCTTAGACCATTCATCATGGGTTGGATATTCTCTATCTTCTCTGTCCTGCCACTAAAATCAGTCTGCTCTTTGACAGTGGAAGCCTTCGTCAAATCATAGAGTATCGAGATAAAGGTGGCGACAGAGGCAAACACAAGTGTTCCCACTACCAGTGCGAAAAAGGTCTTCCCATTGTCTGATGCCCACTGGTTACACTTCTCTACCTTGTTTCTTACCCTCCAGTATTTGGAAATACGCCAACAAGCATATCGAATCTGCCGCTTGTATCGGGGCAGGTCTTTCTTTACTTTTTTTGTCTTCATATCACTAATATTCGAGGTCAATATTCTTTAAGGTTCGCCAATGGGTGATTAGCAAACCATGCGGATTATTCTGAGTTCTCGGCACATTCTCCAATGCTCCAGTCGTAATCAGTGTACGCCTTATCTTCTTGGTGCGGCGACGAATACTCTGGGTGCCATAGTAAGTAAACTTTCTGCTATGTTCATCGAGCTTGATGCTGTCGCACATAATCGTACAGGTGGCAGACGAAGATACTATATCAGAGAAAAAACCATTTTCTTCCATGGCTTCCTTCTGCTTGATTGCAGTACCATCGGCCATATACATCGCCTTGCCAAGCGTCCATTTGATGTAGTCATCATCAGGAGGTAAGGTGAAGAAGTATTGGTGGAAAAGCTGAATGTGTGCCTTCGCCTCCATCACAAAGTTGGCTTCTTCCTGACTGCGCTGTGCCAGAAAGGGTATATCTCCATCAAGAACATACACCTGATTACGTTCTTCTGAAAGCACTTTGGCACCATAGGCTATGAGCATACCACAGATAACCACATTACCCACAATCGTGAACAACACGGTCATCAGGGCGAGCCTTGTTTTTCGTTCTAAGCTTTGTATGAGCATATTCTATTGTTTATCTTTACGTTTATAATTCTCATCATTTTTGCCGACGTTGTTGTAGGCTCTCGCATTGTTAGCACCACCGGAATAGGCTTGACCCAAAGTAGTGTTGCTTTTAATACTGCTCACCACGGAACTTGTTACAGACATTCCATCACCTCTATTTTGGCTATATCCACCAGCGATACCAGTAGCACCTAACGTACCACCGGCAACCGCACCTCCTGCAGCACCGACGGCAGAAGCAGCGGCACCAACACCAGCCATTCCAGCAGCTGTTGCAACACCGCTTGCAGCAGAGCCTGCGCTAGATGATACACCTCCGGGGATAAGCCAAGAGCAGACTTCTGGCACCATACTCAACACCTTTGCTCCAGCAAGCATACCCACCACATACATACAGGTGGTGCCAATAGCTTGCATACCCAATGCCCCAATGTTATCCCATGAAGCAGCGTTATGCAGGAGCTTGTTGTAGGCTGTCAGGTCTGATTCGAGATAGAACATAATCAGATAATCAACATAATACACAATGAGATAGACCACAAAGCCCCAAAGCGATATGGTCAGATATTTCGAGATCCACTGCGACCACGCATTTCGCCAAGGCGGAACGATGGACAAAGCAAAAGATATAGGGCAGAATAGTTTGAGTATGCTTAGGAAGATACGCTGTCCAAGCAACATACCGTAATAGGTCATCTGGAAGATGATTTCACCTATAAAGCGGATAATGTCGTTAGCCCACTCGCTGATCTTCGTTTCCACAAGTACAGCGGCTTGTTTGGCGTAATTCTGTATGCTGATGCCAATGTTCTCTACACTATGTTGTATTTTATCAAGCAATCCGTCCTCGGTTGCAGCATCTTGTGCCGCCTTCTGTTCCTCCTGCTTAGCTTGTTGGCTTCGTATGGAGTCGATATATTCTTGTTGTTTGGTAGCCACTGCTCTTTCGAGTGCCGCTACCTCTCGGTTTTTGTTCGTTGCCATCTGTTGCGTCTCGCCCTCCAACCAGTTTCCTGGCACAGAAAGGGCATCGCAAATAGTGGAAGAGAAACCGATGCACATTGCCAGTCCTATAATCCGTGCTATCTTCATCACGTCCATACCACGACGACCCAATATCATCACCCAGCACTCGTAGGAGCCTACACAAAGGGCCAGACTGATACCAAGTGTCTTGGCAACACTGACCATCTTGATGAAAAGTCCTGCGGTCGGAGGATTCTTCATTTCGTTCATTAGCCTTGCCAGATTCTCGTCGATTACTGGCAGTCCCATAGTCAACAGCTGATCGATGAAGATGGATAAGGTCATATTGATGTTCAACAGTAAGTCTGTCATAATCAGTTCTATTTCGGTTTTAATAATATGCTTTGGCAAGTCGGGCAAGCGAGGCCACCTTCTTCACTAATTCTTCCATGTCCTTTTTGGCTTGGACAAAGCCTTTCTCCCTTTTGACATTTTCAAGTTCATAACCCACACCTGTCTTGCGGAGATAGGCTATGTTTGAGGTGATTACCTCGTTTCTTTCGGTGAGTGTTCTGACACTCTTTGCTATTTTTCCCTTGCTCTTAATCAGACAATAGGTAAGTCCTTCGGTGATAGAAGATTGCATATCAGAAAACAGATCTTGGTATTTACCGTACATCAAATCGACATTACGGTCTGCTGCACGTGCAATCTCTTCTTTGTTGAGTTCTTCTATCTTCTTGCGCTCGGTTTCAACGATCTTTTGCTTCAACAGCAGTGTGGCTAACTGGGCCTCACGCCTTGGACCTACTGTTTTGACGTTAGATCTACTTTCATCAAAGTGGACACGTAAGCCGGACTTTAACCCATGCCATTCCCATTTGGTATAGGCACCACTATAATTCTTGTGTAGAAAATAGTACCACCAATCAGGGGAGAAGTCCCAGTGCCCTTGCTCCATTGAGCGAATTTGATGTTCCTTCTGTTTGTCTTTTGTTGGTACCTGCGCTAACAAAACCGTAGGGAGTAACAGGGTACACATTAATATAATAGGTCTCTTCATACTGCATTAAGATTTTGTTTCCACTTACCAATGAGGTCATTGGCGATGCTTTCGTACACATCACTATTGAGGATGTCCCAAACATAATCGTATTTGAAGCCGCCAATATCGACACATCTACTCCAGAATAATGCTTGGCTGATGATGCCGTGAATTACTGCAATCTGATCCTGAATATCATAAATTATGTCGATTCGCTCATTCAAAGAGGCTTTGAGGATATTAGTTTCAGAGGCAACCAAAAGGGCAACTGACTTCTTTAGCAAGGACACTCGCTTGCTAACATTGTAGTTGGCTTCTGCAAAATACCATGCTATCTGCGGTTTGCGAAAGAGGTTCTTTCGTGTCAAGTCCACAAATTGGACATACTCCTTGGTCGTATTACCTACGTCCAAAGTCGTCTTGGATATAGCAGCAGACAGTATTACCCATTGATGCGCATTGTTGAGTTTGGTATTGAGTGTTGTACGCAGCTCATTGAATTTTGACGCATTGTTAGTCGCTATCTGTTGTTCTCCATAGCTAACGCCAACTTGCTTGACCGATGCTTCTTCTGCTTTGGCCATTGCCTTGTGGAGCGATATAAGTGCAGAAATCGTAGGCAGATCGTCTGGGCCAACGATGACTGCACTGGTTGTAGAAAAACAACCGATGAGCAACAATAGCAATATGAGGATCCTTTTCATAAGCGTTAGTTTTATCAGATATGTTGATTCTGGTTATGTTCTGGTTTGATATTTCCAATCATTCACTACAGACTCTACCATTGCTTTTCCATCGAAAAATGAGGCCCACGTCAGGGGATCGATAGAGTACATGAAATTGCTGAAAGTACGGCAATACTCGCAGATATACTCAATCTGCTGGAGGTGTGTGTTAATATCGACTATATGACTAAGCAACTTGTTTGCTAAGGTAAGCCGTTCGTAACGATCGAGAAAATTGTAGCCATCGCCCTTTCCCAAGTGTGCATTTTTAAGCAGTGCCGACAACTTATCATTGCTTTTCCCACTGGTAAATGCAGACAGATTTACTTTGCCATTGTTCACTATATCTACAAAGTCTTCTATGAGTCCAACCACTTCTGCTTGGATGTTTACAATCTCATTCAGGCTATTCACATAGTTGATGCCGGGACACCTGTTGATTGCCTTCACAGCTCTTGCCGTGTTGCCTGGCACTTGCAGGAAGTTCTCTGCCATCTGCTTGTAATAAGCTGACTCCTCACCGAAGCCGCTGACGTTCTGCATCGACATTCGGTAAAGTTCCTTGATGGTCTGCATGGAGGCTGTGTAGGACATAATCTTGGCTTGTTTGGAGCGGATAGAGTCGAGCCGTGCATTATGCCTGTCCTCTATGATTTTCTGAAATGCAGTATTGGCACCCACGGCTGCGGTGCTATTGATGTCATAGACAACCCGAACCCAAGCATTGGTGGAATGGGTGGAAAGCAACAAAGCTGCTATAACCAGTGCCGCTTTTCTTATCTTTCCCATAAGCTCATGATGTTTTGATGTTTATTGACAAGTACGGCGAAATCAAAGTAACGCCCCATATTCATTTTTTTGCGGTCTTCCTCGATATGAGTAATGGCTTGCTCAATATCGTCATTAAAGGCTCGCTCATATATCTTCAAGGCTTCTTTTTCTACACGTTCAGTGGTAAACGCCCAATACCATTCTGGTGGCACCTCTACTGAATACACATCAGAATACTGACCACGGCTTATCCATACTTCCTTGTGATAAGGTATGCCTTCTTTGGGAGGTAAGGCATTGACAGTGAATATCTGCTGCTTCTGCACTTCTGTCAAGCCGAGGATAGCTGATATATCACCGTATCGGTCTTTGAATTTGCTCTGATCCAATAGTATCTTTACATCAGAGTTGTTGATGATGGCTTCTTTAACGATGGGCGAATCAATCACGTCATTCAGCTCCTGGGTGACAACTCCAGCAATACCGTTGAACTTGCGCACGGTCTTGTAGAGGTACTTGATGTAACCTGCCATCGTAGGAGAAGAAATCGCTTTCCATGCTTCCTCGATGATCAGTGCCTTGCGGCCCTTCTTTAGTCGCATCTTCTGCAAGAATACGTCCATGATAATCAGTACGACAATAGGGAAAAGTATGGGGTCGTCCTTAATCTTGTCAATCTCAAAGACGATAAACTTTTCATCGAACAGAGATTTATCGAGATCGTTGTTAAGCGTATGCTCCAGTTCGCCACCTTTATAGAATTGCTCCAGTATGGCAGCAAAATTATCTATGTCGAAGTCTATCTTCTTCTCGGCCATGATTTGTGGTATGCGTTCCAGCGCAAACTCATAGTAACTATTGAAAGACAGGTTTTTCACATTCAGCTTCTTGCGTTGCTTTTCTATCTTGTCAATCTTCTTCTCAATACGCATAAGATATTTGCCCTCTATGAGTTCGGGCATCAAGCGAACAAGCTGTCTATTGGCGTTTTCTTTCTCACCATCAGACGCAGCTTTGTCGTTGATGACATTACGCAACTTGCTCACTTGGCGGACAATCTTGGCATGATGATCTTTCTCTTCTTTGGTGAAATCCAGTTCACCATCAGCGTTGTTTGCACTGTTGTGTTCTATTGAATCAGCCTGGGGGGTAGAAGTTGCATTTTCCTCCAGTTCGCTGATAGTGTAATCGTCGCCGTACTTTTCCTCCAATTTCTCTTCGTACTTTTCGTACTCGCCATTCTTCTTGTCTTCCAGCATCAGACGTTCACGTAGTCGCTCTCTATCCTTATCAGAGAATTTATCAAAGGGGTTGAAGTATTCGTCATAGTATTCGACAAGTGTCTGATTGATGATTTTATCCTCTATCTTTGTTGGCTCTTCATTACCATTGAAGATAAGGAAGATAAGTGATTTAAGAAACTGCTTCTTTTCTCCGAAGTTCAGATTATACTCATCAGGTGTAATGCTGAAAGGGTTCATCGAGATAGGCTTCTTCTTGCTGTATGCGATATAGGTTCCATGGAAATAATGGCTGATACCTTCATAGCTATCACCAGTGTCAATCATCACAACGTCGGTGTCTTGCATCAGCAACTGTGCAACAACAGAGTTCATGTGGAAGCTCTTGCCACTACCACTCGGACCCAAACAGAAGAAATTGGCATTGTCGGTAAACTTAATCTTGCCTTCCTTGCCTGTAATGTCGATTGATACTGGTATGCCCTGACGGTCGGTGTAATAGACGTTAAGCCTTGATTCCTCGCTATGCTTCATGTGTTCCTTATACATTAGACAAAGGGCAGCATCTGCCAGTGTCAAGAAGAGGTCATACTCTTTGTTGAATGAATAGGACATACCGGGGAAGGAATTGACAAACAGCTCCAACTGGTTATAGCAAGCCTTTGATGGCATAATGCCACAATCGTAGAGCTTAGTTCCCAGA
>Ga0172378_10002900_pt1 | contig 16094 bp, 15 predicted proteins | sample GrowelOW332metaG_FD_119755 | JGI IMG/M metagenome (GOLD analysis project Ga0172378, IMG submission 119755) | Groundwater microbial communities from an aquifer near a municipal landfill in Southern Ontario, Canada - Pumphouse #3_1 metaG | ecosystem: Environmental > Aquatic > Deep subsurface >... | reverse complement strand
TGCATGTGTTAAGCACGCCGCCAGCGTTCGTCCTGAGCCAGGATCAAACTCTCCATGAATTTCTTTTAAATTGACTGGCTTCCTCTTCGTCTCACCTATTCACTTTACAAGGTCCTGCGCTGCCTTTCGAGCGGCGCGAAGGGTATGATATCATTTTTCCAGAAGAAGTCAACACTAAAAAAGCAAAATCTCTAAAACCACAAAAAATGTACTATCCCTTGCTACCACTGATTTTTTACCATAAAACCATATTTTTTCTTATTTTAAACAACTATTGTCTAAATATTGAATACCTTCGACATCTCAAAAAACACGCTGTTTCCCTGGCTACTATCCATAAAGCAGACTGCTTCTGCATGCTAATATATAATATTAAAATGAATAGATATTGTACTTTGGGAGGGAATGTCTTGGATTTTACAGATCTTGTAAAGAAAAGATATAGTGTAAGAAAATATGATTCTCGTCCTGTCCCCATATCTCTCATCGAAAACTGCATGGAAGCTGCAAGGTTAGCTCCTTCTGCCTGCAACTCCCAGCCATGGTCTTTTATTATCGCTAATACCCCTGAAAAAGTAAGCGCTTTGGCAAAAGCAGCCTTCAGCGGCATATATTCAATGAACTCTTTCGCTGCAAAAGCCCCCGTCCTTATAGTGGTCGTTGCTCAACATTCTCGATACAGTGCAGCTTTAGGCGGCTTTTTCCGTGGGGTACAATTCAGTCTCATGGATGTAGCTATTGCCTGCGAACATATTTGCTTGCAGGCGACAGAACTAGGATTGGGGACATGCATGCTGGGATGGCTTGATGAGAAAAATTTAAAAAAAGAATTGCTTCTTCCCTCATCTGCAAAAATAGATATTGTAATAAGTATGGGCTATCCTGAAAATAATGATGTCGTTCGATCTAAAACAAGAAAAACATTAGATGATATAAGACGATTTCTTTAGTTTATAAAAAAAGATGGATAGGGCTCATAAAGAGCTCCGTCCATCTTTTTTCTACGCCTACAATCTCACACGGAGAATTTATTTTTAAATTCCTCAGGCTTCGCAACTTTCTGTTTTTATATCACAACAACGAGCTTCTAAAGGCAAATATGTAAGATCACATTTCATTCCACCCTTAAGGGAACATGCATTATATCCTAACAATCTCATTAGAGAAACAACTTGCCCAGCAGACTGCCCCGAATAACAACAGACAATTACTTTCTTATCTTTAGGAATCTCATTTAAATGATCTCCCACTTCGCTCCAAAAAATATTAACAGCACCTTCGAGATGTTCTTCTTCATAGTCTTCAGGTTTTCTAATGTCGAGAATGTACACTTCTTCTTTTTTCATTACTTCTTTCAATTGCTCACAACTAATGAGATTGTTACACCCTTTTTTGAGATCCTGGAAATAATCTGCGACCGCTTCTACGATTGTTTTCAAGACAAAACCTCCCTTTAGAGATCGTTGTAAGTAATGATAATCAATATCAATATTGCATGAGGAGAGAGAAATTGTCAATAAGAAACAGAAAATTTATAACTATTATAAACGTTATTTATAAAAACGTTTTTGCATTATTTTTTAAACTGTATTTAAAAGAATTACTTACATTTCTTGCTGTTTTTCTTCCATGATCTGTTTTAAGCGTTTTCCAGTAATAATAAAGTATGATTTCTCCGCAACATTGGATGCATGGTCTCCCACTCGTTCAAGATGACGGCCTATCCACATCAAAGCAGCTGCACATTGGGCAGTAACTTTATCCCCTTTCGGTTTAAGGGCTATGATTTGAATAAGTTCTTCAAAAATATTGAAATAGAGAATATCAAGTTCCTGATCTTTTAAGTAAACTTCCTCGGCTAATGCAGGATTATTAGTCTCAAAAGCATTTAGTGCATTTCGAAGCATCTCTGTCGAAATATTCTTCATTTTAGGAATATCTATCAACGGCTTTAAAAGAGGATATTTGTTAAGAAAAAGTACTCGTTCAGCTATGTTAACGGCTTCATCGCCTATTCTTTCAAGATCTGTAACTATTTTTGCTACAGCAAAAACAAATCGGAGATTTTCTCGAACTGGCTGTCTCATCGCTATAGACCCTAAGCACTCTTGATCTATTTCCACTTCCAATTTATCTATAACATCATCATTGTCTATTACCTTTTGCGCAAGGTCATTGTTTCTTTCAACTAAAGCCTCTACGGCAGAGGCAACGGCTTTTATACATTCCTCTCCCATTTTATGAACCATAGAAAGAATTCTTTTTTTATCACTTGAGTAGAGAATCATTTCCGATGTCAGTTCCTGCTCTGGCTCTTTCTTCTTCCCAAAAAGCATCACCGTCCTCACCTCTTTCTCTGATTTTTCCTCCTTTGGCAACTTCTAACGAAGCAGCAACTATTACTCGTAAGGTCGCTAAGAGACTCCAAAGGGCGGCATCTTGGCGACAATTAAAAAGATGTCCGCGAAAAACCATAATCTGTCTTAACAATTCATCACGAGATCGAAATTCTTTCGCAAGTTCCAACGCCTTCTGAATACTTACAGCGTCATCAAGCGCAAAAGCGCGAAGACTATAACGTACAACATCAACTGAGAGAGAAAGATACTTTTGCCACTCCTCTCGTTGCAATTCACTGGAGAGACGATCTTCTATTCCTTCTTGCCATAAGGTGTAAAGTTTGCCTGTCGCAGTTTCAACAAGCTCTGCCATAGATATAAGCGAATACGAAATTGTTGCATATGACTCCATTTGAGAAGTATTATCGACTGGTGCCGGTATAGCAAACATATAGTCGGAACACTGCTCTAAAAGAGACGGGATCCCTCGCTGTAATTGATAAATCTGCCTTTTATAATCAGGGGCAAAAAAAAGCATATAGATAAAAGTTTCAATGTAATTTGCCAACCGTGTAATTTCTTTTTCCAAAAGAGGAACGGCAAGAGGCGGAAAATCGGTAAGACTTTCATCAAGATAGATAGCTTCTCCCGGATCTTTCGCAATTTCAGAAGAGAACCACTGCCCACTCATAACAGCAGAGCGACGTACAAAAGGCAAAAAAACAACAACATTGAGGACACTCAACCCTACTTGATAAGCTGCTAAACGCATTTCTGAATCTGCAATAAGCAAAGAAACCGAACGCAGTATAAAGGGCGCAAGAGCTATTCCTGCCACAACTCCTAAACAACGATAGACAAGAGAAAGCCAAGCAAGCCTTCGCGCATTAACACGTGCGCCAAGACTAAAAAAAAGGACGGTAACAGACGTTCCTAATCGAGCACCTAAAACTAAAGGATAGGAAGCTTCAGCTGAAGCAACACCAGAAGAAATCAAGGCTATTCCAATGGCAATAACAGCCGAAGATCCCTGAGTAAAAGATGAAACGATACATGCTACGGTAGCGAGAAGAAGAGGCTTTGTAACAAGTTGTGCGATAAAACCTCCAAATGCAGGGGTTTCAATAAGAGGGGCAAATCCAAGCTTTAAGAAGAACATCCCTGTCAAAATAAAAGCTAACCCCTTTATAATTGCCCCTACTTTCTTAAGCTTCTCAGTTTTCCCGTGAGAGAGAAAAAATCCTAATGCTAAAAAGAAAGGAGCAAGGGCAATAACGTCAAGAGCAAGCAAAGGAGCAACCAAAGTAGATCCAACTCCCGCTCCCATCATGACCAAAATAGATCCCTCATAAGGAAGAGCATGGATGTCAACGAGACCTACCGCAAACGCTGTAGCGGCAGTTCCACTCTGCGCAACGGCGGAAAGCAAAACACCCAAAGTAAAAGCCGACGATTTTTTATGCCCCATGGATGTTAACAGTTCTTTGCCGCGGCTCCCCAGGTTTCTTCTAAATGCTTTGTTGCTTTCTTCAAGACCATATAAAAGGATGGTCATTCCTCCAAGCATTAAGGCATAAGAAGAGAGATCTGAATACATTCATCATCACCCTTTTAAAAAGCTATGGAAGCAAAAGCGGTTCTTCCCCTTCGGAATCTTTCTCAAAATAATGCATCGCAACACCATGGCGTAAACCTCTGTCACTTACTGTAAAAGATTCTTCTCTCGTCATGTCTAAAATTTCTTCGACAATACATGCTCCGGCAAGGATAATATCAGCTCGACCAGGAGATAAACCTGGTATTTGACATCGATCTGCTATTGTTCTAGAAGCATACCTGAGCAATTGATCATGCACATCTTCTCTCGATAAATTAATCCCATGTATTCTACTTGCCTTATATGTTTCAAGTTCAAGCTGAACAGCTGCAAGCGTCGTGATTGTGCCGCCTATACCAATGAGGGGGCCTTGGCGGAAAACATGGTCAAGATGTTCTATCTCTTCTTTTATTGCATAACGGGCTCTCGATAAGAGCTCGTCTGATACTGGAGAGACTTGTAAATATCGTTCCGTTAAAGGAACGGATCCTAAAGAGAGGCTGCATCTATCTACAATAGAGCTTTCCTTACCTCGAACAAACTCTGTACTGCCTCCACCTATATCAAAAAGAGTAACTTCTTCGAACTTCAAAGATTGAGGCAACCCTGATAGAGCTCCGATAAAGGATAATTCGGCTTCTTCATCTCCAGAAAGAACGCGAAGCAGAATTCCTGTTTTTTCTTCAAGGAGAGTACTAAAGTAGTCTGAGTTTTCGGCAACTCGCAAAGCCATGGTTCCTACTATCTCAATTCCATCTACATCCAGCGCTTTTGCCTGGTGAACCATGGAATCAATCACTTCAACATTCCTTACTACCGGTTTATCTAAAAGTATCTTATCTTTAAAAAGGCCTTCGCTCAGGCGAGTAATTTCTGTCCTCTCAAATAATGTAGAAATAACATGATGAATGCGAGAAGCAACAAGAAGCTTTAAGGAATTAGATCCAACATCGATGACTGCTACTCTTCTCTCTCTATCCATAACTCTCCCCCCCATTTTAAGCAAAAAGCGGGCTCCCTACGCAAGGGCCCCCGCTTTTAAGTATATTTCAATCGCTAAAAGATTATCGACAAGATTTAATAGGCTTTAGCAAAAATCGTCTTTCTCGCATCAGAAGCACCAGTGAGGAAACAAGTTCCTCTCTCTGTACTATCTAATGGAATGCAACGCGGAGTCGCACCCGTTTCTTCTTTTATTTTCTTTTCATCTTCTGGCGTTCCAGCAAAATATGTCTCTACAAATCCTCCCTTTTCCTCAATAATAGTCTTTAATTCCTGCAGGGAAGAGGCTGAAGCTGTATGCTCATTACGGAAATTGAGCGCTTTTCTATAAAGATTTTGCTGTATTTCATCAAGCAGCTTTTGAACTCTGACAACAACATTTTCAAAAGGAATGTCTTCTTTGGCACCTGTATCTCGCCGAACCGCCCGTACTGTTCCGGCAGCCATATCCTTTTCACCAAGTTCCAAACGCAAAGGTACCCCTTTTTGAAGATGGTAGAAGAAACGATCACCTGGGCGCATAAAGAACTGTTCATCAACACATGTAAAACGACCACCTAATGCTTGGTTTAGCTTATCAGAGAACTCTCGGGCCTTCGGAAGAAGCTCTTCTTGTATCGCTGAATCCTTATTACTGATAGGAAGAATGGCTACCTGCACGGGAGCAATTCGAGGTGGAAGTATAAGCCCGTCATTATCTGAATGAGTCATTATTAAAGCCCCTATAAGTCGGGTAGAAACTCCCCAGCTTGTTGTCCAGGCATACTCCTGCTCTCCCTTTTGGTTTTGATACTGTATATTGAAAGCATGAGCAAAATTTTGTCCAAGGAAATGGCTTGTTCCCGCCTGTAGAGCTTTAGTATCGCTCATCATTGCTTCACATGTAAATGTATTGAGAGCTCCTGGGAAACGTTCTCCTGCCGTTTTTTCACCAGGGATAACAGGAAGAGCCAATATATCACTCATAATGTTTTTATATACCTGTAGCATTTTTAATGTCTCTTCCATAGCCTCTTCTTTTGTGGCATGAGCAGTGTGCCCCTCCTGCCACAAAAATTCTGACGTACGGAGGAAGAGACGTGGCCGTTTTTCCCAACGCATAACATTCGCCCACTGGTTGATGAGAAGAGGTAAATCACGCCAGGACTGAATCCATCTGCTATACATATGCCCGATTACCGTCTCCGATGTCGGACGAATGACAAGGGGTTCTTCTAAAGGCTCCCCACCAGCATGAGTAACGACAGCACACTCGGGAGAAAATCCTTCAACATGCTCTGCTTCTTTCTCTAGAAAAGAATTAGGAATAAGCAAAGGGAAATACGCATTTACATGCCCCGTCTCTTTAAAGGCCTCATCGAAATGGTGCTGAATAGATTCCCATAGAGCATACCCTGTTGGACGAATAACCATACAACCCCTTACTGGAGCATAGTCGGCAAGTTCTGCGACCTTAATGACATCAAGATACCACTGAGAATAATCATTCTCTTTAGGTGTTATGTTTCGTGCCATGTTTTTTTCAACCTCCGTTACAAAAACCCTTTCGGGAAAAATATTTTTATGGTAATGGATGGTGCCCCCAAATCGGTTTCCCGATAAAGAATCCCACTTTAAAATCACTTTGGTCATTATACAGGAACATAAGGCGCCCATCGAAAAAGTGTCCAGGAGCAGAGAAAGATATACCGCTCTCCCAAACACTATCAGACTTTGATCCGTTATCGTCATAAGCCCACCCTGCTCCTCCAAAAATTTCTGCAGTGAGGCTCCCCCACCAACTCTGCATGAAGACCCTGCGAAAAGCAAGATTTAACCACACCATCCGTTCTGCTTCTATTGGTCGATCTGCGTAGCTATAAAGTTCTTCTGCTGCACCTAAATAAACGGCATGGCTGGGCTCGGTCACATCTCCTTCAGCAAAACCACCTCGCAAATAGAGCCTCCACTTTTCTGAAAGAGAAAGAGCCTGAAAGATATTTACTCTGTACAAAAGTTCATCATGTTCCGGCCACCAAAATGCAACTTTCATAGAACCGCCCTTGGTGGGATCCACAGTATCATCGAGAGTATTATATGCCACATAAAAGGTAGGGCCTAGAGCGTCTTCATCTCTTCCATTGAAATGCACTCTCTCTCCGCCAATACCAACTCCCGCTCGAACATCACCCATGGAAAAATGATGAACGAGTCCCAGACCGTATCTATCCCAGTTTTTCTCAAAGGCATTTCGAGGTGTCACTTTCCAATTCTGAGCAGATAAATTGAACTCCCAAGCTTTAGAAATATCCGAAGAGGACAAATATCCCACGTCGGCCGCCCATTGTGACCCTAACTTCAAGTTCAACTTGATAGCATCACCATCTTTTAAAAGATCTCTCTTTATTCCATTTATGTAAAGCCATCTATAGGGATGAAGATTTGTTGTATACCCACCTAATCGAAGCTCAGAGCTCGGACGACGCTGGGCTGTAAAGACTATCGCCGTTCCTTTCTCTCTCTTCTCAAGACGGTAGTCTACAGCAAGAACGTCTATACGTTTAGAAATCTCATAACTCGCTTTGAGTACTTTGAAAGAATCTATTGGTTTTCCTATCCAGGATTGGTAGTGTTTTTTAAATTCATTACAAACGTTTTCCGGAAGACCTTCAACACTTACTTCGGCAACAATTTCCTGCCTCTCCTTGGGCTGTAGCTGAGGAGGCGGTGCAAGATTCGATAACTCTCGTATCTTTTTGATGTGGGCCAATGCTACATTACGGCCGGCAGCAATAATTTCTTCTGCCTTAGAAGCGTCAAATAAGGGCATTTTCCCCACTTGTGGGGTCAAAAGCACATCAGCTTCTTTCACTTCATTGGCAACGTTTTGCTGAGTTAAAACCGTTATAGACTGATCAATAACATCAACTACGGTGCGCAGCTCTTTTCTTGTTCTCAGAGAGCTTGTAACGTCGACAGCAAGAACTGGATAGCCTGGAAAGAGTTCTTTCGCAGTGATAACCGGTAAATTTGAAACTAATCCTCCATCAACAAGAAGACGCCCTCCTACTGGCCACGGCTCGAAAAGACCTGGGATAGCCATAGAAGCTCTCATAGCAGAGGCGAGACTGCCACTCTGCAAAACAACCTTCGCCCCAGTCTCCAAATCTGTTGCAACTGCTGCAAAAGGAATGGGTAATTCATTAAAATGAACTACCTGTACTCTCGATGCCATCTGTGAAAATTTCTCTAGCAGCTTAACACCGGAAAGCCCTCCCAAGTAGCCCCCCACACCTCCATGATGAACAACGGAGATCCATGGGACAGAACTTCCCTCGCGTTCTCCCAAAGGTAAAAACATCGGAGAAGACCGCTCAGAAAGAAGACTGCTTAAATCAATATTCTTAACGACTTCTTCCAATTCAAAACCATTGTAGCCGCTAGAAGCCAACCCCCCAATGATAGCCCCCATACTTGTTCCCACAATTCCAGCTATAGGAATATTCTGTTCTTCAAGCACTTGAAGAACACCGATATGGGCGAGTCCCTTTGTTCCTCCGCCAGAAAGAGCGAGAACAACTCCTCCATGAGAAGAAGCTGAACAGGTAGAAACATTTAAAAGAAGGCAACTCAAAATTATAAAGCCAGCACAAATACGTTTCAGATTTGACATCGATCGGCCCTCCTCTTGTCTATACAATAATACTTACAGTGAATTTTAACGTACACAGTGCTAAGGAACAACTCTTTTAATTAATCATCTTCTTGTACTGCTCTCTAAAAGAATGTACAATTTAGATATTTACATAACAATGTGTAATAAGAAAATATTACAAAATAGCCACTCAATATTAATGGGAGGTGGAAAGGGGTATGGAAAGCGAAAAAAAAGGTATGTTCGATTGGTATTTCAAAAGTAATTTATTAATACGGATTCTTATTGGTCTTGTTCTTGGCGCAATAGTGGGGATGGTGGCCGGAGATTCGATTTTATGGGTGAAACCCTTAGGGGACATTTTTGTTCGTCTATTAAAAATGATCGTTATGCCTATTATTCTAACAACACTTGTTGTCGGGGCTGCAAGTATAAGCCCAGCGGAACTCGGCAAAGTCGGAGTCAAAATTGTCGTCTTTTATCTTCTTACATCAGCTTTTGCAGTTGCTGTCGGCTTACTTATGGGAAATTTATTCCATCCGGGACTTGGATTAGACCTCGGCGTTATAGGGGAAGCGGCAGGTCGCGCTCTTGAAAAACCATCCCTTGCAAAAACATTCCTCAATATCATTCCTACAAACCCCTTCGGTGCTCTATCTGGAGGAGATGTTCTTCCCACTATTTTCTTTGCCATTATGTTTGGTCTTGGCATCAGCTATCTTAAAATCAGCAAAAACAGTCGTATTCAAGAGGCTGGAGAGTTACTATTCAAAATGTTTGATGGTGCAGCAGAAGCTATGTACAAAATTGTCGGCTGGGTATTACAGTATGCCCCCATTGGTGTATTCGCCCTTCTTGCCGTTGTATTCGCACAACAGGGAGCCAAGGCAATTGGCCCCTTGGGAACTGTAACTTTTGCCTGCTTCCTGGGATATATCATTCATCTTATTGTTGTTTATGGAGGAATCCTCACACTGAACAAACTTGGCCTCTTTACCTTTTTACGAGGAGCAAAGGAAGCTATGATCACAGCCTTTGTCACACGAAGTAGTAGCGGAACCCTACCAGTCAGTATGAGCAATGCTGACGAAAATCTAGGCGTAGCAAAAAACGTATATTCCTTCACTCTTCCTCTGGGAGCCACCATCAACATGGACGGAACCGCCATTTATCAGGGAGTTTGCGCCCTTTTCATTGGCTTTGCCGTTGGTCTTCCTCTCAACTTTGCACAACAAATGACTGTTATTTTAACAGCGGTTCTCGCTTCAATAGGAACAGCAGGCGTTCCAGGAGCTGGCGCGATTATGCTTCTTCTTGTTCTTGATTCTGTGGGACTTCCCATAGAACAAGGATCTCCTGTAGCGGCTGCATATGCCATGATATTGGGTATTGACGCCATTCTTGATATGGGAAGAACCTGCCTCAATGTCACTGGCGACTTGGTAGGATCTACTGTCGTAGCCAAGAGTGAAAAACTGCTTGATCTATCGAAATGGAGTAAGTAGAAAATGAAGTAAATACGTTAAAAAGCACAAAAAGAAGAGGCTGCTTTGAAAGCAGCCTCTTCTTTTCATTATTTATGTTTGAGATTTTGTCTATGCTTCCAAAGTCGATAACTTCGAACAATCAAACGAACTAAAGGAAGTCGCGTTAAGGCAGGATCAGGGTCACACTCCCCAACACGTTGATATTCGTCGCAAATATCAAGAACGGGAGATTTAGGACACTTCACAATCTGATCGGGATAAATGCTTCTATATCCAGAAACAACAAAAGAGATAACTGACGCAATAGCCGCAAGGCTTGCCACTCTAGAACCAAAAAGCTCCGCAGCTAAAATAGCCGCCGCAATAGGAGTATTAGCTGCTCCAGCAAGAACGGCTACAAAACCGATGCAGCTGAAAAGAACAGGGTCTAAACTAAAGATCGATGCAAAGGTTGCACCAGAGGCCGCCCCTATGAAAAGAGTAGGCGTCACGAGTCCGCCACTTCCTCCAGCTGCCAAAGTTACACCTGTGAAGAGAGATTTCCATATAAAAGCCAACGCTGGAACCTTGGCACCAGTAATAGCCTCAGATATAGTTTGAGATCCTAGACCCAAATACCTAGGACCTACGAGCAACGATAAAAGAACGAGAACAACTCCTCCAAGAACTGACCCTAAAAGGGGGTGGAGTCCTATTTTTCTATATATTTTCTGAGCCGTGTGAAGAATTTCAATGAAAAGAAGAGAAACAAGACCAAAAAAGACCCCCGCGCATACAACCCAGACAATAATATTTGCTCCTGTTAAACGGGGGATATAAAAAAGAGGTTTATAGATATAGGCCATGCCAAGATTCAAAGAAACTTGATAACTTACCATGCCGCTCACGATACACGGCAAAAGAACATCGTAAAAGACCTGCCCAACGTACAACGCTTCAAGACCGAAAACTGCACCTGCAACTGGTGCTCCAAAGACAGACGCCATACCTGCAGATACACCACAAACGACCAATTTTCTACGATCTACATCATTCAAGCGCAATCCTGTCGCAAAAAGATTTGAAACAGCCCCACCAATTTGTGCGCTCGGCCCTTCCTTACCGAGAGAGCCCCCTGTAGAAATAGTGATAATAGCCGCTACCACCTTAACCACCACACTATAGACATTGATCCGTCCATCATGATGGTGAACAGCTTCTATCACGCTTTCCGTTCCTTGACTGCTATCATCTGAGAACTTAAGGTACCTCACCAACAAAACACTCACGAAAAGCCCGACAGGCAGCAAAACAATCCTCCATGGAGGAAGCGTACCGACTTCTGTTGAAAACTTTTCGAGAGTAAGCATAAAGGTAGAGGTACCCGTTCCCACGAAAATACCAATAATAACTGCCAACACCAACCACTTGAAAACACTGTAAAAAAGCGCAAATTCTTCTTTAAAAAACCTCGCCCACGAATCCTCCTGCAATAATCTCACTCCAAAAAAACAAAATTAACAATGAAAAGAGAGAACTAGATAGAGATAACCTCCCTGTGCAATGGAAAAAGGCAAAGTAAAATTACGAATTCCAAGAGATTCACTTGGAACCGTCCGGATGCCCGCTCCTGTAATAATTTGAGGAGGAGTTACGTCTACCCCCTCGAGAGAAGATTGGGTAAGCGCCCGACCGCTCACCATATTTGAAAGTTCCCCAATGACACTTGTTGCAACAGGATCTTCAATGTCAGGTTGTATCATGCCACCAGACATTGCTGATACGACAGCGCTGAAACCTGCCTGATCAAGCATAATTACAGCCGTTCCCTGAAGTCCTCCCCCAACAACACCGACAAGTGAGGCCAAGCAACTTCCATGAACATGAACCCCTTGCGCCACCTCTGACTTGAGAAGAGATACTTCCACCCCCATTTCACGACTCACTGAAATTAGAGATGACCCAAAAGTATTAACAAGAGTCGCCAATTTTTCTACGCCCATAAACCAGAATCTCCCTTCCTCAATCTATTCCCTCGCTTCTAATGTTATATAGCGACGAACAATTACAAGAGCAGCCAGATCATCAATATCTCGATTGGGTGTTCTAAGAGAGTCTGGAAATAACTTCCATAACCCCTTAGGGGGATGTAAGCTCCAGAACACTTTCCTCGCTTCAAGAGTTGAACCTCGCTCTTCCACTATTTCTGCATATATTCCTTGCCCTTCTAAAAAAGATAAAATCTCTTGACACGTTGTTCCATTCCCCACAACAACTCTCAGGTCTGTATCGGGGTTAAAATAGTTCTTTCTGTTTTCCCTGATCCAAGGGGTTAAAAGAGCCCATTCACGTTTCAAAAGGCTCTCCAAAAAGAGAGGCAGATCTTGCTTTTTTACTATGCCTGAAATAAGCAAAACTCCATTATCATCAGTTAGAGCCCAACCAATCTTATCTCTTCCAGGATCTATGCCCAACAACATTTTTACTTTCCCATGGTGGATGCCCAACGAGGATATAACCACATCCACTGATCCGGGTACTGAGAAATCCACGAACTTATCGAATTATTACATATAGTTACTGCTTTTGCCAGATTTTCTCCAAATTTTTCAGAATTCGAATCTTCAAAAGGAGGTAAAAAATAAAGATCGTGGTGTACCCCATCCACCCTTCTTATAATAAAAACTGGAACCATCGGGCATTCATACTTAAGACTCATTTTTATAGGACCATAAGGAGTGCTTGCGGGAAGACCTAAAAAAGGCGCGATAATCCCTTTGTCGCGAACATCCTGGTCAATCAAAATGGCAAGTACCTCTCCTTTTCTAAGGCATGTCATTGCCGCTTTTAAACTAAACCCCTTGCTTATAGTGGAAACATTACATTTCTTTCTATATTCGATAATCATGTCAGTAATTCGTTCATCTCGCTGTTCTGCTCCAATGGCATTCATTGGATATCCCATTCGGGCAATGCTCGCTGCTGCAATCTCCCAATTGCCTATATGCCCTGTTATAAGAATAACGCCATTTCCTTTTTCATATGCTCGACGAAGATTTTCTTCTCCATGAACAGTTACAAAAGAATCGAGAGAAGAAATGAATTTCGGCAAACGAACAAACTCGGCAGCAGAACGCCCAAGATTCAGATAAGATCGCCTTACTATGTGTCTAGCGGTAGTAACTCCCACACCAAGGGCTTCCACACATCTTTTTTCGGCCTTATCAACTCGCTTCTTGCTCAAAGCCCAAAGAGTTGTTCCTAAAGCACCACCCAACTGAAGAGCCGTCTTATGTGGTAATGCCTGAAACAACTTTTGCATATATTGAATTAAAGTCCATGTTGTATTCTGACTTAATCCCACTTATCTATCCTCCATAAAAATTCGCCGATTATTATACCTTATTCAAGTGTAACACTATATATATTGCGATATACTTATTGAGAAAGTTAAGAAGAAAAAATTCCTCAGGAGGTGATTCGCAATATGTTACGGCGAATTTTGTTCCCAATGGATATGTCTTCTTTCTCAAAAGAAGCTCTTTTGTGGGTTTCCAGAAGAGCTCTTCAGCGACAATCGGACATTCTTATCGTTCATGTTGTCAGCCCGGCCGCTGGGATGAATATTCCCCAACTTGTACAAGAAGCAGAAACGACTCTCAACGAATTCTGCCAGAAAAACCTGCCAGAAAAGCTTTTTTACAAAGTAATCGTAGCTGCAGGAGAATCTCTAGAAATTATTCCTGAATACGCATCAAAAGAAGAATGTACATTCGCTGTCATTCCCTCACAAGAAGCAGGCGAATTGACCCCACTTGTAAGACGACTTGCTATTCCTCAACTTATTTTACGTTCCCGCAATGAACATTTTCCCGAAGAAGATATATATCAAAACATTGCCGTCGCAGTAGATTTATCACCGGAACGGACAGATATGATGCTTCATGAACTCAGAGACATTCTTCAGCAGGTGGATACTGTTCCGACTCTGACTCTTGTCCATGGCGTTCCCCTTGAAGACGCAGAAGATTCCCAGACTCTCATAAATGCAGCAGAAGAGGCACTGGAAGTGGTAACACAAGATGTAAGTTCATGGAACACCGAAACTTCGATGCAAATCGTAAGTGGGCAGCCTGAAATAGAGCTTCCTTCCTGGATAGAACAGACTTCTCCGAGTCTTCTCGTTGTCGGTCTCTCTACGCAAAGAGAAATCTGGCAGTTAATATTAGGCTCCACAGCTGAAGCCCTTATAGAAGGAACGACGTGTCCCGTTTTGGTTCTGCCTACTGCCTGACCAGAAGATTTGAGGCAATCATAGATTCCAAACGATTAATGCGCATATCAATCAAAAACTGAACAAAATCAGGCTCTTTTAAAGGATTTTTGTTGAAAATAAACATTTTTATTCCTCTATCTTCGAGAAATTTTGCATCGTCACAAAGCAGGGAAAGCCTATTGAAAAGTGTTTCTTCTATAGGTTGAGTTGTTCGTATGGCCAGAATTCGAGAAGAGGCCTTTTTTATCTGTGGTAGAACATGTATTCCATACTGTCCATTTTCTAACATGTGAATAGAAAGAGAGTAACCCTTTGTTGTGCACTCTTGTTTCAGGAGATTCCAAAGAATGGGAATTTCTTCTATTTTTTGTCTCATCGTAAATAATTTATCCCATGAAATTTTCAAGGCTTTAATCATAAGTCTCTCATTTTGACTGCTTTCGAACTGATTCTCTTTTAGAGCCATTGAAAAATCAAAGTCAGTATGATAGTCGGGGATAAAAAAATCAGGATGACCGGATTGCACAATAAAAAGAATCCCTGCTCTTATTTCCTGCTCGTTTATGCGGCGCAATTCATTTAGATGTTTTAGAGCCCGTGTTGAAGGAGCATCTGGAAACATAGCTATCTTTTTTCCAAATAGAGAACACGATTTTACCTCTATGACCATGGGCTCTTTTCCGTTAGAGATGAGAAGATCAAATCGGCTGTTTCCCCAAGAAACTTCTCTTCTTACAACTCTATATGCCTCTAGTCCTGGAACTTGCCCCTGATTGAAAAGCCACGCCGCAACGTCATTAGTTTTATGGGTATGAAGCATAACCGGTCCATGCTCCGCAAGGGCTCCCACAACAGTAAATTTCGTTTTTCGAGACGCTGCCGCTGCGCTCTCTTTGATTAAATAGAGAGTTGTTTCAGGGTACAATAGCTCCCATAATCTGCCTGGATTTGGGAGAAATGCCTGAACTTTTTCTCCATCGGAGAGACGACATATGACTAAGAAGCGATTTGGCCTTTCCAGAAAACGTGCTTCGATAAGAGCGTTCCTTTCTCCTATATGAAATATATCTGCCATATATTATTCTCCTTAATGAGGACTACTAAAAAAGATTGCTATAAAGGGGATAGAAATGAGTACGACGGAAATACGAATGACGTGAAAAAGGAGAGCAACAGGAGCATTAGCGCCAGATTCTACAGCAGCCAACCCTAAGCCGGAAAGTCCTCCTGGCGCTGTTGAAAAGACAGCAGTCATTATATCTATTCCACTTAACTTGGAGATACAAAAAGCAAGTAAAATACTAAAAAGTAAAATGACAAGACTATACACAATCGCTATTGGAATAAATCGAGGAATTTGACGAACAGTAGCCATATCAGCTTGAGCAACTATAACAAAAGCTACGAATAATTGAGAAAGAAAGGATAAGAATTTCATATGTTGCGCTTCCATTCCCATAAAGCCCTTGATAAACAACCCCCCTAACAAGCCCCCTACAAGTGCCCCAGATGGGATCTTTAACTTATACCCTACAACTCCTCCCGCTATAATGCCAACATAAAGGAAAACATTTGTCATTTCTATTCCATCACCCTTTAAGAAAAGGGGGCTTTAAAAGCCCCCTAAATAAATTTCTGACGTTTATATTATTAAAGATTTAGCTCAAGAGGGTAAGCATAACGGACGCAGCGACGGCAGTGCCGATAACACCAGCCACGTTGGGTCCCATAGCGTGCATAAGCAGGAAGTTGCCAGGATTCTCTTTCTGACACATTCGCT
>Ga0172378_10002898_pt1 | contig 16098 bp, 14 predicted proteins | sample GrowelOW332metaG_FD_119755 | JGI IMG/M metagenome (GOLD analysis project Ga0172378, IMG submission 119755) | Groundwater microbial communities from an aquifer near a municipal landfill in Southern Ontario, Canada - Pumphouse #3_1 metaG | ecosystem: Environmental > Aquatic > Deep subsurface >... | reverse complement strand
TGGAATGCATACGAGCTCGCAAGAAATCTGTAAATTTTCATCAACAGTGGTTCTTGAATATCTTTGGTATTCAAGGACCTTTTTATCATGATAAACATTTGAACGAAGGAGTTGGGGAATAAGAGAGCCCCATCTCCTTGTTGTTCAAAAAGACTATACTGTACGCTTACGCAGAGAAGGAATACTATAATGAAAACAATTATGTGTTTTGGTGATTCCAATACACAGGGATGCAATCTTGATGGACCATGGTATGGTTGGAATGAAAGATGGTCAAGTAGACTGCAATACCTCCTTGGTTTTGCAGAGTATCGTATTATTGAAGAAGGACTGGGAAGTCGAGAAACCATTTTTGTTGATCCTTTTAATCCTCTAACGCAAGGGATTGAAGGACTCAATATGGCACTTGGTACGCAGTATCCGCTTGATATGATTATTCTCTCACTTGGCTTAAATGACAGTAAGAAAACCTTCAATGTGAATGCAAAGGGTATTGTTGAAGGATATGAAATACTCATAAATCAGATACGATCCCATAGCATATTGCATCATTATCCTTTTCCTCAGATCTTTATTCTTTCCCCACCACTCCTTGGTAATCCTCGTCTGTTTTCCTGTCCTGCCTATGATAGTGATTCAAACAAAAAGGTTGAAGAACTGATCCCATTGCTCAAACAGTATGCAGATAATCATCACTATCTGTTTTTCCCAATTTCTTCTGTTGCAACAGTAGGGAGTGATCAATATCACCTTACTGCAGAGGGGCATCAAGCAGTAGCGAGCGCTATCGCTCCCCTCATCAAAGAGGCACTTCAATGCAAAGAAGTGAAAATACCACGACGTTAAAGAGGAACAACAATGAAAACAATTATGTGTTTTGGTGATTCAAACACCTTTGGCGAAAAACCAGCGTATGAAGGTGAAAGACAACCTTGGGGAGTACGATGGACCAGTATCCTTCAGGAAGAACTTGGTTTTGAGAACTATCATGTGTATGAAAATGGATATAATGGTCGTACAACAGTGTTTACCGATCCTTATGACCCTCTTCGCAATGGTCTGAAAGGAATGCGCTATGCATTAGCAACGCATCGACAACTTGATCTCATTATCATCTGCCTCGGTACGAATGACGCAAAGATGCATTTTAATACCAATGCAAAGGGTATTGTTGAAGGATATGACCTGCTCATTCAAGAGGTCAAAATGCATGCACTCCAAGAGAATCTCCCACTCCCCAAATTTCTGCTTCTTTCTCCTGTTAAAATAGGAAAAAATATTGAACAGGGTCTTTTCGGTAATTTTAATCAGCAATCTATTGCTACCGTTGATGCGTTGGAAATTGAGTTACATGAATATGCCAAAGCACATCACTATAGCTATTTTTCAGCAGCTCAGGTAGCAACAGTTGGAAAAGATCAACTGCATATGGATTCTCAAAGTCATACAAAGCTTGCGCTGAGTCTTCTTCCCCTTGTTCAGGCATTACTTACCTAGAGTTTTTATCCACAAGACGAAATAAGGTCTCTTGTGTCTTTGCCTACGTGTTGTTTTATTGCTTACCCGTCTCTTTTTCTTTCCTGAAAAATACGATAAGGTGCATGCGAGGAAAAAGTAATGAATACCATAGAAATGACTGATACCCTACATATTGACACGCGACTCAAGAGGCCCTCAATTTCTCCTGAATCATCCCTTTATCCCTTTTTTGCACACAATTTTCAAAGGGATGAGACACAATCTTTACAATTATTTGTTCAGATGGTGTATGACTACCGAAAAAATTATGGGCGCCTTTTCCCTTGGCAGGAAACAAAAAATCCTTATAAAATTCTTCTTTCCGAAGTCATGCTCCAGCAAACACAAACGGAGAGAGTTCTTCCCAAATACACCTTATTCCTCAGTAAATGGCCTACCTTACATGCCTTTGCACAAGCAACACCTGCTGAAGTTCTTCCAGAATGGAAAGGACTTGGGTACAATAGAAGATGTATTAATCTGTTAAAAGCCATGAAACTTTGTGATAATGAGGAAGGCATTAAAAATGATCAAGCCTTTCTTTTGTCGCTTCCTTCCGTTGGCAAAAGTACTGCAGCAGCGGTGCAAAGTTTTGCGTATGGAGAGAAATCAATCTATCTTGAAACAAATATTCGACGCGTTCTCATTGAATTCTTTTATCCTGTGCAGGTTCAAACAGGGATAAACGATGAACACCTCCAACTGAAAGGATCTGTGCAAAGCTATACTGTTCCCGAAGTACATGATAAGGAACTGACGGTGTTACTGCAAAAATTATTAGTTTTTGTTCCTGATTCAAAGCAATGGTATTATGCTCTGATGGATGTAGGAGCTCAGATGAAAAAAGAATTACCGAATGCAAATAAAAGAAGTAAGCACTATCATACCCAATCAAAATTTGAAGGCTCAGAGAGACAACTCAGAGGTCAGATCCTGCAATGTCTGATTGAACAAACTCAGTTAAGTACCGAGGATTTTCTCCCGTTACTTCCCTCTTCATGGACGAGAGCGCAAATAGAAAAAGCCCTTATTACGCTGCATAAAGACGCTCTGGTTACTTATAATAAAGAAAAACAACATATTCTTCCACTTCAATAAAAGAAGCAAGACCTGTCCTGTTTTGAACTATCAGCCGAATTATTTATACTTGAGCACTTTTTTTCTTTTTCTTTTGAGACTTTTTAACCGCTTGTTCGATCAAATGCGTTGCAAAACAGAAGACATAGACAAGAGAACCATAGGTGACGAGTGTCTATCCTATCTTAACAGGAGACACTGTTGTAGGCTCTTCATGGTCGCCAAGGCCTCTGCCTTGTCCCCTTCCTTCCCCTTTTCCACCTGATTGTATTTGTCCAGGACCCTGATGGCTGAGTGCTGTTACATAACTGAGGTACTTACTGGTACCCAGACTGTAGACACCAAAAATAAGTATCAACGTAATCCGTATGGTACTTATTGGTTTTTTAATCCGCATTTTACTTTTAATCAAGGTAAAATGCAGTCCAAGGTGAATGCCAACCAAAAAGAGCATTAAAGCTGCCAATGTTTTATGCACTGCAATACCATGCTGATTTGATGGAAGATTGAGAATAACCTTACTGATTTGAAGCGAGTTAACAATCATGACAAGAACGAGTACGAGAAGCAGTATATTTATAATATAACTGAATCGCTGTTTACCCGAAAGGTTTTTACTCATTGCTTTCTTGGTCATATTGATTACGTAGGAAGGATGAATGGCAACATGAAGGAGACACGTGCATAACATCACTAATCCGGCAATCTCATGAAATGTCGTATGAATAGCCATTTTATCAAAAAGAAGAAGGAATATACACAAAGAAACTATCAAGAATTAAATATTTTACGAGTTTATTTTTCATAATTTTATTTAAGCATACTCCCTGTCAGTCAGCAAGATTTATTTCTTGATTTTATACCAATTTGTCCTTTTTATTGTGCAGAGAATATGGACAGACTCTCGAGAATATGACAATTCCCTCTTTTATTCATGGGGTAACCGTGTAATAATAAGAAATGTAATCAATATACTTTGTTTTTAACGCGAAATTATTGTATATTTTACAAGTCAATTTGAATGAAATTAAGGAATATACTATGGCTAAAATAGATAAGGGTTTATATAAGAACCTTCAACGAAATAAAAAGGCTTATTTCAATTATGAAATAGTTGACTCATTGGAAGTGGGAATGAGTTTATCAGGAACAGAAGTAAAGAGTATGAGAGAATGTCGTTTTTCCTTTACCGACAGTTATGTCGTTATCGAAAATGGACAACTGATGTTAATGCAGTTTACCATTCAACCCTATAAGCAGGGTTCAATTTATAATCATATTCCACTCTATCCAAGAAAACTTCTTGCGCACAAGCAAGAGATTAAAAGACTGAAGAGGAAAGTTGATGAAAAAGGTTTCTCAATCGTTCCTTTGCGTTGCTATCTCAAAGGTAATTTAGTGAAGATGGAAATCGGTCTTGGTCGTGGTAAGGCTCTTCATGATAAGAAAAATACTATCAAGGAAAGAGATCTTAAACGAGACGCAAAACGAGAACTGAAAAACTTAAAATTCTAAAGAGAGGCAAAATTACTTATGCGAGTACTTCATACCAGTGATTGGCATATTGGAAAACTTATCGGAAACTTTAAAATTCAAGATGTACACGATTCATACCTCTCCTATCTAGAACAGGTTATTATCAATCAAAAGGTAGATGTACTCCTCATAAGCGGAGATGTTTTTGACACAAGATCTCCCAGTACAACAAGTCAGAGACTTTTCTATTTATCAATGGATCGTCTTCTGAAACAAACAAATCTTCAACATATTGTGGTTACCAGTGGTAACCACGATTCTCCTTCTGTTCTTTCTATGATTGCTCCGATCCTTGAAGCGAGTAATCTCCATATTGTGACATCTTGCCAGGTCAAAGATGAATTACTTGTCTTAAAAGATCAACAAGACAAGCCGTTTTTACAACTTATGGCCGCTCCTTTTTTAAGAGAGCGAGAAATAAGAACCAATGCAAGTGGTACAACGACCACGGAACTTTCCAAAGCGCTCAGTGACGCAATTACCGCTCATTTTGATCGGGCAGAAGAAGAAATGGAACGGCAATTTGATCCACGTATTCCCACCATTGGTATGGCACATCTCTTTGCCGCAGGCTCTTTGAGCAAGACGATAGACAAAGGAGATGGCGTGAGGGAAATCTATGTGGGTGGTCTTGATGCGCTTTCTCCAACAATCTTTCCCTCTTTTTGTAACTACATGGCATTAGGACACATTCATGTGCCTCAGGTTGTGGGAAAGTCAGAATATATAAGATATTCGGGAAGTCCTATTCCTCTTGGCTTCAGTGAAAAAGAAGCCAAGCAAATGATATTGCTTGATTTCCCCGATGATGCAACGATACCAACGATTCAGGTACTTTCCGTCCCAACCTTCATTTCTTTGTTGCATGTGAAAGGGAAAACCAAAGAAGAAATTTTTGAAAAAATAGCAACGTATCAAAAAATCAAAGAAACGCTTACTGATTTAGTTCGAGAGACAACCTATGTTGAAATAATATATACCGGTGATGTCTCTCCTACCCTCAAAAAAGAGATTACCCATTATCTTGAATCACTTGATGGTTCATGGGAACTGAGTATTTTAAATATGCTCTCCTCCCTCCAAAGACTTTCTCGAAGCCAAGTAAAACAAGAGCTCCATCAACTCAGTCCCAAAAATGTTTTTTCCATGATTGTTGGCAAAGAAGAAAGTGAAAAATATCAGTCTTTGTTTGATCAGGTATTCACTGAGGCAGAAGAAGAAAAGGCGGCAGAAAATCATGAAACTCCTTAAAATTGAAGGACAAAATATCAATTCCCTGAAGGGAGAATGGGTAATAGACTTTGAAAATCCCTTGCTTACTCAAGATGGTCTTTTCCTTATTACTGGTGATACCGGATCGGGTAAAACCAGTATTTTTGATGCCATGTGTCTTGCTCTCTATGCGCGTACTTCCCGCATCAGTACTATTTCCTCTTCTACAAATGAAGTGATGAATAGAGATAGTGGGAGTTGCTATGCTCGTATTACGTTTAGCCAAGGTGGAAAAAAGTATTATTCTCAATTTTCACAGCGAAGAAGTCGTGGAAAAATTGATGGAAATTTACAAGCTCCGCAAAGATTATTAGTTGAAGTCCTTGCACCTGATAAAGAAAAAATATGCTGTAATCGTGTCTCTGATCATAGTAAGAGTGTCGTGAATCTGATAGGTATGGATTTTAATCAATTTACCCGTTCGATGCTTCTCAGCCAAGGTGAATTTAATAAATTTCTCTTTTGTGATGAAACCGAAAGAGCAACCATACTGGAAAAGATTACCGGAACCGATATTTATTCGCGTATTGGCTCCATTATTTATCGTACCTATAAAGAACAAGACAATACACTCCAGAACCTCAAAAGCGGTATGGAAAACATTGATCTCCTCTCAGCTGAACAACTGAAAGAAAAAGAAGATAGACTTGAAGAACTCACGGCTCTTATTGCAAAAGCAAAAGACCAAGAGCATCAAGCGCAAGTCTCTCTTGATTGGTATGAGACGCAAAGAGCATTGAAGGAAGAAGAAAGTCTTCTTATAAGCAGTAACGAGCTTCTTGAAAGGGAAAAACCACTTCAAGAGAAACGACAAAAAACGATAGCTCGTTTTTTCCAAGCGCAAAAATGCCAACCTCTGTATGAAAAGCAACACGATGCACAAAAGCTTTGTGATGATCTTGCTACGCAAAAAGAGCTTTTAATAACTCAAGTTACTACGGCAAAGCAACAGTTAACTGCGTGTGAGGATAATAAAAAACAGGCAGAAAAGGCGCTTTCTTTGGCTGAAGATGAAAAAAAACGCACGGCTCTTTTACTCAAGCAAGTGACTCCTCTTGATGATAACATACGCGATACAAAGACGGCTTTAGCCCATGTAGAAGTGAATGAAACGCAATCAAAGAAGGAATGGGAAGAACTTGAGATAAAATATCAGAACTTACTCACAACCATAAAAAATGAGAGAGAGCAATGTGAGAGAGCACAACAGTATCTCAAAGCGCATCAAGGTGATGCAATTCTTACTGATAGTCTTTCTCTCTATCTCAAATCAAGAAAAGATGAAGCAATGTATCAAGAGCGCTTAGATACAACGCACAAGTCTCTTTCCTCTTATCGTAAACAATTACAGGATGTGCAGGAGAAAAAAGAAAGAGAAAAGGCAGAAGACGTTCTCAAAACAATGCTTAATAAACGGGATGTAATCATCTCTTCACGGGAAGAAGAAGAAAAATTACTCAGTCTTTTACCCGTTTCCTCTGTCCTCGAGCAGAGACGAACGCATCTTGCTGAAGTGAAAGAAGTGATAACAGAAGCAGAAAGTCTGATAACAGACTATGAAGCACAGCAAAAAAATATCACAACATACCGCAATACCGTTTCTCAATGCCAAAAAGAAATTGATGATGCTCAAAGATTATGTGATCGTGATAAAGACACGTTTGAAAAACAAGCAGAAATTGTGCGACTTCAAGAAAAAGTCCAAGGTCTTTCTGCCTATATTGCTCTTTTGCATGAAGGAGAAGCCTGTCCTTTTTGTGGTTCTTATCAGCATCCAAAACCTCTTGTAGCAGAATCTGATGCACATCTGAAAGACGCAAAAGATGAAAGAGAGAAAGCTCAAATAGCATATGAGAAAGCAAAAGAGATTGTTCAGGAAAAGAAAGATCAATATACACTCTACAGATCTTTACAAGAAAAAGAAAAAGAGGCCTCTGCTCAAACTGAGCAGACGTGCCGTCATACTTTTTCTTGTGAAATTGCAGATCTTTCTGCACATATTGCAGAGAAACAAGTCTTTTGTGATACTGAAGCGACAGCTATTGCAGACATCAATGCCCAAAAAGAGCAATTTTTACAGGTAATAAGCCAATTAAGAGAAGATGAAACGAACCAAACGGCACTGATTGAAGAACAAAAACAAACTGTTGCACACATCAAAGAAGCTGAAGCTCTGTTGATGCAAGAAATCGCATCGCTGGAGAGAGAGGTTGTACCGTTACAAAAGAGTATTGCTACGCTCCAAGAAGAAATGGTTCCTTTTGCCTCATATACAGCGTGTAATGATGAAGAATTAGAACGCTTAAAAGATACGTTTGTACAAAACACCCAGTGTGTTGAGTCATTTCATCAAGAAGAGAGAGAGAGCCAACGTCAGGCCTTGTTGAATGATAAGGAAAAATGGGAACGCAAAGCCACAGAAGACTCTGCTGCAGTTGCTCTCAAACAAAATGCATTGCAAAAATTACAGGCTGAACGATTTACTCTTTTTGGTGACAAGAATTGTGAAGAAGAAAGGACAAAAGTTGAATCTTCTTTCAATGCAGCATTGGCCCAGTTTAACACGGCTCAAGAGAGCTATCAGAAACAGGAATCGGCATGGAATAATCTTCAGTATGCACAAAAGACCAATGAAGAAGAAGGGTTAAAAGCAAAAGAATTACTCAATCAGACGACGGAAAATTTCAAAAAAGCCTTAGTTTCTTCAGGTTTTGTCGATAGTACTGATTTATTAGAATCACTTCTCTCTGATGAAACCTATCAGACCTTGGTGAGACAGATTGATACGTATCAAGCGAAATTGCAAGATTATAAAACAAGACAAGGTCTCTATGAGCAGAAAGTAGCAAGCGAAAATCTCAAAAAACCAGAAGAAACTGAAGCGGTACTACTGAAAGTAAAAGAGGAAATTGGCAACCAAATTACCCTTTTTACCCAAGAAACGGGATCTCTTTCGCAACAAATACGAGATGATGAGGCAAATAAACGTAAATTGCAAAATCAGAGAGATAAAATTATTGCCCAGCAAGAATTCACAGAAAAATGGGAAGCTTTTAATAGTTTACTTGGTAGTGCAAATGGCGATAAGTTTAAGCGTCTTGCTCAAGGAATTACCCTCTCCTATTTACTCGATAAGGCAAATATTAAGTTATCACTTCTCAGTAATCGGTACGCTTTGGCAACTGATGAACACAGTGAAAAACTTGAAATACTTGTTGTTGATAGCTATTTAGGTGGTGATATACGACCGACACGTAACCTTTCAGGAGGTGAATCCTTTGTGGTTTCTCTTTCTTTGGCCCTTGCGTTAAGTGAAATGATTACCCAAGATGGCGGGGTTGATACACTTTTCCTTGATGAAGGGTTTGGAACGCTTGATGATGAAATGCTTGATGCGGCAATGTCGGCATTAAGTACCTTTGCTCAAGGTGGTAAATTGATTGGATTAATTAGTCATGTAGAAAAACTAGGTGATGTCATTCCAACACAACTCCACCTTGCATCACGTTCCGACGGTTCATCACTCATTCAAGGTCCTGGTGTCAGCTATAAAAAAGGGGAAAAAAGGTAAAAGAAATATTAATCATTTTTTTCTTTAATAATTTGCAAAAGAACATAATAATTATTTTTAATTAAGTTTTAATAAATAGTTGATATATTTTTCTAATTTTAATATACTAAATAAGTACAAGTTATTTACATGTTATTATTTAGGGGTTGATATGATTAAAAAATTTAATTTAATATGGGTTCTTGTTTTTTTAGCATTGACATCAATGACACTTATAGGGTGTACCACGATGCAAGCTGATCAAAGCCAAGTAGAAAAAATAGATGAAATCAAGCAATTTGATGGTCTATCACAAGATGATTTATATATTAAATCTCTTAATTGGGCTGCACGAACTTTTAATTCAGCTAATGCAGTTATTCAATTGAAGGATAAAGACGCAGGTCAAATTATCTGTAGAGGATATGATAGTATTGGCTTTATTTATCATAGATATTATTCTTTTACAATGATAATTGACTTAAAAGATGAAAAGGCGAGAGTTAGATTTGAAAATATTGTAAGTGAACAAGTTGGAAATGTTGCTGGACCTGATATGAAATTGCAATTAAGTTCAGTTCTTAAAGAGTTAGTTAAAATAAAAGAAAGTCTTTTCCTTTCTATTACGGATGAAGAGGAAAAATCTAATTGGTAAGTTTCTAATAACCTATATAGCAAGAAGAATATGGTTTTTGGATTAATACACTTTTTAACAAAAATGACCTCTTATGAGTAAGATTAAATACTTACTTATAAAAGGTCGTTTATTTTTCTTCGTTTTTAAAATTTTTCTTTGTATTAAGATATATACTTTATATACGTGTTCCTTCTAAATAGCGAGCAATGATGTTTTCTTTTCCTCCACAATAGAGGAATCTTTCCAATTTCTCATGGGGTGTAAAGGTCTGGAGTGAATACATGGGATCGGTAATAACCAAAGCATCAAAGAGATATCCTTCTTCAAAACTTCCTGTCTGACCAAAGAAACTTCCATTCAATTTTGTTGCCATGTAAAAGGCTTCAGATTCCGTCAGCACTCGTTCTTTTGGATAAATCAATTGTCTCATTTTTGAGCACTGGATTGCACTGGTAATACAATGCGCCATTGACATACTGTGTCCTGCTCCAACATCAGAACCGAGGCCAACTTGAATACTTTCATCAAGATATTTTGTTACTGACATAATACCACTGGAAAGGTTTAAATTTGCATTGGGACAATGAGCAAGATATAAATTCTTGTTCACCGCCATGTGTACCTCGTCATCGTTGAGATAGATGGCATGAGCCATAATCGTCTTTTCACATCCATATAAGTGGTTTTGAAAATAGACATCAGAATAATTTTTATACTGAGGAAAAAGATCTTTCACCCAGGCTACTTCCTCCCTATTTTCAGCCAGATGCGTTTGTACAGGAACATGTTTTTCCTGTGATAAAGTACCAAGTTTTTTTAGTAAAGATTGCGAACAACTCGGCGCAAAACGTGGCGTTATAATAGGTTGTACCAAGGAATCCTCATTTTGCTCAATAAAGTCAACAGTCTCTTGATACGAATCCTCTGTTGTTTGTAATAAATCTTGAGGACCATTCTGATTCATGTTCACTTTACCAATATAAGATGCCAAATGATGAGATTTCATGGTTTCTACGAGAATTTGATTGCTTTTATTATGGATGGTTCCAAACACACAGGAACGGAGACTCCCATTATCATAAAGATCTTGAGCAAAAGCTTCATAAACCTCTCTCGCATACGTTTGATTGCAAAATTTCATTTCACTGTGAAAGGTGTATTGTTCAAGCCAATCAACGAGTTGAAGATCTAAACCAATGCCACGTTGCAAATATTGAGGAGCATGAATGTGCAAATCAATAAAGGATGGAATGATAATTGCATCATGATAATCAGTTAATGGTGCTTTTTGATATTCTTTAGGGAGGTGTTGAAAAAGTCCCACGATATGTTTTTTGTCGAGTACGAGAAAGCTATTTTCATGAATCTCAAAAGAATCTTTATCTTTTGTATACAAAAAATTGCCTTTTATTACTTTTTTTTCATTCATTGTATCATACCCCTTATCTCTCATATTTCTTTGTGAGAAATATCAGACGTTTCTTTTCAAATTTATTCTTTGTATCACTTAATCATGAAATACATTTCTTTCTGTTTTCTTCATCTGCTCTTGCCGAATATTTTGGTGCAGAATAGTTTGTAAACATTGAGTATGTACCCCTCTTCTTCTTTTTGTATGGAATACATGGAGAGGAAGATGACGTATAAGCAACCAGTCGATTTTAGCACAAATGGAGGCAAATGTCTGTTGAAGGAGAAAAATACACCAAGAATCTGCACAGCATGGTAAGGATATGAACGTGGTAAATACGTATTATTTGAGCAAAAGTTCTTGTGCACTATCTTTGTTTTTGTTTTTGCTCAAAAAAAAGTAGTCCCAGATTAATCTGAGATTACTCTTTGATTATTGCCTTTTATTCTCATATACCTCCATTTTACATATCCAAAAAAAGAAATTTTTATGAGTAATAAAAGGTTACTTATTTTATTTTGAGAGATTTTCTTGTTCTAACAAAGGAATAAATTCTTCATATCCCTCTTCCTTCAATTTTTCAAAAGGAATAAACCTGAGCGCTGCACCATTGATACAATAACGCAATCCACCCGTTTCTAAAGGACCATCATTAAAAACATGACCTAAATGAGCTTCCCCTACACGTGATTTCACCTCAATTCTTTCTCGAGTTAAGGAGGTATCTTTTTTATAGGTGATTACTTCATCAAAAATTGGCTTACTAAAGCTTGGCCAGCCACAGCCACTATCAAATTTTTCCGTTGATAAGAAGAGAGGTTCCCCTGTGGTAATATCCACATAAATTCCCCTCTTTTCACTGTTATAGTATTCATGAGTAAAAGGTGCTTCAGTATCTGCATGTTGGGTAACAGCATATTCTTTTGCTGTCAATGTTTTCTTTAACGTAGCATCATCAGCCTTATGATACTTTTGCTTCTCAATGAGACTAGGATCATTCGATAAAGAATCAAAGCTGATATGACAATATCCTTTTGGATTCTTTTTAAGGTAATCTTGATGATATTCTTCTGCAAGATAGAAATTCTCTAAAGGTTTTACCTCAAGAACGAAGGGCTTTTCATACTGAGCTCGTTCAAGATTAACGACCTTGTTAATGACTCGTAGATCAAGAGGATCGACATAATAAATACCACATCGATATTGTACTCCGCTATCATTGCCTTGTTTATTGAATGAGGTTGGGTCAACAATTTTAAAATAGTACGATAAAATGGTATCAAGACTGATAATCGTCTTATCATATGAGACTTTTACTGTTTCAGCAAAGCCCTGGGTACCACTACAGACCATTTCATAAGAAGGATTTTCCCCTGTACCATTTGCGTAACCGCTTTGTGCATTCTCGACACCCTTCAAACGTGAAAAGTATTCTTCAACACCCCAAAAACAACCACCTGCTAGATATATTTCATTCATATTTGTTACCTCTAGGTAAACTATATAAGAATTAATAGGGAAAAGCAAATGTGCAATAACCACTTCCTCAAACTATTTTCCTCTACAGTTTTTCAAATATGTGGCGAGCGCAGGATCGCAGCAATAGACATAACAGCCTTTCATACCACGGCTCATCAGTGTTTTGTAGGTATTTCGAATGATATGGTCAATTCTTGTAAGGGCTTCTTTATCACCCTTTTTTGCAGGACCTTTGAGGCCATTGAGCGATTTATCACTTTTTGCTCTTTTTGTGTAATCGCTTACCACTTCACCATCAACATATTGAAGGTCTTCTCCGATGATAACGCCTACATAGCTAAATTCAAGGCCTTGTGTGGTATGAATACAGCCAACTTGATTCACAGAGTCAGGATCAATGGCAAACGGTTTGGTATTGGATAAATTCCATTGCATCTGAAAGTTTGGTTCAATTTGGATATCATACAATGAAGAATTTTCCTTCTTTTTACTTACCCATTCCCAACAATATCCAGCTACTAGACGTGATTTACCATCTTTTTTATTTTTTTCTTTGATAAGCGACTCCAGTTCTTCTGCACTATCGACAATTCTGAAATCGTACGGAATATCTGTAAGGGTAATATTGGCAGTTGGTCTTATTTGTAACGTATTATCGAGCCAAGAAGGATAGCCATCATTGCCTCCACATCGGAACTGGCTGAGCAGTTCATAGGTTGCACTGAGAGCGTTTTCCTCTTGTACCCATTTTTGAATTTCTTTCACTGAACCAATGTCTTTTGCCGTAACGACCTGTTCTTCATCGATAAAAAAGACGGAGGTAAGCGCCGCGTGTATGATTTCTTTTATTTGATTTTCTCCCATATTTGAAAACATACCTGATTTTGCATTCAAACGATGAGCTTCATCACACAAAAGTAATCCATAACGATTGTTTTCACAATCGACAAAACTCCCAGAGCTCAAGAATAAGCCATCAATATATTTCTTTTTATATCCTTCACCTTTGAGTTTTTCTTTATACACCTGTTTCGGTGCTGCATTTTTTGTGACATAACTTGAAAAGACTTCTTCTTTAATTGATTGTACTAAAAGATTGATGGCCACAACAGATTTTCCGGTTCCTGGTCCTCCTTGTGCAATAATTACTCTTTTTCTGTGATCTTTTTGTGATTGACGCATCGCTGAAAGTACTTTTTCATAGATGACTTTTTGATCATCAATCATGACGAACTCTTGATTATTATGGAGCATTGATGAAAGGCAATCTTGTAATAATTTACTTGGACGTAATAATCCTTCATCCACATGTTTTAACGATACTAATTGATCTCCATACACAATATGATTTTTTATAAACTCACGCAAATCTTTTGCTTCCGTCATACGAAAAACAGGAGCATGAAGCAGTTGTTCTCTATCACAAGAAGTTAAGAGTGGATCTTTTCTTCCAACAGGAGGTACATAATTATGAAGATAAGCACAAGGAGAGAGCTTTGTCTGGTTGTCTTGCACATAGGTGTTACTTTCTTGGAGTAATTTTGTATATGACCATACTTGGTAACTTGGATGGGTTACCGTTCGTATTGCCCCACCTAAAGCCGTATCAACAACCCCTTCTTCGCCTTCAATTTGCGATACCTGTTGCCATTGCTTCAATTCAATAAATACTAATTCTTCTTTTTTGTTTTTATTTTTACCAGAGATGATAAAATCAACTCTTTTTGAGGTGTTTGGAATATTATACTCAAGAGCTACGCCAGCATCACTGGGAATATGATGGTCACTCATAATGCCACCCATAGCCCGTAAAGAATTAAGCCATGAATTTTGTTCAGAAGATCCAACTTTATGGTGCAATTTTAATTGCACTTGCTCATTCAGTTTTTGCACATAGGTTCCTGTATCTAAATCGTCCATGAACCCTTGTTTGGTGTTTTCATAAATTATCATAAAGTCCTCAATATACTGAAATAATACATCCACAATAAAAGATAATTTAACAGTACCACAACACGATCTCAGGGAAAAGCAGAAAGAAAGAGAAATGAGTCATTCTCTGATATTTTAATAATATTAAAGTCTGTTATTTCCTGCATTCTGAATCTCAATCGATGGTTTTATTCTTTTTATTGAAAAAACACTCTTATTGTATTGGTTGTTTGAGAGAGGAAAAAGACTTGATAAAACTGCATCTTCTTTGCAAGAAAGATACAAGGGGCCTTCCTCTCTTACCTGTACCATAAGAGTCTTTACAAGAAAAAAAAACGTATTCTTTCAAATGAATTGGGACATAACACTCATGAGGAGACGAAAAATCTTAAACAGGAGGTACTCTCGTTATGCATATAAAATAAGGACATCTCACACATAAAAATTATCAATTTTCCTTTCATTTACCTTTTCTGTACGAAAAGACCTTTAAATGGAAAAAGAGTATTGTCTACTTTTCCTGAGTATTTTATACTATAAGAAAATTGTGCTTCGTCGATAAAAAGGATAAACTATGAATTATGTAATTATTTATGCGCACCCAAATAGAGATAGTTTGAATGGAAGTATACTCACAGAAACGCTTGCTATCTTGGAAAACAAACAAGATACTGAGGTCAAAGTAATTGATTTGTATGCGGATAAATTTAATCCAAGTTTATTTTTTGATAAAACGCAGTTACGAAGAAATTTATATACACGAGATGATACAAAAGACTATCGTGATACAATCGCCTGGGCAGATCATCTTGTCTTTATTTATCCTATTTGGTGGGGTCGATCACCTGCAATTTTACTTGGTTTTATTGATAAAGTTTTCACTGCTGGCTTTGCCTATAGAACAGCACCTCAGGCAATTGTACCGCAAGGTCTTTTCAAAAATAAAAGAGCCACTATCATTACGACACAGAATGGACCTGTGGGAATAACAAGGCTCATATATGGCGATACACATCGTATATTGATGAAACGTCAAGTGTTACAATTTTGTGGCATTAAAAAAGTTCGTTTCTTTGAGATTGGAAAATCAGAATCAATGAGTACTTCACGTTTTTCTCAGATTGTCCTCAAATTACGAAAGCTTTTTTTACACAACTAATACCTTATTTCTTATCATCATGAGGGGAAAGAAATTCTTCTTCCACCTCTTTTGCACCAGCATCATAATAATCCTGTTCTTCAGGAGCAAGTTCATGGAGAAGGCGAAGAAATTCACCTGCATGAACTTTTTCTTCTTCTGCAATATCAAGAAGTACGTTTTGTGCAAGTGTATTATCAGTTGATTCAGCAAGTTCCTCATACAATTGAACTGCCTCATACTCTGCGGAAACCATAAATCGAATTGATCGAATGAGTTCTTTTGGGGTAAGTTTTCTGTCACTTTTTTTGACACTGAAAGGGGTTGCAAATTCTGGCATAGGTAAATCTCCTTAAATAATTTTTTTTCATCTTATAAAGGGTAAGTCTCCATCTTCCCCTTGTCAACAATTATTTGCGAGACAAAAATCGAGTAGGCAGGCGCCTCACGGCGCCAACCTCTCACACCACCACTCATACGGATCCGTAAGTGGCGGTTCAAACTAATAAATCGATGAATACAGCCTTTAGGACTGTATTATTCCTTTG
>Ga0172378_10002896_pt1 | contig 16101 bp, 12 predicted proteins | sample GrowelOW332metaG_FD_119755 | JGI IMG/M metagenome (GOLD analysis project Ga0172378, IMG submission 119755) | Groundwater microbial communities from an aquifer near a municipal landfill in Southern Ontario, Canada - Pumphouse #3_1 metaG | ecosystem: Environmental > Aquatic > Deep subsurface >... | reverse complement strand
TATGCGGTATGGCACGAGGCGTGGACACTTTTGCTTATGAGTATGCCAGTACTAATGGTATATGCATAAAAGAGTATCCAGCTAAGTGGCATGAGTTTGGCAGGTCTGCCGGCATGATTAGAAATAGATGCATGGTAAAAGACTGTGATAGAATTGTAGCCATATGGGACGGCACATCGGCAGGAACGGCTAATACAATATCACTGGCGTCTAAATATGGCAAGCCATGCCGTGTATACTTACAGAAAGATGCTGATAAGTTTGATACAGTAAATAGGGATTAATACATATGTCATTTGAAACAAGCATAGAATTTATTAAACCCATTGAGGGTGGCTACTCCAACAATCCTAATGACCCTGGTGGAGAAACCAATTTCGGTATCAGCAAGCGTTCTTATCCAAATCTTGATATTAAGAACTTGACTTGGGAACAGGCCAAGGCTATATATAAGCGAGACTTCTGGGACAAGATGCACTGTTCCGAACTACCAGAATCTGTAGCCCATTTAGTTCTGGATTTTGGTATCAACAGTGGGCCTGTTGCTTCTATTAAAATTCTGCAAAAGGCACTGAATACTTTGGGTTCTAGTCTAGTTGTAGATGGAGCTATCGGCCCTCGCACAATCTCTGCCGTGGCTAGTCAATCAACAAAGGATATTTGTGACGAAATGCTTAGTGCTAGGATTATGTTCTACGCTAACTTAATAGTCAAGAATCCTAAGATGCTGGAAGATCTTGTTGGTTGGCTTAACCGCGTGGAGAAAGACAGGAAGTTCATCAAAGGCAGCTGCTAAGATGTCTTCCGTACCAACAACTGCTTCACAACGCAGACTGCTTAAAAGGTTTAATGTAAGCCTAGATTACGATGCTGATCTGATAACTAGATTTTTGAAATACACAAAGTCTAAAGTTGTTAGACTTAGCACTCTAAAAGATATAGCCACCTGGGCGTATGCATCTTCGTTGTGCAGACAATCCGGGGTATTTAAGGATTGAATTTAAATGAGCACTTCTGCAACAGGATATAACATAATGACAACTGACAGTGACATGCTTGAGAATATGTCTAAACGTTTTAATATGTGGCAGGACTTTGCTAAGGAAGTCGGTGATCATGTTGAGACATATACTGTTCCACAGTACGGAGACTATCCCAAAGATCAGCTAACAGAATGGACACTAGCTGATCTAGCTACTACTATTAAACGCTATGCCAACCGCATGGGTAACAATGCACGTGGTCATGAAGAGGACGCACGTGATATGCTCAAAATTGCTCACTATGCTAGTGTCGCTTGGCACAAGATCAATGACACTGAAAAGAATTACAATAAATAGGAACGTCAAATGAATAACAATATGCGCAACGACCCTAAAGTTACTGAACATCTTAACGCTATTATTGAAGTTATGCATTGGTGTAATGACAATAATGTTCCGTACGTTGAGATTAAAAATCTTGCAGAAGCTTCGTTTGTTCTGGCTACCGGTATTGATTGTTGGGATTGCGGTTCTGAAAAGAAAGAAAACAAACCCGAGATTATTACTGTCCAGTAATTAATATCTATAACAGGGAACTAAACACATGCATGTGCTGATTATTCATGACGATGACCAAGATGGTTGGTGTGCTGCTGCTATTGCTAAGAAGTATTACTCTTCTACAAAAGGCACAACAATCGATCTGGCAGTAGACACTGATGAGATTGATTATGATAACTGTGATGCAGATACTATAGTGTTTCTAGATCACACCCCAGCTAGTTCTCGCGTGGATGCCCTTACAAGCGAAGGTAAACTGGTTTGGATATTTGACCACCATCCAGAAACCATGGAGCAAATTAAGAGTAAGTCTGACAATCTCAATGTGGATTATCGTGAAGATTGGTCCACTGCTAAGATTGCTTGGAACCACTTCTTTACTGATAAGAAGGTTCCATTCACGGTTACCATGATAAACAAGTGGGATTCATGGAATCATGACGAGGAGAACATCCTTCCATTCCATTACGGTCTTGCTAGCATGGACTTGTCGGATGAACGTCTGTGGGATGCTCTACTATTTGCTGATAACGATCAGGCGGCTATCCAGATCACACAGATGGGTAACGCTCTTGGTCAGTTCTGGTTGGCCACTATCAACGAACTCACGGACAGCACTGCTTGGGTTGTTGAGAAAGAAGGTATCCGTTACTCTGTGTGTAACAGCCAGCTAACTTCCAGTTACGACTTGATGTCTCATATTAAACGTAATGATTGTCAGGGCGCTGTATGGTTCTACAACGAGAACAACGGTACTGAAAAAACCTGGAAGGTAGTTGTTAAAGTCCTGCCGGATACAGACAGAAAGTCTGTGTCCCGTAAGGAACTGCTTACCTACGATCAACTGAAAGACAGCTGGATTAACAAGGAGTCTAAGTAACTATATGAACAATACCAATAATCTCAATGCTGTGGTGGAAGACGCCACTAAGACTTGGACTAAAGAAGATCATATTTCTTTCCTTGATGCTCGTGTGAAAGCACGTATGCAGCGGATGGAAGAGTTGTCTGAATCCATTAAGAAGATGCAGTCCTTTAACCAGCGCGATCTGCTTCGTATCGAGGAACTGCGTCTGCTTCGTGATATTCGTGATGGCAAGGTCCGGCTTGTTCACGGCAAGACTGGACAGCCGTTTGATGTGAGGGTGTTCTATCCGGAGGATCTCGATGCCTAATTACGGTAAACGTTTGGATGGCACAGAGAAAGGCGAAGGTTGGCTAGGACCCATCAAGAATAATGCTGGCGATACCATGACCGAGTTGTCTATGTCCACCAACATAGATGGCAAGGAAGTGCTGATGCCTCTGTTGGTTCCTACACTCACACAAGATGAGATTGATTACTTGAAGGCTGGCAATAGACCCACCAAGGGTATCGTTGACAAGGCGGTGTCCCATGCTATGGATCGTATTAAAGCAGGTGCCAGCCCTTTCAAGGACTAGGTTGTAATAGTCCACGTCACGGGTGGTTATGCGGTTAAGTCCGAAACTGGTAAGTCCTTGAGTGGCCTGTACAAGACACGCAAGGAAGCGGAAGACCGGCTCAAAGAAGTGGAAATGTTTAAACACATGAAGCAGATTGGGTTGCCTTCCAGCAGCAGTAAAAAGTAATCACGCAAAGAAACAACAAAGCCCCCTTGGTCACTAAGACCTTGGGGGCTTTTCTTTTGTCCAATAACCTGGACTCTAGCAGACTAACTGTTTAAAATATCGTAGGAGATTACCAGAAGACACGCTGAACTTATCTCGCCAACTGGTTAACTCCTGTGCCCATTCCGTCTCACAGTTAAAGAAGAAACGTCTGGGAAAGAAACTCTCCTGCTCTTTTTCTACATCTACGTCAAAGTAATGGCCGCTGTCATCTACTGGCATACCCAGCACACGTACACAGTCGTAGGACTGTAATGCATTGGCTGTGTCCAAGGCCAATAGTCCAGAGTTATTGATAGGGAACTTGCCACTAATGGGTCTAGTAAACGTAGTTATGTCTTCTACATTTCTGTTACGTAACTTACGTAGATCCAGCAACAACTTCAAGTACTCGTCCCACCAGCATACAGCATATTTGATAGGCCCGGAGTAATCAGCGATAACTTGGTTAACTGCCATGACATCACCGACTACTCCGTACTTCTTTATGTCCTCGGGTAGGCACCTACCGGGGGCCAGTATTGTAAGAGTGGCCATATCGTATACTATTTACTTGGGGTAGAGTTGTACAGCAGACCGTCCTTATTCTTACTAGAAGCAGACGATCCGTAGTAGTAAGCCAACATTGTGACCCACCCAGTACCCAAAGAACCAAGCATAACATTTAGTATAGTAGCACTACCAGCAGGCGGTTCATGTGCAACCAGCCAACCCAGTAGTCCAAAGAAACCGACAGTGAGAAGCATAGCTAGCACACCGGGCACAAAGTCCCGCACTGCCATCTCACGTTGCCTAGCAGAACTACGATCATCCGCATCTATCTTAGCAACATCAATGTCCAGCTTCTCCATGTCAAGTTTAAACTGCCGCTCCGCATTCTGTAGAGCCAGTAGTTGATCGGGAGTAGCATTCTTCATAGCATTGGCAACAACTGCCTCATCGCTATTGGTGTCAATGTTAAGAACCTTGCACACTACCGAACTAGCGAGTGCTCCGAAAGGCCCGCCAAGGGCGGTACCAATAACAGGAGCCACTGTGCTAACAACAGATTTCCAATCAAAAGACATTTCTATTTCACTCCAGCAGCACGCGCTTGACTAATAATATGCTTAGCCAAAGTAGCGGCTTTCTTTTCGTTGAGAATGCGTTTCTTGTAAACCTCTTCGGAACTAGCGCCCTTGGAAAGTTCTATTTTATTCAGTTCCGATTTCATTGTAGACATCTTAGACTGTGCTGATTCCAATCTGTTGGCCATCATACGACCAGCCCGGGTATCATTAAGTACCTTAGCCAGCTCAGCAGCAGGCACATGTTCAGCACGAGCACGCTTATACTCATTGACCTGTGCCTCTAGTTCAGTTTTTACACGGTCATATTCAGACAGTGTTGAAGTATCGTCCACGTGTGCCAGGAATCTAGAAGCAACAGGCAGTTGATCTAGATCTAGTTTTTCTGTATGGCCAGAAGTTGCTTTCTCTGTCAGGCTTATAGCCCCGAGTAGACACTGTCCAACACCTCCAGTATACTGCTTAAGCACATACTCTAGTGAAGCAGGACTCAAGTCCGTAAGTGCAGGGAACAGCGTAGCCTTTCTATCTATAGATCCGCCACCGAAAGCATTAAGCCATACAGTTAGTTTCTTCATTGTTTCTGTTGTAGTAGACCAGTACTTCTGACTATCAGGCTGTTCACCGTGTTTCCATGTACCAGTCTCTGGATAAATCTTGCTACCAAAATAGTTTTGGTTAGCATATACCTGAGCCAGCGGTTTAAAGACAGTAGGAACCAAGGTGTTAATACCTTCAGAACCACCACCCATAAAACTAAAGTTCTCTAAGATGGCATCTAACATGTTGGACACAGCAGATCCAAAAGTAGCCCTACCTGTAAGCATGTCTGCTACCTGATTACCAGCGGCAACCATTGCCTGATAACCGTAAGCAACGGGTATCGAGATGAATCTGTTACGACCAACAGCTATATTGATACTAGAGTTTCTTCTGTACGAAGGTAGCTTATCATAAAAATCTATACCGTCATCGTCTGTTCCACCCAGGGACTTAGCAGCAAAGGCGGTCATGAATCCGAAGGCAGCCAAACCAGCGGCATACTTAACGATACGTCTCTGGTAAAGTGGCTTACCTGCATCAGAAGCAGGGAACATAGCACGGGCAATACGAACCGTGGAGTTAATACTTGCCTGACTGAACAGGAACAAACTAGAAAGAACCGGGGACCATGCGCCTCTCTTTGTGAAGTTAACTGTTAGGTCTAGTGCAGCGCCAGCAGCACGTTCAGCAGCATCAGATTCAGAGACTCCGTTCTTTTGCAGTGCTTCAAATATAGAAGTAAATGCAGCAAGACGAGTGCTGTTCTCAACTGCGGAGGATATATCTTGCATATAGTTAGCAGTTGCAAACAAAAGATCCCTGCCACCAGACTTAGTCGTGGCTACTTTAAGCGCACGCTCCATGTTCTTTTGCGTAGCTTCGTACGTAGACATGCCGTACTTAGTTGCATAACCACCGTTATCTCTGTACAGTTTCATCATCTTAGCCATACGTGGATCGGATATCTTTCCTTTACGCTCAAACTCTTGAGCAGCCATAAAGGCAGCCTTACCACACACACCAAACACATTGTTAAGGAATGCCTTATCAGCCTGAGTACCTGTCCAATGAAGATCCTTAATGTCTTCAGCAACATTGCGCATATGAATAAGTGCAGTTGTAGTATCACGAACCCAGTTAACCCCAATATATGGAGGAGCATACGTAGTCATAAACTGACCCATAACACGCTGTACTTTACCCAGTACTTGCAGAACAACACCAGGATGTATAATAGACGTGCCCTTAAGAGAGGCTAATAGATATGGATCTTTAACCAGCATACGTACTTTGTTACCGTCATTGTCGAACACGGTAATTACTTCAGAAGACCTACCCTCAAATCTATTAGTCTTACGAACCTTGTAAGTAAGACCATCTTTAACTATAACTTTGTATCCACGAGAGTTAAGGTTTTCTTGACGCCGTTTCTTTAGATCTGCTATCTGAGATTGAAGATCAGCATACGCAGGAGTGGTTTTAACCTCGTCTATGTTGCGCTTAAGCACATCAATAGCATCTTTAGCACTCTGTATGTCAGTCTCTATCTTAGTAACCCTGTCGTTAAACTTGGCTTTAGTAGCATCAGAAACAGCAGCACGAGCCTGTAACTTAGCCTTCATCTTATCCGCAGTCAGTTCTTGTATGCGCTTATGTAGACTTCTAATCGTATCCTTAGACGTAGTAAGTTTATTAGTGCCTAGTATATCATCCGCTTTACCCAGCAGATTCTTAATCTCAGCAGCATATTGGCGGGCCTTGCCAGAATCGTCTATCTCAAATATCTCAGATAGTTGATCCGGATGAGCTACATACATATTATACATTGCCGTAGTAACACGAGCTTCTTCAATAGCTTGAATTAGCTGTGTATACTTACGAGTAAGCAGCACAATTGGGTTGGATTCAGACCCTGTTTGACCCTTTCTTTCCTTAGAAATTTCAAACATAGACATGTCAAAAGACCTGCCCATGCTAGCAAAAGCGGGATCAACAGTCTTCATGTGTGCCTCCCATACATCTAGAGGCACGTAGTTCTGATACAACTTATCCCAATAAGCACGCATCTCAGGAGAAAGTAGATGTTCTTTAACTGCTAGGTCAAGGAACTGCTTATTGATACCCTGTACCCGCTGGGAAATCTCTTCCCATATAGGGGCATTCTGGGCATTAATATACCTATTCTGGATGGCCTTTGCTTCCTCATTAGACATACCAGAAAGGTCAGTTCTAATGTCCTCAGAGACTATTTTAGCCTGATCATATAGGTTGCTTAACTGCTTTTCAATGGCAGCAATGCGTTCAGTAGAAGCTTTACCGCTATTCTTTTCTTTCTCTAAGTCTTCTGTCTGCTTTAGAATGGCCTGCATGACAGTGGACTTGTACTGTTTACGCACCAATTCAGCATTGGCTTCCTCTGCGTGCATAGCCTGTAGCACTTTACCTACAGTATGTAGCAATTCTTTAGGGTCGGAAGGAATGTTCATATCCGTACCGATAAGTTTAGCTGCTGTACTGAGCAACGTTCCATCTTTCGGAGTATGAGCCCAGTTGTTGGGATCAACACCAACAACATCATCAAGGAAAGTTACAACCTGCGTAGCGATTCTGTTACTTGTAGTCTTCTCAATAGCGTAGAAGTTCTCACGCATACCGATACGACTACTCGCTTTACGCAATTCGCCATGCAAAGTCTTAACTAACTGACCAGCACGGTCAAAGTAGTCATGCAACCCAGTCATTAGATATTCGCTTCTCGTCTGTTTAGCACCGGGCAAGATCTTTCCGTTCTCATCCATGTGATACGAAGTACGTTCAAGAGCCTTATCGAAGTTCTTCATAAATCCGAACTTCTTTTCATACTGTGACGTGCTACGTACCTCGTCAAACTTGCCAGTAGGCGTAACATCTTCACGAGCAGCAAAGACTTTAGTCGAACCGTGCTGTGCAACGTCCTGCCTAATTGTCTCAGGGTCAGCGTTACATAGATGGTAAACTACAGCAAGAGCAACACGCTTGATGTCATCGTCTGTAACTTTAATCCAACCCATCTTGGTAAGTAGATCACGTAGAAACAGGTTAACCTTAGTCCAAGCACGACGAGCACTAGGCATATCCACCTTAGAAAGATGCATACGTTCAGTTATACTAGCAACATATTCTTCTGCTAGCTGATACATATTATAGTCATGATACTTCTGCTTGATGATGTCCCAACGTTCCGTGTTACCAGCACCGCGGGCAACCATGCGCATGAAATTTTCAAGCTGTGCAGGATTCATCAGGGCACGGAGGCCAAAGTGAGCGATACTTTCATGTGCCACAGTACGTGTAGCTTCTTGAGCACTGTGAATGTTATCAGCAAACAGATAAATCTTGGCATCCTGCAGATCAACAAGACCCTTGTCTCCAGGCTTATACTCTTTACGAACATTCTCAGGAAGAGAATCCAGTTCAGAAGTATGAGCTACCTTGATTATATCTTGCAGCATAGGCACAGCACGTAGCGTGCCCTTGATCCAGTTAACTACTTTAACTTTGTCGAGAGCAGCAACAGTGGACGATGCCTTGGCATCAAGTTTGCTATGAAGTATGTTGGTTTCAATCTGCTCTTGCTGGGCTATACGCCTATTTAGTTCATTTGCTTTAGAAGCAGCACGCCAAGCATCGACAGCGCCAAGAGCGCGCTGCCGTGCGTAATTCTGACGAATACCTTCAACCTGTGTCTGATACTGAGCGGGATTAGCCTGAACAGTGGGACCGGCTGAAGTAACTCTAGGAGCTTCCATAGCCTGAGTAAACTCAGGACTAGCCATCTCAGGAGTAACTACCGCAGGAGCAGCAGCGTACGGCTCTGTGTAAGTAGGAAGATTACCAGTTACTGTAGAAAGTTTACCCTCTTTAATGTCACTAGCGATTCTCTCGTTATTAAAAGATTGAGCCTGTGCTTTATTGACTTCATTCTGCTCTAGTACAGCAGGAGAAACAGCAACACGAAAAGCCCGCTCCAGCTTAGACTGGGTGCGGGTTTTTTCACGTTGGGCATTCAGCTTAGTTGTCGTGTCTTGAGCACCGTCAAACTGCTTCTGTGCGGAATCTATACGGTTGCCGTAATAAGCAGCAATCTGATCTGTGGCTCTGTTCTTGTCACGGAACATAGCACGAAGATCAACACCAGGAGTAGTAGCTTCGACAGGATTTTTACCTTTGGCGTAAGAAGCAACTTCTGTAAGAGCGCGAGCGTAATTCTTTTTAACGCTGTTTACATACTTAGTTTCATCATCAATCTGCTGTTCATGGAACTTAATTGTGTCAGCATCTTTTTGAGTTATGCCCCAACCTTGAGCACGCTCCGCTTCGTTAGAAGCCTGTATATCTTTAATAGCAGCAAGATGTTGGGAGATACGCGTGTTAGCTTTGGCTATCTCGTCCGTAGCATGTTGCTCTGCAATGCCCTTCAAAGCAGCCATCTTACCGGTCTGCTCAGGAGTCATGTTATTGTAGAGCATTGCGTTAGCACGCTCCGACAAATCAGCAGAAGAAGCATCAACCATTTTACGGTCTAGCTTATCCATCTCCTGCTCAACACCTTTCTGAAAATCTGTCTTCTGGTTAGCCAGACTAGCCATCTGCGCAGTAAGAGCCATAATCTCGTTCTCATGAACGGTTATGGCCTGCTGTTTTTGATCAGCACTAATGTTAGGATCCCGATCAATTTGCATGATCGTATCCATGAGCTGGCTACGCCTGTCACCCATGGCCTTGGTGTTGCTGTCAATAAGATCAATCTGATCTTTGGCTCTTGCCTGCACAACACCAGCTTTAACACCAGCATCAATCATAGCAGTGGCAGGCTTAGAAGGCTCAGTATTGGTCTCAACCTCGCCTGTAGTAGCAGACCTATACGAAGCGCCGCGAACAGCATTGCGGATACCACCAGCAACACCGAACAAAGCACCACCGGCAAGACCACCCATGGCAGCATTGAAGTTGTCTTTCCAGTTCTGTTCCGTCAAAGGATTCCTAGCCAGAGACATCTGCTGAAGCGCCTGTTGTCCGAACTCTTCAGCAGCCTCACCACCAGCCGCCTTTCCTATACCTGTAGCGATGTTGCGCAACGCGCTACGCTTAGCGAGAGTAGCTAGTTCTTTCTGCGTAGCCTGTTTAACCATGCCAGCAGCCAAGTGAGCTTCAGGACCTAAGCCAACCTCAATAGCGCCACCACCGATACCATATAGCAAATCATTCAACGGGGCTGTGTTGGACATACCATACTTTGATACATCATCTGTCCAGTTCTGGCCAGCTTCCATACCAGTGCTTGCCAGCATACCGCCAGTGTACGCTCCACGTACAGCAGCTTTACTCACAGATGCAGCAAGTTCATCTTTAAAGAACTCTTTAACAGCCATTTTCTTAGCTGCTTGCTCTGCAACACCTTGGGCAACTAATTTCTCTACAGAGCCTTCCACTAGTTTTTTAGCCAAAACATCTGTAGCCAGCTTAGCAGCTGCAGCTTTAAAAATTATAGCGCCAGCACCGGAAGAAAGAAGGGCAGCAACCGACGATGGCAACATTTCAGCGGCAGCACCCTTGAACCAATTCCAAGCATCCGAAGCCGAGCCTATATCTGTAAAATTAGAAACAGCAGCAGGCGACTGTGCAGCCTCAGAGAAATTACGCTGTGCTCCCGCGTACATCTCCTGGGCAAAATCTTTGTTACCAAGAGCATCAGAAACTAGACCAGCAGCACCATAACCCAAGGCCTGCAGGTTATCAATACCACGAGAGATACCTTTAGATAGTTCCCCACGATCATCAACAACAGGAGGAGATAGATCTATGTGTGTTGTATTCGGAACATATTCTGGTATCCTGCCGCCTGCTTGCGTGAAAGGTGTTCCAGAAATTGGGGCAGTAAAAGGAAGAGATTGAGGCATATAAGCGTTCTCCACTTAGTCGTAACGAAGTATGTACTACAGTCCTCTAGGGGCTGGTATTAGTCCACGTGAAGGGGTGCGGGTAGAAGAATGACTACTACGCAGAGCGGGTGCAGGAGTTGATGGCCGTGCACTTGCAGGTCTAGGTTGCAATCCAGCAGCTCGTTTAATTGTAGGCTCAGGAGTAAGCGGTGCCAAACCAGTCTGACCTGTAATACTTGTAGAATACAAAACCTCATCTACAAGTTTGTTAACTGCCGTGGCTCTTTCAGGAGGCAGATCAGCTATGGCAGTATCACCTAGATATGCTTTACCGTCCTTATCAATGCTAACACCAGCAAGTTGCAATTTAAATTCAGCGGCGTCCTTCTGTGCTTTAGACATACCCGGCATAATATCTACGTATGCTCTCCGCACGCTAGCATCAGCACTAACACTAGCTGCATATCTAGTAGCACTAGCACCAATACCTGCTTGCGTTATGCCAGCAGCAGCTCTAAGTTTATCTCCCTCTAGTCCGTATATAGCCGTAGTAAGATTACGCTTTTCCGCGCTCTTATCCATGGGATCAATCTCATACAGGAATTTATTCCGGGCTTTGTACAAGTCTTCAGCCATCTTCTGATGAGTAGCGACGGAAGCCTGCTCTCGAGCAGCGATATTCTTCAGCGTCTCCAAAGAAGTAGCTGTGAGATTACGAGCAAGAGCACCCTGCATCTGTGCCTTATCAGCAAAATCTATTTTACGATATTCGCCAGCATTGCTGTCAGAATCAGCAGGAACCAGGCGAGCTGTATAAGAGCCATCAGCATTAGAACTCAACGTCCACTTAGCGTTTGGATCTTCCGGTGTTCCTCCCATAGTCTTCTGCAGAATGACTGGAACAGCCTGTTCAGGATTAAGATCCATAGCCTTAATGTACTGGCGGCTGTCCTGGATATTCTGCACGGCTTCCGCTTTATCCTGGCTAAGCATCTGACGTTCAGCAATAGCCGCAGGGTCAAAGTATTGACCAGCTTGTTCCGCTTGCTGAGCGGACGCAGCCATGTTAGCGATTGTACTAATTCTGTCACGAGCTAGATCGTTGGCGATTTTCTCGCCTTGAACCATAGCCAACCCAATAGATGCCATATTTTTCTAGCTCCTTAATTCTAGCTAATAGAAGAGGTCGGAAGACCAGATATCTTATTCATGTAGTTCTGCACATACGGGCGCATGTACATGTTGTTGAGTGCAGTAGACGCACCCGTGAAAGACTGCTGTGCCTGTGTATTGAGAGCAGAACCCGTATATGCACCCATCGTTCCAGCACCCGTCAAAGCGCTTGTAACGTTACCTGTAGACACAGAAGGAGTTGTCTGGTAGGTGGGTAGCGGAATGCCTGCCCTATACGCTAGAGCCTGCCCCTGACGCGAAAGAGCTGTATCCTCTGCTGTTGTTGCAGCTTGATTGCGCGCGTTAGCTTCAGCCATGGCCTGAGCAGTAGTAACTCCGCGGTTGTATTCAGTAGACTGACCAGACAGAGGGTTAATGCCTGACAATGCCATATTACGTGCAGCCTGTGTGCGGGCATTGTCAAAGGATTGCTGAACACCTGTAACAGCCTGATTGGCTAGACGTGTACGCAGAGCATCTGGACTCTCCGTAAGCGTATTTAGCATGTTCAACTCTGTGGTATCCAGCATGGGGTTTACTGCTTTAGCTTGAGCTAACTGCTCACCCCTGCGCTGGATGTTGTAATCACGGTTAGCCACATCGGATGGGCGCATAGCCCCAATGTCTTCTGTAGCATATTTATACTGCTCTGTTTCAAGCGGCCAGTAAACAGACTTAGTACGATCAGCCATCTCGGCAGCCCAAGCATCTTGCTGGGCAGAAGAGCCGAACATAAGATCATACATCTTATTGGCTTGCTCTTGTTGCTGGAGGCCACTGTAAATATCGTAACCCGCGGCGGCGAGTCCGGTGAGATTCTGGAAGGAACTACTACCTACAGCAGATCCGACGTCATCAAGAAAGTCAAACATACCCATAACTATTTAGCCTCCACGCCAAATTTACGTGCTATTTTTCCAATCAATTTACAGATAGGCTTACCTATAGCCATCATGCACTTGCCAGTAAAACGAGGTTTAAACTCATCAGGTGCAAGTTCAGCAGCCATGGTAAATGCCCATGAAAGAACAAACGGGGCGGAGATTCTAGAAAGAATCCTACTCTTACGCATGAGTCTAGCAAACGGGAACGCCCAGATCTGGTATCCACGAACCGTGTCTGCATCAACACTCTTACGAAACTGGTCATCGAGTTGCATAATGCGATCGGAGATGTAACCCTGCCTATGCATCTCTGTACATATAGCAGAACCTCCACCAAAGATACTTCCGATGGTACTTCCAAGAACACTGCCAACCACAGTACCAGGACCGGGAGCTATAGCTGTTCCTATTGCTGCACCAGCATACCCACCACCAGCAGCACCTACAGCCTTGCCGATGTTTACACTCTTGCCAGCCAACAAGTCGCTAGCCACACTAGCGGCACCACCCATTGCCCCAGAACCTATGGCACCAGAACCCATCCAATCATAGCTGACTGGTGCACTAATACCTTCAGCAGCAGCTTCGCCAGCCGGCGCACTAGCTGCTGCGAATGCAGAGTTATATCCCAAATCTGCTGTAGCAGCGTCAAATACGTGCGGAGTCATCTCAGAGATAGCCGGAGTGGCATCCCACAGACTGCCAGCAGCAGCTTCACCAAGACCCTCGCCGACGCTACTCCCTAGGCCGCCACCAAAGCTACTTCCTAGGCCACCTCCAAAAGAAAGAGATCCTGGAGTAGCATCCCAAAGAGAAGAAGCTACATCACTAGCTACAGGTGCAAAACTATCTGCAGCAGCAGTAGCTGCCGTACCGTAATCAGGAACTACTGCTGTTGCTGCTTCAAAACCTAGAGGTTCTCCAGCACTTTGTGCCACAGCAGCAGGAGCAGTAGTAATAGCAGAAGGTTGCGTTACTTGTGCAGTATAGTTAACTGGAGTAATCTTAGAAAAATCAACAGGTTCTGCACTACTAACTACAGCGGCTGGTTGATATGCTTGAGAAGCAGTATCGTAAACATATCCGGAAGCTTCAGGATGTGCAGCGTTGTATGCAGCTTCTTGATTAGAAATATCAGAAGAATAGTCAGAAAGAAACTTGTCTACTTTAGTAGGGTCCGTAGTAAGTTTACCACCATCGAAAGAATCAAACTGACCGTAACCCATGTCCCGTGCATAACCAGCACCAGAAGAATCGCCGTAAGCAGGAAGCCAACTATTGTCCAGCACAGCATTTTTATACATGTCGGAACTAGCCAAAGCTTTCATCGCCGGAGACAATGCTTTAGCAGCAGGGCCCGCTAGGGCAAGATATCTACCTGCTTTTGCAGCACCAGATGGCTGACGCTGCTGCATCATCTTTGCGTACTGCTCACGAATCAAAAAAGGATTCTGTCTTCTACTACGAATTTCCATTAATTTTCCCCACCTAATGTACTAAGCTCAGACATAGCCGTCGCTATATCTACTCCGTACACAGGCAAGTATCCGGAGATTTCAAACTCATATTCAGAAGCCACATACCCAGAAGGTAATCTAAATGGTTTAGAATTATACACGTTTTTCGTAAAAACAAGGTTGCCATCAGCAAAAAGTTTAAATATTACATAGTAAGCATTACTACCTGTAGTACTTAAAGCAAAACCATTAATAGCACCAAAGTTATATGCACGCTTGTTTATTGGCCAGTTAACATTGCCCGCTAATATTGTGTTCTGTACAGGAGCCTTTAGTGCAGATTTTAGTTGAACCCTGGCAGCAGAGAAATTAGCAGTATCGTCTTCAGAAACAAATATCTTAGATCTCCAAATATATTTCAAAGGTTCCGAATATTTATCAAAAGATCCAATAGCATATGTGTTATAACTAGGTTTGTACCCAACAAATATTGTAGAAGTAAACTTGTCAACAAAAGCACAGTCGACAGCTAGATCAACAATACTGATACCGGTATCGGGAGCCGCCATATCTATAACAAAAATCTTTTTCTGATTATTTATATCTATAAACAATCCATAGTACTTATTGTCCAAACCTACAGCGGACATATTAGAGATACCTAGTTTAGTTATATCCCTGCTAGACATAATACTCTGTGTTATGTTAGCTATACCAGCACTGTCAATACGAATAAATCCTTCGTATGAGGGATATACAACAGCATCCCTGAAAGAAACAACTCCGTACTTTGTAGTACAAGGAGCAATTTCTTTAACAGGAATATCTACAGAAGTAGCGGGATCAGACACAGTAATTATCTGCGGCTCGGCATCTGTACAAACAACCAACGTACTTCCGAAAGAACCAAGACCAACTATATTTCTATCTATAGCTATCTTGTATGCTTCTGGCCAAGCATGACATTGATATGGTTCGGAGAAGTAAATATAGTTATCTTTAAAAGCAGCCAGGATGCCATTATTTAAGCTTATGAGGCCTTCCATGGCACTAGGAGGAGCAATGAAGTCCTTGTTAGTGGAAACATATCCAAGATCGGTTGTAGCTATCGTGTCGGTAAAAGTAAACGTAGTGCCGTTCCAAGTTACGTTGGTAACAGACCCAGCTTTAGCATCCGCAATGTTAAACGTTTTAACAAACTGATAATCTGTTGCACTGGAGGAAGTTGCAGTTCTGTTAATTGTTATGTGAGTTATTCCGTACCCACTAGGAGCATCAGCAATATTGGACACAACAACAGATTGGCCTGTGAGCACATCCACAGTTAGACCACCTTCAGAGGTGGTACCAGGAAGTGACCACGGGCCAGCGTCTATTTTACCGTCGGACCAATTCCGATCATACTGTAGGACATAAGACCTAGATTCTGGAGTACCAGTACCTGTACCTATAACAGCAATCGTAGGTTTAGCAGGACTTACAATACCGAGAAGATATGAGTTACTACTAGTAACTGTAGTATCTGTACCTAATGTTTGGATATCAAATATCCTAGGAGCATCAAGACCCGTAAGTACCATACGGTTATTGGTATCCGCAAATATGGGGTCTTTAACTAGAAATACTTTATTAGTAAAAGTAAGCCAGATATCTTTAGTACTAGAAACTGGGTATTTGTAAATTGTTTCTAGTTTATTTGTTTCTAAGATATCTTGCACTAGGGTACAAGAATTATATGGAGTTATGTTACCAGAATCTAATCTAACATTTATACTGGACTGAGCATAATTAGAACCAAGAAGACGGGGTTCTACAATAGGAACAGAACCTTTAAAAGAACTCGTAGAAATTTTCATACTGGC
>Ga0172378_10002895_pt1 | contig 16110 bp, 12 predicted proteins | sample GrowelOW332metaG_FD_119755 | JGI IMG/M metagenome (GOLD analysis project Ga0172378, IMG submission 119755) | Groundwater microbial communities from an aquifer near a municipal landfill in Southern Ontario, Canada - Pumphouse #3_1 metaG | ecosystem: Environmental > Aquatic > Deep subsurface >... | reverse complement strand
TTCCGGGCCGAAGTTCCCGAGGAATACGCATAACGCGTTGCATCCTGCGTTCTTTACTTCTTCAACAGCTTTAATCATGTCGTTTTCATTTTCAACTGTTGTTTTCGCTTCATAAATAGAATCTTTTTTGTTAAATACTTTTACGATTTCCGCACGACGACGTTCCGAAAGAGAAATAACAAAACAGTCACGGCTGACTGCAATGATTCCCATTTTTACGTCAGGAATGTTTGTAACCTTTTCCATACCTTCAAGTCTCCTGTCCATTCTTATGGACTTAATTACTATTTATACTGGAACCACACAGGAACCAGGCTGTTACCGAAATCACTGATTTCAATTACCGGCAATATCAATATTTACACCGTAAAGACCGGTAAATGCACCTGCTTTCGCCTCGGACGAATCAGGATGTGCAATAAGCCATTTATTTGCAGCCCACAGCAGTTTGTCTTCAGGATCAATTTCAGACAGTTCCGGCTTTGCAAGGTTTGTACCCTTGGGCAGCACAATGACGACACGGAAACCTTCCTTTGAAACTTCTCCATCCTTTACTGCATTACACGGAGCATAGTGAAGCGTTGTCTCATAAATCTGTACGACAGTTCCAGCCGGCACGAAAAAAGCTTCAACAGTATTTGTATTAAGCCTGCCTTTATGTACAGACTGAAGAGGTGCGAGCAGCAGAACCATATCGTCTGCAGGAATGTTGATTTCCGAACCGCGGTGGTATTCAAGACAGTTGAGCTTTGTGTTGTTTCCGTTGCAGTATCCGACCTGTACAGGCATTCCACCGTATGCGTTCGCTGAAAACTGTTTTGCAGCAGAAAGTGATTCAAGTCCCGCATCACCCGGTTCATAGATGACCGCGTTGTCAGGCTTTTTTGTCGTTTCATTAAGTTTTTTAATAAGTTCTTCTATGTCATACCCTTTAAGAACCTTACCGTACTTTTCAAAAGAATGACAGAATACTGATTTAATTTTCATAAGTATAACTCCTGAATTTCTACAGATTTGCAAGTTCTTTGTATGAATCTTTCAGCACTGGATACAGTTTCCGGTAAAGTTCGTAATATTTTTCATACTGCGGAACATTTTTCTTTACAGGGTCCTGTGCGGGATTCGTTTTAATAAGTGCACTGCATCCTTCCTCAACACTGCCGAATACGCCTGTACCGACACCGGCCAGAATTGCAACTCCCAGAGCAGGCCCTTCCTTTGAAACGACTGTCTTTACCGGACAGTTGAACGTATCGGCAAGCATCTGCCGCCACAGGGGGCTTGATCCGCCGCCGCCGCATGCGAGCATCTCGTTGATTCTGATTCCCATTTCCCTGAGAACTTCGACACTGTCACGCTGACTGAACGTCACTCCTTCAAGCACTGCTCTGAGCAGATGCTGTTTTGTGTGCATTGCCGACAGGCCGAAAAATACACCGCGGCAGTCAGGGTCAAGATGCGGTGTACGCTCTCCCATAAGATACGGAAGATACAACAGCCTGTCACTTCCAATGGGAATACGCTCCGCCTGTTTGTCCATAAGATAATACGGATCTTTTCCCATACCGGCAGCTGTCTCTATTTCTTCTTTACAGAAATTGTCCCGGAACCATTTAAGCGAAAGACCTGCTGCCTGTGTAACACCCATGACGTGCCATGCTCCCGGAACTGCACAGCAGAATGTATGAACACGTCCTTTCGGATCTATACTCAACTTTGACGTATGTGCAAAAACAACGCCGCTTGTTCCGATCGTCGTGAAAGCGCGGCCGTCAATGACTGTTCCGGTTCCCACAGCGGCGGCAGCGTTGTCGCCTGCACCGCCCACGACCGGTGTACCTTCTGCAACGCCGGTAAGCCCTGCAGCCTGTTTCGTAAGTTTTCCGGTAATTTCCGGTGACTCGTACACCTTTGCCAGCAGAGATTTATCAATTCCAAGCTTATCAAGAACTTCGTCTGACCAGCAGCGATGCGGTATATCAAGAAGCTGCATGCCGCTTGCGTCGCTTACTTCTGTCGCAAACTCGCCCGTAAGCATGTAACGCACATAATCCTTCGGGAGCAGAATGTGGGCACATTTTGTGTATACATCCGGTTCGTTATTCTTTACCCACATGATTTTTGACGCAGTAAATCCGGTAAGTGCAGGATTAGCTGTAATTTCTATTAATCTTTTTGCACCGACTTTTTCAGTAATTTCACCGCATTCTTTTGCTGTACGCTGATCACACCAGATAATTGATCTCCGGAGAACGTTCCCCGCTTTATCAAGCATGACAAGACCATGCATCTGACCTGAAATACCAATACCTTTTACGTCGGACGGTTTTGCCCCGGCCTGTACCATAACAGCTTTCATCGTTCCGCATGCTGCATGATACCAGTCCAGCGGATCCTGTTCCGCCCATCCATTCTGAGGCTGATACAGCGGATATTCTATAGTATTTGAAGCAGCAACAGAACCGTCCATATTGAACAGCACTGTTTTTGTTCCTGATGTTCCAAGGTCTACACCAAGCAGATAGGGCATATTCCCTTCCTCCACGTCTTTCCATAATTCCGTGCTCGTGCACGGATAAATATATAGTAATACCACATACCGTTTGCGTCAAGAGAATTCAAAATTAATTCGTGAAAAAACAAAAAAGCTGTTCCGTAATACCGGAACAGCGGACCATTTGACAGGACTCTGTTATACGGATTACTTACAAAAACTCCGCATTAAGAGTTTTCACAAATTCTTTCACGTATTTTCTGTCAGGAATGGATGTCTGTGCACCTTTTCTGGATACCACAACAGCACCCACGATATTTGCAAACTTTACCGCTTCACCGACATTCTTCCCCTCCGAAAGCGCAACAGAAAAAGCGGCGGAAAAAGAATCTCCTGCTGCGGTTGTGTCCACAACAGGTACATCCGGTGCCGGATATTCCATAACTGTGCTGCTGCCCCTTTCAAGTACCAGAGCACCGTTTTTTCCTGTTGTAACAATGACACATTTTACACCGGATGAAATAAGTTTATGCATCCCTTTTTCCAGATCTTTTTCACCAGTGAGCATCTGAAGTTCCGTTTCATTCGGCTTAATATAATCAACATATGAATAAATATTTTCAGGCATAACAGGAGGTACCGGTGCAGGATCAAGGATTACTGTTTTGCCAAGTTTTTTTGCAAGCTTTGCCGTATGCAGTACTGTCTCCGGCGGAATTTCCATCTGAAGGAGCACAATGTCACATTGTCTCAGAATATCAGTATTTTTATCAATATATGTGGAATCAACTGTTGCATTTGCACCCGGAATGACAATAATAGAATTATTACCGGTTTTATCTACTTCAACGATTGCAATTCCTGTTGATATACCGGATCGGACAGCAAGACGTCCTGTTTCAACTCCTGCAGAATTAAGACTTTCTTCAAGGACCTTTCCATAGGTGTCATCACCTCTGGCACCCAGCATTATCGTCTGTATTCCCAGTCTTCCGGCTGCAAATGCCTGATTAGCTCCCTTCCCGCCGGGAATAAGATCAAGTTTATCCGACAGTTCTGTTTCACCTTTGTTTACCAAATGTAATACATTTATCCGGAAGTCCATATTCATACTTCCTACAACAAGGATTTTCATATAGTTTCCTTTTTAAATGAAATATATAAATTCTCTCCGATATATTAAAATCAATTATATTTTAAAGTCTGTCTATTTAATAACAGCCACACTTCTCCTGTCAAAAGAAATAGCCACCGCAAAAATAAATATACATCCCATAATCAGTTCCTGCGTCATCAAATCGATGCCCCACAATGACAGACCGTCCGAAACGACAGCCATTAAAAGACTGCCGATTATCACATACCGGTATTTTGAATTCCATCCGCCGGTAATCGACATACCGCCTATCATCATGGCATTCAGAACATTTACTTCAAATCCGGAACCGGTTGAAGTAGAAACTGTTCCTCCCCGGATAATACTGAAAAAACTTACAAGGCCGCAGGCAAGCCCGGAAAACGCAAATCCCAGAAAACGTGTTCTGAATACATTGATTCCGGACTGTTTTGCAACAGTCGGATGAGAACCAACGGCACTGCACTGTTTCCCAAATCTGCTGTAACCAAAAACAGCCCAGCAGATCAGTATAACTGCCAGCATTGTAAAAAAACGGATTGGTGTTGTGTCAAATTCATTCAGCTCAAACGGAATTCCCATAGATCCTGATCCAAGAAGCATAACCATAAAGCCTTTCAACACAAATGACATGCCAAGTGTCGTAATAAAAGAGGGAATACCAAAGCCGGCACAAACAAGGCCGTTGACGGCACCGCATGCAAATCCTGTGATCAATGCAACGGGAAGCGCCAGGCCAGCGATATGATTCGACGCAATTGCGGCAACGGTCCCCGAAAACCCGACGATAGCTCCCATGGAAAAATCAAGATCGCCCTGCGCCATTAAAAAAAGCACACCGGAAGCTCCGATAACAACGTTAAAGACTTCGTTCAGCAGAACAACGCTGTTTCTGCCGGATATAAGCCTTCCACCCGATGTAACCTGAAAAAATACTACAGCAACGACAAGTCCCAGAAAAGGAATAATGTTGTTTCTGTTTTTAATCACTCTATTCACCATATTCAGTTCTTCCTGTATTCATTTTACGCTGTCTCAAATCATATACTGAATCAAAACTGATTCAGACAAAGTACTGCTTCGTTTTATCTGAGTTGAAATCTTACCGTCCTTCATAATTATTATTCTGTCGGACATCCCGATAAGTTCCGGAAGTTCTTCGGAAATCATAATGATGGTTTTCCCCTGTTCTTTCAGTTCCGTCATAAGTTTGTAGATATCGGATTTTACACCAACATCTATACCCCTTGTCGGACAATCCATAATAAGAATATCAGCTTCATTTGCCAGCCATTTTGCAATTGACACTTTCTGCTTGTTTCCTCCGCTCAAATACATGCAGTATTCGTCGGGAGACGTCATTTTGATATGCAGCTTTGCAGCATAGGGGGCAATAAACGTCATCTGATTCCTGTGCAGTATAAATCCGTATTTTTCCGTTTTTTTCAATGAAGGCAGACATATATTTTCCAGTATACTGCCCGAAAGCATAAGAGCTTCGCCATCTCTGTCTTTGGCAATATATCCAATATGATTCTGCAATGCTTCATGAACAGAATGAATTTCCGTCCCGCTATGCACTGTCACGCACCCCGTATCCGGCCGCAGAATACCATACAATATTTTACCAGCTTCATGCATTCCGCAGTTTGTAAGTCCGCCGAAACCAAGAATTTCACCCTTATGTACTTCAAATGAAAGATTCTTTATTCCACCGTATGTAATATTGCGGGCGGCTATTGAAATTTCCGGTTCATACCGACAGTCATAATCACTGCGGTAAAATTCGTTCGAAATATTTCTCCCGACCATAAGTTCTTTCATTGCTTTTGGTTTCATCTGCGTTTTATCAAGATTCCCTGTCACGTTACCGTCCCGCAGAATAGTCACGGCATCACACTGTTCTATAAGTTCATCAATATCGTGAGAAATAAACAAAACCGCTTTCCCGGAATCACGCATCGAATGCATTATCCGGTACAGTATGTTTCTGCCTTTTTCGGACAGAGATGTTGTCGTTTCGTCAATAATCAGAACATCAGGGCCGCACAGCATCGCACGTGCAATCTCAACCAGTTTCCTGTCTTCAAAAGACAGTCTGTTTACTGGTACCATCGGATCAATTGAACTGATTCCGGTTTTTTCAAGCGCGGCTGCAGCAGCTTCACGTAATTTTTTAGTCCGGATTAATCCCATTCTTGTAAACTGTTTTTCTTTACCTGCATAAATATTCGCCGCTACAGTAATACCCTTTATAGTGCCTTCTTCCTGTACAACCATACTGACATGTTGTCTGTTTGCGTCCAGAATATTCTGCGGCGTGTATTTCCTGCCTCTAAGAAACATAGTTCCGCTGTCGTTCCTTTTTGTACCTGCGATGATTGCCGACAACGTAGATTTTCCGGAACCATTTTCTCCTATCAATCCGTGTATTTCTCCCGCCTTAACCTGCATGGAGACTTCTGACAAAGCTTTTGTCGAGTCAAAATTTTTGCAGATATCACGTACTTCAAGGATGATATTACTGTCCATATCTTACCTGCCCGTTATTTCTGCTGCAATTTTGAAAACAAATCGCCGAATATCAGATCCCGTTTCACAAACTGTACTGTTCTGCCCATATACCGTGATGCATCAAAGCTCCACGTACACTGGTCAGTGAGTATCGGATTATGATTCAGCGTAGACGGAGTCCACAGAGGATTTATGAGGTATGCAACTGCAGATATATCCCAGATAATCTTTGACCAGGCATTGTTTTTTTCCGACAGCTTATTTGAATATGCAGCATCCGTATAATCTGACGTACCGGAAAGATATACATCCATCGCATGATTGTATTCGCACAGAACTTCATCACCTTTTGAATAATTTGTAACTGTTTTATACAAAAAGTCTCCTATAGGACTTTTACCTGCAAGGTAGTGTTTCAGTTCAAGTTCTGTAGTTACCAGATTGGAAGCCACACCCATACAGGGAATTCTGACAAGCGGAACTCCGCAGTCAAACAGTATTTTCGAAGCAGGTATATCCTGCGCAAGGTTAAATTCTCTGGTCTGCGGCCAGTACAGCGGATGCCCGCCAAGCCACACGACGACAATATTACGGATAATTGACGGATCCATCAGAATTGCGGAAGCTACATTCGTAACAGCACCTATCGAAACGACATACAGCGGATCTTCAGGTGTTCTGTTCCGGGCTTTTGTTACTAAATCCTCTGCCGCTTTACTTTTTACCGGAGTCTCCGGCCCTTGCAGATACGAGGTAGATCCTTTGAATACCATTCCCGTCGTATCTTTGTCCAGTAATTCAAAAATTCTGCAGATCTCCTCATAACTCTTCTCCATTCCTTCTCCGGGGGTCGCTACTTTTTTATTAAAAAAAGGTGCGGCGTATACAGCTTCTACCGTAACGCGTTCCGGAGAACGTAATGCATAGGCAATTGCAAACTGATCGTCGACTTCGTTGAATGTGTCGGTATCAATTACAATATGACTTGCCTTCTGTGGAGGCTCAAGTTTTTTAATACGTTCCTGTTCGGACAAAAATGGAAAATTCATATATAACTCCTATAAAATAGCAGACGAAGTTTGTACACAGCGTATGGTGCAAACCCTTTATACTGATTCTTTTACAACTGCTCTTTCCCGCAGATTGGAAACTGCCATAACCGCAAGCAGGAAAACACCGAGGAATATATTCTGCATTGTATCCGGAAGTCCCAGAGCAATGATTCCTATAAAAATTATATTGATGGATAAAGCTCCTATATATATTCCGACTGCCAGATTGCAGATTCTGGAAAGCGCCAGGCCTATTATAAGGCCTATCATCGGACGGAACACAAGAGCAATACTCGTCAAATTTACCTGCGGACCAATAGATCCTGCATAACTGATCTGAAGTACGGAAGCGATCCCAAGAAATAACCCTCCTACAACATATGTAAGAAATTTAACAAGAGGAACATTCATACCCATATCTTTGCTGAGAAGTTCATTGTTGCCGATGGCCCGTGTATGATAACTGAATGGAGAATTATTAAAAATAAGGTAAAAAAGAACAAAAGATCCGGCGAACACAAACATATTACCGGGAAAAATGCCGAGGAAGGTGTCTTTCCCTGCAAGCGACATCAGACTGAGACTACCGGAATACCATTGTCCCAGAATTTCATATACCATAACAAGGCCGAATGAAATAACCAGAGAAGGAATTTTTGCAATCCAGTTCAATCCGCCGGTAGCAAGTGATAAAAGCAGACTGCTTCCGATACAACCAACTGTCAACCCCCAGAACCCGAAACTTACGGAGAAAGATGCTCCGATCAATGCTGAAAGAATAATCCTTGCACCGACGGTAAAGTCCCAGATACCTACAATAAATCCCCAGCTTAAACCGTATCCAATAATAGTCGGAATAAAAGACTGCTGCAGTAAAATACCCACAGTAGTTATGGAAGCAAATTCATGCGGTTTAAGCAGGAGCATCAGGACATACAGCGAGAGAGGAAGACAGAAAACTCCTACTGCTTTAATACAATATTTTTTCAACATTGGAAAAACCTTCCTAATTAACACATTTTATATAGAACCTCAGGTTTTTATACCTAAGGTCCCATATTTTTACTAAAACACAAAAGGAACTTTATTTTGCAGCGTGTCTGGTCATTACATTTTCAAGGCTGTAATCCGTAACAACTTTTGCAAAACTGTCTGCAGTTACATCAGGATTTGTAAACTTGAAAAACATTGATTTCATTTCGTCTGAACTGTACGGAGGAACATCCCCTTCGACATATTTGAAGTAATCTCTGGATGACTGCGCAGATGTCAGATTAATAAAATTGATTTTCAACCATAAAGGTTTATCGGAAAGAGGAGCACCTTTTACCGTATTCAACAGCATTGCACAGCTGAACAAAGGATCTGCAACCATATTTCCACCGCATGCCATATACAGATATCCCTTATCAATTTCTTCATCCATCCCGGATGTATAATCGATCATACCGATTTTGACTTTTCCCTGTTTTTTATGCATGTCGAGAGCTTTTACGGTCCCCTGAAGAATTCCCTGTGTCATAGCGCCGCCGGTAATAAATATACCGTCTATATCCGGATACGCAGCAACAAAACCTTCAACTGTTCTTGTTGCATCCGCAGCAGTGGAAAAGTTTCTTGTTTCTGTAAGAATTTTTACGTTAAATTCATCCGCTGCACGCTGCATACCGTGATCGCGCATATCACCGCTGACGTCACCTTTTGTCAAACCAAGTACTGCAACATTTTTAACACCGGCTTTTTGTGTCATACTTTTCAGTAAATTATATGCAGTCTGTTCGTCGTCTTCCTGTGTGTTACCTACAAAGTACGGACACTCATCAAGCATTTTTTTTACCGCAGGGTCAACTATATGCCTCCACGGAATTACAAAAGGAACTTTTGAATTTGTGCAAATCTTAATAAGTGCAGGAATACCGGAAATAGAAGGAGCCGCAAGAATCAGTCCGTCGCATCCTTCGTTGATGAGTTTCTGGGTAGCAGTAACCAGAGCGTCCGGAGTAAAGTCCCAGCTTTCCGTAACCAGCTCACAACCGGCAGCTTCGCATTCATATTTCACATTTCTGACAATCGCCCGCATAGTAGGATCTGATGTTAAAAGAAACGGAAATCCGATTTTTGGAACACTTGCCGATGAAGCAGATGTTTGGCTCTTGCCTGTCTTTGCCTTTGCAGACATAAGAGCCGGTACAAGAAGTAAAGTAATTAAAAACACACCGATTTTCTTCATTTTTTTTCCTCCTGAAAATGAATATCTATCTTCTATAAGTTTATCTGACAGCAATCCTTTTACCGATAACTGTCATCTGTTTTACATTTCCGTTACAGTAATCAGTTCATCAATAGATCCTGTAACACTCATAAGACTGCGGTAATCAATAAGTCCTTCCTGACTGCCTTCTCTGGTAGTAGATATTCCACCGGCATATGATGCAAACTGTATGGCTCTGACAATGTTTTCTCCTCTATACAAACAGCAGACCAATGCCGCGATAAAAGCATCTGCAGCACCTGTTGCATCAACAGGAACAAACTGCGCAGCCCCAAAACGTATTGAATGTGATGAATCTTTAAAGTAACAGCCTTTTTCACCGAGAGTAATAATCACCGCTTTAGCGCCCATCTTCATAAACAGCGCCGCTTTTTCTTCAAGCGTGTTGCAGTTGGGAGCCATTTGTGTTGCTTCCCGTTCGTTGGGAATAAAATAATCAATGCCCAAGAGTAAATCGGGACTACAGGAGTGTATCCTCGCAGGTTTCAGTATGGTCTGTATACCTTTTTCCCTGCAGACAGAAGCAGCATGAATAACAGTACTTTCAGCTATTTCCGTCTGCAGCAGACAATATGCAACATTGTTGAATGCATCCGCGTGCATGTCTATATCTTCACTGCTGATATTGGCGTTTGCACCAGGATAAACAGAGATAGCACTGTCTCCTGTATTGAGTACGTATATATATGCTTTTCCGGTGCTTTGAGCTGCATCTTTTATGATATGCTGTATTTCGATATGTGAATTGTGAAGTTCATTCAGGATAGTAAGCCCGTCATTGTCATTTCCTATTCTTGAAAGAAGCCGGACGGGAACTTCAAGCCGTGCAACTCCGATCGCCTGATTCGCCCCTTTTCCGCCGGGAAGATTTGAACATTTGCTGACAGTATTTGTCGTTCCAGGCTGCAGATTATCTGAACAATGAAGTATTGTATCCATATTCACCGGTCCTATAACCAGAATCCGCGGCTGTATAATGTGAGGTGGAACGGACAGACTCATACCTTCTACGACTGAAGGTGTTGTATAATCCACTACAGGATTTTCAAGATGCTCAATAGCATTAATAATAGTTTGCGCGGCAGCTTTTCCCGTTAAGAAATCAGGTTTTACGATTCCGGAAAGTTCAGGAACTAAATTCCAACTGTTTTCCGAATCAAGGAGTGCCAGAATAGAAAGTTCTTCCGGTATTGATACATTATAAGCCTGCGCCTCGTGATATACTTTGTCAGCTACATCAGTACTACTGCAGATGACAGCACTTATGTCGTGAAGGAGTATCTGTTTCAAAGAAACCTCTCCGTCTGTTTCAATAATAAACTGTTTATCAGCCGGGATAGAATTATCGAACAGGCAGGAACGGTAACCTTCTATGAAGGCTGTTTTTTCATAGTCCGGCTGAGATTTACCAGTCAGACAGGCAATAGATACGTGATGTGTATTGACTGCCATCCGGGTAAGCGAATACCCGAGAGTTTTCAAGCTGATGCCGATGACAGGAAAATGTTCAGAACCAGGTTCAGCACATCCCAGAGAAACCAGTGGAATATCATTTCCCATACATTGATCACATAAACTGCGGGAGTTTTCATCGGCATTTTCCCACAAAATACCGTCAGGATTCTGACGGGCAAGAGCAAGCAGCGTCTTTTTCTCATCTTCACCGGAATCGCTGCAGTAATTAAGCAGAAGACTGTATCCGTTTACTTTTGCAGTCTGAAGAATTCCGGATAATAATGCGGAATCTTTAGAAATTCTCTTCAAAAGTAGTGCAATAAGAAGCGATTTTGCTTCCCTTTTTTTTATATTTGAGTACGGAGAATAATTATACTCTTTTATAACCTGCAGAATACGGTTCCTGGTATCCTCACTGATATCGGTATCCTTGCCGTTCATTACCTTTGAAACAGTAGAAATTGAAAATCCTGCAAGTTTTGCTATTTCTTTGATATTTAACATACTTCCTTTCCAGAAAAAATAGTTTCCTAAACTGTTTTTAGTATAAGTCCACATTTTTCAGCTGTCAACAAAAATATGAAAATATTTTCCGAAATCTTTTTCTTAATTATCACCTGCAGAATGATATACCTGATGCGCCGCAATCGTGGGCGAAATGTACAAGCAGGTGGACTGCAGCGGAAAAGCGGATATATCCGTTTGCATCATAAAAAATGAGTGGTATACTAAGCCATATTCAGAAACACACGTAAAAACACAGCAGGAGCAGTTTGCCTACCGAAGGAAAAACTATGAACGACATACACTGGCATAATTCAGGACAGAGCCTGATTACTGAAATCGCAGAAGAACATGTCCCTGAAAATACCTGCTGCATCTGGCCGCTGGGACAGTGCGGTTTTGTTTTGAAAACGGCAGATGCAGTCATCGGAACAGATCTTGTACTTTCGCATTTATACGATGCGGAGGGCATATCTCCCAGACTGTACGGGCCCCCGTTTGCTCCTGATGCAGGGCTTAAACTTTCACTGCTGCTTGTATCGCATAATCATTCCGATCACCTTGACGTTCCGACAATAGAGGGACTTTTAAAGACAAACCCGGATTTGAAAGTCGTGATTCCGGCGGCCGTAAAAAATGAAGTGACTCTTTCGGACAACAGGATTATATACCTGAAGCAGGATATCCGGACTGCCGTCCCGGGCGGTTCGGTTACCGGTATTGCGACAGCCCATGACGTGTACCGGTACGATGAAGAAGGCTCTTCATTCAGCCTCGGATACGTCATAAAGCAGAAGGGAATTACTTTTTTTCATTCAGGCGATGCATTGTCCGACCAGCTCCTGCTGCAGAATGTCGTGCATGCTCATCCGGATGTCATGTTTCTTCCCATCAACGGACGGGATGCGGTACGCACGAATGCAGGAATTATCGGTAATATGACTATGGAAGAAGCCGTTCTTCTGGCACAACAGGTATCGCCGGAAGTATTTATTCCCATGCACCATGACATGTTTGCAAATAACGGATTCGACGCAGAGACATGCAGGCTTTATGCGGAAAAGACGATACCGGACATAAAGACGATCATCCCGCTGCTGGGTAAAAAGATAGTGCTGAAATTCTGAACGGCGCCTTTTCAGGAACGGAACGTTTCTTCCAGCTTCTTTTTTGTCTGTTTCCAGTCAGGTACGGCATCCCTTCAGTCTCAGACGAACGTCTGCGTTCCTGATTGCGGTACATAGTGTTGTATTTATAAAGTTTCATATATACTATGTACTTCAAAAAATGGAGGAGTGTCATGAATAGAAATGTATGTGCTGCTATGGTACTTCTTGTACTGGCGGCGGCAGTCAGTGCAGACGACGGCGGCAGTCAGTATCCGGAAGACTGGTCGTACGGCAATATATACGTAAAGGAACCGAATACACAAATTTCGCTTGAAAAAGAACTGCTTATGGTAGAACAGCTGGATAACTGTGTTGAGGCCGTTTTTGATTTTAAAAATACAACGCAGCAGACCGTAACCGTTCCGTGTGCTTTTCCGGTCGTGATTACAATGCCGTATGCGGTTAAAGACGGGAATGTTCAGCCGGAAAAACGGTTCAATTCCCGGGAAGACCTGGTGGTGTGGCAGATTGCACTGAAAAAACAGTTTTCAGGCGGTAAATTCAGTGCAACCGCTGACGAACTTGCGGCGGCGGATAAAAAATTACGGGTTATTTCCGTCTCAGACTATGCGGAGGAACTCGTTTCATACGGCGAAAACGAACAGAGCGTCTCTCAGGGAGGGAAGGAGCCGGCTGTATACAGCGGATGCGTTATTGAACAGGACGGGAAAAGCATTCCTTTGCAGACGGTCGGCATCGAAACGACCGTCGGGAAAGATTCGGTAAAACTGGTTCTGCATTTTTATCACGAACTTTCTTTCACACCGTCTGCCGAATCAAAGGTAACGGTCCGGTACAAAATCGATACCGTCAAAGAAGATTACCATGGGAACCATTACTGTGCCTATTATGATATTTCAACCGGCGGTACGTGGAAAGGTGCTATGAAGTCGTTCGTTGTGTTTACAGACAGTTCGATGAGCATATCCGGAACCGGAAAAACCGGTTTTGAGTGTTCGGACCTGGCTCCGTTCGATTATTTTTCCGGAGATCCGTTCAAAGTGTATGCGGTACAAAACTATAAGCCCGGGCCGTCGGACTGTTTTAAATTTGATGTTACCGCGCTGGGGGATGAATTTTCCAGTTTCCCGTCGGACAGAAAACCGCAGAATTTTGTAAAAAATATCCGGTCTTCGTCGTTTTTACCGGGAACATTCAAAATGGGAGCGGGGAATTCATCGGATTATGACGACGGCTATACGTGGGATGAAACGCTCAGAACTTCTTCCTATGAACCGCAGACGTCGTTCGACGGCATACTGGACAACGGCTGGGTCGAGGGATCGGCGGGTGACGGCAGCGGAGAATGGATCGAATTTACGCTGACGAAGGCCGCACTTGGCCCGTTTGCCACCAACGGACTTGCACGGTTTTCCAAAAGCGACATGAACAGTGATTCTTTTACGGCGGACGGATTTGAAAACGAACAGGAGTATGAAAAATATCTCAGCACGCACCATCAGACGTTTCTGAATACGTTGGAGATGAACGGCGAACGGTATGATTCGACATGGAAAAGCAATAACCGTATCCGCACAATGATGCTGCACCGTACCGATGGAAAAGAAGACGTAAAACTCGATTTTTCCGATTTGTTTCCGGCGCATTCGTTTCATATGATTGACGGGTGGTTATCGGCAAACAGTATAGAAAATCCGCAGCTGCTTAGTGCCGGAACATACCGCATGACAATACAGAATGTGTACAGAGGGGAAAAATGGAACGATACCGTTCTGGGAGAAGTCTGGTTCTACGAACTGGGTGACGTATTCGCTTCCGTTCTCGCCGCAGATGATTCGAGTCCGCTCCCCATCTACCGCGTACCGATTACAGAATCAATACAGCGGTATGCCGGGAGCCGTAAAGATTCCGCACAAAAGGAAACAATGTACTATGGGGATAATTGAACGGACCTGTCAGCCGGATTTTGTTCGTCAGACAGCATGCCCCGGACGCCGCGCTCACTGCAGCAAAAACGTTTCCTCAAGTTTCTTTTTTGTTTCTTTCCAGTCCGGTACGAAGGATGCCAGCGTTTCATAAAACGCCCTGCTGTGATCGGGATGAATTATATGGCACAATTCGTGATAGATAACCTGTTTGATGCAGTACGGTTCAGCGCAGACAAGCAGCGTGTTGAGCGTCATGTGCGGAGGACGCGTTACCGTCCGTCCTCCTGCCAGCGCGGTACGCAGTGTTCCCTGCCGTCGGGCTGTCTGCTGAGAGAGACTCCCCCAGCGGCTTTTCATTGTACGGAGGCGCAGTTCCGGCTGTACTGCATCCGGATACCGTTCTGAAAAACGGGACCAGCATTCATCAAGCAGTTCCGTAAATATTGCAAGAGCCTGATTCCGCAGCCACGTTTCGACGGTCCGCTGAACGGCCGGTACCGCCCTGCCCCGCGGACAGACTACCAGATGGTTCCCGTCCCGGTATACCGGTGTTCCGTTTTCGCCGGAGTGCATTCCGCCCGCATCCGCGATACGCAGAATATACGGTTTCCCCAGGTACATAATTGTTTCTCCCGGGACATAGGCGTGATGCAGCGGAAGGGCTGCAGGCGGGCGCGTACTGATTTTCTTTTGTATCCATCTTTCTTTCGAGGCGACGATTTCATCGATCTTCTGCCGCGGGGCAAACAGCGGTGCGCGGACGACGATTGTCCTGTCGGGAAGGACTGAAATCTGAACGGTCGTCCGGCGGCTGCGGATAAGGGTGTAGGAAAACATCAGTACTTTCTCCTCTTTTTTTGGACTGCAAACACTTTGTTAATAATCACATCCATATCCGGGGAAGGAATTGCAATTCCCTTTTCCTTTTTAATAACATCATAGAAATAATCATCCATTGCATTCTTTACGTCGTTGATGCTGTTCTGGTCGGACCAGAAATTCACTTTTGCATTTTTATCGAACAATTCATCAAACGCAAGCGCACAGGCGGAGCTGACTTCCCGTACCTGATCTGCCGGAAGTCCGAGCCCGGTAAATACCGGGTGTATAACACCGTAGCAGGCAATCGCATTGTCGTTATGCTGAATGTCTGCCGGAATATCGTCGTGTTCATGTGCCGTCAGCCGGCGCACGGTTTCTTTTACCGTTGACAGATATTCAATATCGGAAATACGTTTCTGCCGGAAATCGTCGATAACCTGCTGGATAAGTACCGAAAATTTTTCATAAAACGCCGGATCTTCGTCCATGTTTTCGCTGATCGTCTGTTTCGCCATGAATGCGATGCGGTCCGCCTGAGCTGCCGTCGAAACACCGAACGGCGGTTCGTCTTCGGCAACAAGCATCGACCGTCCTTCATCGTTGATGATATACGCCGGTTCGTTAAGCTGCGTGACGGTATCCGCATGAATATGCGTATTGAGCAGTTTCTTTATTTTCGGCTCGTAGTCGCGGTAATCGACCGTTTCCGCATAGCGGTACTGAACCGCCGTACGGAGTTTTTCGAACCGGCGCAGCGCCGTTTTGTACCGCGTCATGTCTGCAGGTTCCGTCTGCATAAGGAAC
>Ga0172378_10002894_pt1 | contig 16110 bp, 12 predicted proteins | sample GrowelOW332metaG_FD_119755 | JGI IMG/M metagenome (GOLD analysis project Ga0172378, IMG submission 119755) | Groundwater microbial communities from an aquifer near a municipal landfill in Southern Ontario, Canada - Pumphouse #3_1 metaG | ecosystem: Environmental > Aquatic > Deep subsurface >... | reverse complement strand
TGAATATTCATGAAGTAGTCTTGAATGTGGGTATTGTTCTTGGTGGTGTTGTTGGAGGTTCTTTGTTCCAACAATTCAATTATCAGACCATGATGCTGATACTCGCAATTTTTATTACTGCTGTGGTTGCCATTGAACTTTTTATCTATTTTTTCGTGATGAAAAAAAAATCCGTTTTTTGATTGAAGTGAGTTGATTTTTTTCCTCTTTATGAGTTGTATTGTTTATTGAAATAGAGTAAACAAGGCAAAGAATATATTGGTGAATATGGGAGAGGTGAAGATATGGTACTCAGCAAGAAGAAAATCGATTTGATGCAACTCATTTTGTTACTGACAATATCATTTTTAGGACAAATTACCATTAATATGGTGAATTTAGACGTTGTGTACCATTTAAGGGCTATTTTTCATATGCCAGCGGGGTTAATAGGAATTGCCGTAGGTGTTTCAGCAATTTCTTTTTGCATTGCTTGTCTGACCCTTTTAGGTTTTCTCAGTAAATTTAGACCAAGAAATGTCATTATGTGTGGATTCCTTTTTCTTGGATTGACAACAGCGGTGTTTGCAAAGACAACGAATCAGGCCCTTGTTTGGGTTATTCTTGTCCTCTTTGGAGCTTTTCAAGCGTTTATCTGGACCTACATAGAGTCTTGGATTATTCGAGGAAAAGAGGGGAAAGAGCTGAACAAGGTTTTGATGCTTTTTAATCTTTCCTGGAGCCTTGGAACTGGAATCTCTCCGTATATTTGTACCGTATTGGTTGAAAAAAATACTTTTCTTCCTCTCCAAGTCTCTGCTTTCATGTTTTTTATTGTCGCGTGTATTCTTTTTGTTGTATCAACCTTGTTTCCTCAAATTAGAAGTGTTGATGGCGAAAAAACGTATATTGCAAAAAGCGAAGAAAAAGATCATTCAACTCCACTGAGATATTTTGCCTGGGTGGGTATTTTTCTCGGGTATTTGGCTCTTACCGGTGTCCAGACAGCTTTTCCTTTGTATGCAGGTGAAGTATTACACTGGAGTGAAAGCACAACAGGTGTATTGCTTCTTGTTCGTGGTGTAGCAAGTTGTTTCCTCTTTATCTTCTTAGGACAAACAGTTTTTTGGCATTTTAAATTGAGTCATTTATTGTTTGCTCAAATAGCAATTGCTCTTCTCTTGTTTGCCTTTAAAGATATCACCTCATTTGTTCCTTTAGTTTTCTTCTTCCTCTTCTTGGGTATTTTTTATGCAGTGACCTATGTAGAATCTATTTTCCATGGGGCAAGTGGTGCTCTTGATAGAGCAAAAAGGATGAATTATCACGAAGTTATTTTGAATATCGGTATTATTGCCGGAGGTGCTTGTGGTGGAACTTTGTATCAACACTTTGGTTATCCTTCAATGATGGAAGTGACAGCAATCATCCTGGCTGTGAGTGTGTTGATTCAAATTTTTGTGTATCAGTGGTTTATGAAGAAAAAAAGATACGTACGACTGCAGACTGAGACAGAGAAGAGATAAAAAGGAAGGGTATGAAAAAAGAGGCCAAAAGGCCTCTTTTTACGTTCAATTGTGAAAATACATTTCACACGCTTATTATAAAATAATTTCATCACTATCATTGTTGTGTTCTGCAACGGTGACAGCTTCTTGAGTTGCTCTCTCTTCAATAGGGATTACCGCTCGTTCAGTAGGTCCAATATAGACCTGTCTTGGACGACCAATTTTTTGATATGGATCATGGGTCCATTCAAGCCAATGTGCAATCCAACCAGGAAGGCGTCCCATTGCAAAGAGAACGGTAAACATGCTTGATGGAATTCCCATTGCATGGAGTGTTAATCCTGTATAGAAATCAACATTTGGATAGAGGTTACGGTCGATGAAATACTGATCACTTAATGCGGCTTCTTCAAGCTCTAATGCTATTTGAAGGAGAGGATCCGTTCCTGCAGATTCTCCAAGAACTTCTTCACAAATTTTCTTGGCTATTTTTGCTCGTGGATCGTATGTTTTGTATACGCGATGACCAAATCCAGAGAGACGGAAGTCATTGTTTTTATCTTTTGCTCTCTCAATTACTTCTTTACTGGTTAAACCTTCACTTTGAATCTTGGTTAACATATCAAGAACTGCTTGGTTTGCACCTCCATGACGTTTACCCCAAAGGGCACAACATCCTGCAGAAACACTTGCATACAAATTTGCTCCACTTGAAGCAACAAGTCTTACTGCACTCGTTGAACAGTTTTGTTCATGTTCAGCTTGGATAATCAACAATTGGTTGAGTGCCTTAACATGAACAGGATTCGGTGTGTAATTAATCACAGGGGAGGTGAACATCATATTCAAAAAGTTTGCACAGTAGGTATACTTATATGAAGGAGGGATTGCATCTTGACCTTTCATTTGACGATAGGTAAATGCTGCAATTGTTCTCATTTTACTTAAGAGTCGTGTAACGGTTAAGTCAATATTGTCTTCTGGATCAGCATCTTCATCCATCTCAGGATAGAAGGCAGAAAGAGATGCAACCATGGATGAGAGAATGGCCATAGGATGGGCATGTTGAGGAAAACTTCTGAAGAAGAGTTGCATGTCAGTATGGAGCAATGAGTGTTTATTTAACAATTCTTGATACTCATGTCTCTGTTTTAATGTTGGGAGTTCTCCCTTTACTAAAAGATATGCTACTTCAACAAAATCACAATGGTCAACGAGATCTTGAATATCATAGCCACGATAGCGGAGGATTCCTTTTTCTCCATCGACAAAACAAATTCTGCTTTTACAACTTCCTGTGTTAACGAATCCAGGATCAAGCGTTAATAAACCAGTATTTTTTTGAAGTTGAGAAATATCAATTGCTTTGCTACCCATATTGTCGGTGATGACATTCAAATCATAGGACGAATTATTCCATGTTAAATGGGCTCCATTTTCTTCAATTTGCATCTATTTGTTTCCTTTTTCATTAAAAAGATTAGCTCCGTTGAGCTCATCTAATGCGAGTATCAATGCCTGAGTACCAAACTTTCCTCTGCCATGTCCTTGTAATGCAATGTACATTTGGTTTACGAGGGCAAGACCTGGTAAACTGAGATGCATCTTTTTTGCTTCGTCTAAAGCAATTCCCATATCTTTGACAAAGTGATCTACAAAGAAACCTGGACCATAGTTGCTTTTGATGACACGAGGAGCCAGATTGTTGAGTGTCCAACATCCTGCAGCGCCACCTTTAATCGTATCGACCATTGTCTCAAGATCTAATCCTGCTTTTCTGGCATAGAGGAGGGCTTCACATACACCAATCATGGTTCCTGCTATGGTAATTTGATTTGCCATTTTTGTATGTTGACCAGCTCCAGCTTTGCCTGTGTAGTGAATACTACTTCCCATTATGTCAAAATAAGGATGAGCTTGCTGGAAGGCTTCTTTTTCTCCACCAACCATAATCGAGAGTGTGCCATTTTTAGCTCCAACATCACCACCTGATACGGGTGCATCTAAGGCTTTTATTCCTCTCTTTTGTGCAGCTTCGTAAATTTCTATTGCAAGGGAAGGCTCTGTTGTTGTCATATCAATGAGCATGGAGGGATTTTTTTTCGAAGCAAAGATTCCTTTTTCTCCAAAATATACTTCTCTCACATCTTTTGGGTAGCCAACAATACTAAATATAATGTCAGCGTGCTCTGCAACATCTTGAGGTGAGTGAGCTAAGAGAGCTCCTTTATCTACTAATGGCTTTGTTTTAGACTGAGTCCTATTGTAGACGACAAGAGAGAATCCTGCTTCTTGAAGAAGAGATGCCATGCTTAATCCCATAACACCACAACCAATCCAACCTAAAATTTTCTTTTCCATTATTATTCTCCCTTTTATTGAGTATGAAGATATCATATCATAAATTAAATTTTATGGGTATTCTCTCTTTTAAAAATCTGAGATTTTAAACAAAAAAATGTATAAAAATACAAAAAAAATGCACGCTTGTTGCTTTTGTGGCTATTATGCCGGAATTAAGTACATAAAAATGGTATACGAATGTAAAAAAGGCAACAATATGCATGTATCTTTGGGCTCGGTTTATTCTTTTTTCCTTTGAAAAAACACCTCTTCAACTGATAAAATATTCAGTTTGTTGTTGATTTAGTAACCATGCTGCTTTATATTAATCGGTATGGAAAAAAATACAATAATGTTCGCAGGATCAGGTGTTTTTGCTACTGCTGTAGCAGAAAGACTTTCTTGGAACAAAAATAATAGAGTATCTCTCTATTCAAGAGATAAAAACGTTATTGATGATATCAATATGAATCATCAAAACAAAAAATATTATCCAACCAGATTCATTAATAAGTCGATTACTGGCTTTACCGACCTTACTGAATTTAAAAAGGCCGACTATATTTTTATCGCTATTCCGTCAAAAGCGGTGCTCCCGTTCTTTCAAAGTATTGCTTCGTACGTACGAGAAGACTGCTTGGTGATTAATTTAGCAAAAGGAATGAATGCTGATGGATCTTTTGTGACCTCACAAATTCCAGCTCAACGCGTAGCGAGTTTGAAAGGGCCAACCTTCGCGGTTGAAGTGATGAACGGGTTTCCTTCTGCTTTAACCTTTGGGGGAAGAAGAAAAGATTATATCAATTTTAAAAAGAATGTATTACCGAATACGCTCTTGTTGTTGGATTATTCTGATGATATTAAGGCTGTAGAATTGTTGAGTGTTTTGAAGAACATGTATGCTATTGCTATTGGATTGGTTTCAGGAAGATTTAATTCACCTAATGTTGATTTTTTAATCTACACTAAAGCAGTGAAAGAAATGCGTTCTTTCTTAAAACTCTATGGATATGATGAGAATGTTATCTATAAATATTGCGGGGTAGGTGATCTCGGTCTGACTGGGTTAAATGATTTATCGCGAAATAGAACCATGGGTTTGATGCTAGGTAAAGGTTTTAAGATAGATACCACGCAAACCAGTTCTACTGTTGTGGAAGGTTTTCGAACGGTTAAGCTTATGATGGCTCAAACGAATAAAGAACAAAATCTTGAACGATATTTCCCCATCGTTCATGCTTTATATGCCTTCTTATATGAAGGGTGTACAATTATGGAGTATGAGAGCATGGTCTTTAATTAGACAGGTACATTGATGCTTCTCCTTTTTCTTTACAATAAAAGAAGCTACCACAGAAACTCTGTGGTAGCTAATATCAAGTTATAAAAGTTCATTCCTAGTTTTCTAGGTGATCTCTTTTTGCGCTTGCCATCAATCTGATAGCGTTAATGTTAATGAAGCCTTTGCAGTCGACTGGTTCATATCCACCCTTGACTTCCATGCTTCCTAATTCCTCATTATAGAGGGAAAGAGGACTGGTGACTCCTGCCATGATAACGTTACCTTTATAGATTGCAACTTTTGCGGTACCGGTAATATTTTTCTGAGATTGTTCCATCGCTGCTTCAAGAACATTAAACTCAGGTGCATGCCAGTAACCATTATAAACGAGTTCTGCATATTTAGGCATAATTGAATCCCTTACGTGCATTACTTCTTTATCCATTGTTAATCCTTCAAGAATATGGTGAGCCTGCCAAAGGATTGTACATCCTGGAGTTTCATATACCCCTCTACTCTTGATTCCAATATACCTATTTTCTACCATATCAACTCTACCAACGCCATTGTCATGGCCGATTTTGTTGAGGTAGTACATCATCTCTAGTGGATCTGTTACCACGGTACCATCATTTTCATTTTTCACGGAAACTGGATTTCCATCTTTAAATTCAAATGAGAGGACCGTTTCCACATCAGGTGCATCCTTAGGACTTACTGAGAGACAGAAAACGTCTTCAGGGCAACGCTTTGAAGCGTCTTCAAGAATACCTGCTTCGTGGCTGATATGGATGAGGTTTTCATCTTCACTAAATGGCTTTTTGGTTGAAGCCTTGATAGGAATATTATATTTTTTTGCATAGGCAATCATATCTGATCTACCTTCAAATTCACTCAGCCATTCAGGATCTTTCCAAGGGGAAATGATTTTGACATCATGCATATTCATGTAATAGCCAAATTCGAATCTTACCTGGTCATTTCCTTTTCCTGTTGCACCATGTGCAACATATTTTGTACCTTCTTTCTTTGCAATTTCAATATGTCTTTTAGCTATGATAGGACGGGCGATGGAGGTACCGAGCATGTACGTGCCCTCATATATTGCATTAGCTTTCATTGCTGGGATCACATAATCGGTGACGAGTTCTTTACGTAAATCTTCGACGTAAACTTTGCTTGCACCAGAAGCGTATGCTTTCTTTTCGATTGCTTCGAAGTCATCGTTTTGTCCAACGTTTGCCACGTATGCAATAACATCAAATCCCTTGTTGCTCAACCATTTAAGAATGACTGAAGTGTCTAGTCCACCACTATAGGCGAGAATGACTTTTTCTTTGCTCATTTGTTTAGTCCTCCATGACTATCAATAACCGCTGATTTTACTATCAAATTGGTTCTTGTTTTCTGTATGTAAGGGATTATGTATATTTATGTAATTTATGTCAATATATTTTTGAATATTTATTTAAAAAATTGAAAAAAATGCCAAAAATACCGTTTTAACTGTATATTTATTAATATATAATGAATATAGAGAGTATGTTATAGTAAGATTATTGTATATATATGTCTTAAAAATGAGAAAATAATGAGTTTTTATACATTATAAGTAATGGTGTTTATCCATAATGTTTTATTTTTCAGTGGATTATATTTTTATGTTCAAATAATAAAATAAAGGGATTATTGGAGTTTTTTTTGAGGAAAGTAGTTGATTTTTTTTGTATTATTTCCCTTTATTATAAACAGATATTAAGAAATTTTTTCTTGACAAACGTGAACGGCATGATATTTTTAAAGAAAAGGGGATTCGATACCTCTTTAATGGAGTACTTATGAATTTGAAACGAGATGTTTCACTCTCCGGTGTTTTTTCGTTGGCTGTTGGAGCAATGATAAGTTCAGGAATTTTTATTCTTCCATCTTATGCTTTTGCTTTAAGTGGGCCTTCCTCAATAATCTCTTATGCTTTAGCTGGATTCCTTGCATTATTTGGAGCTTTTGGTATGATTGAATTAGCTACAGCAATGCCAAAATCAGGTGGAGATTATTTTTTTATCAATAGAAGTTTGGGGCCTTTAGTTGGAACTTTTACCGGAATTTTGGGATGGCTTGCACTTTCGCTAAAAAGTGCATTTGCTGTGTATGGTCTTTCAAAGGTTGTTGAAATAATATTTGGGGTCCAACCTTTACTTGTTGCAACCTTGGGGATAACCGTTTTTGTGTTATTAAATTTGAAGGGAGCAAAAGAAGCTGCAAAACTTCAATTAGCACTTGTGATTATTTTATTAACCTTGCTTGTTGGTTTTGTTGCTTTTTCCATTCCAAAAATTGATACCTCTCATTACGTACCATTTTTTAAGGGTGATGTATCAACGATGTTCATTACCTCAGGTTTCGTCTTTATTTCTTTTGGTGGTCTGTTAAAAGTAGCTAATATTGCTGAAGAGATAAAAGATCCAAAGAAAAATATTCCTATTGGTGTTATTTCTTCAATTATTGTGGTAACGGTTTTATATTCTTTAGTGATGTTTGTCCTTACTGGGTTACTCACTCCAGAAAATTTAAAAAACTCAGCAGCGCCTGTTGCTGATGCTGCACGATTAAGTTTTGGAAATCCTGGTTTTATTGCGATGACGATTGCTTCAACACTTGCTTTTGTTACAACGGCAAACGCTGGTATTTTAGCTGCTTCTCGTTATCCAATGTCACTATCTCGAGACGGACTTCTTCCTCCTCTTTTTGTTAAAATGAATAAGAGAGGAATGCCTGTTGTTGCTATTGTCCTTACGGGTGTTTTGATGTGGGGTACTCTTTTACTTGATTTGAATTCATTGGTAAAAGCAGCTTCAAGTGTTATTCTTGCTTCCTATGTATTGACCAATATTTCCGTAATAGTTTTACGAGAGAGTCATCTTGTCTCATATATGCCAACTTTTAAGTCACCTCTTTATCCATGGCTTAATATTGTCTGTGTTATTATATTTTCTTATTTTATTGTTGAATTAGGTAGTTTGACTGTTGGTGCAACGGTAACCATTCTCATTGTTGGAGCTCTTTTATATTTCTTTTATGGAAGACATCATAACAACAGTGAATATGCACTTTTGCATTTATTACGTCGTATTGCCGATGAAAGTCTCACACAAGGGTTGCTTGAAAAAGAATTAGAAGAAATTGTGACTGAAAGAGACAGTAGAGAAAGCTATTATGTTGATTTATTAAAGCGATCAAAAGCTTATGATATTGATGAAGCTTTAACCTTTGAACAATTGATTCATAAAGCGTGTGATGATGGTATTATCAATATGAAATGCGACAATGCAGAACTTGTTCAACGGTTTGTTGAAAGAGAAAAAGAAGCTACAACGCAATTGAATAGTTTTGTTGCAATTCCTCATCTCATTATCGACAATATGAAAGAGATGCAGATGATTGTGCTCAGGACGAAAAAGGGTGTAAGTTTCTCGAATGACAAACTTCCTGCGAAAGCAGTTATTATTCTCTTTGGCCCTCTCAAAGCACGAGAAGATCACCTTATTGCTATGAGTCATATTGCTAAAGTAGCACGAGGCAAAGATTTTAAGCAGAAATGGATGAGTGATGATATTGAAAATCTTATTCCAGATATTTTTGAGTCTTGAGTAGCGACCCTCTTTCCCCTATAATTTGGAAACGAGGTACGGACTATGACTATTGATCTACTAGAACAACTGATTATCAGTTTTTTCATTTACAGTGTTATTGGTTGGTGTTGCGAGATGCTCTATTGTGGAGTACTTTCAAAACACCTGACTAATAGAGGCTTCTTGCATGGACCATATCTTCCTATATATGGATTTGGTGCTTTGGTGATTGTCTATATGATTAACCATCTTACTGCCTACATCGGTGGAAGTGTTCAAACCGGTTATATCGCAATGTTTTTTGCTGGAATGATTTCCAGTAGTATTCTTGAGTATTTTGGTTCGTGGGGACTTGAAAAAATATTCCATATTAAATTATGGGATTATAGTAGTCATAAATTTAATATTAATGGTAGAGTTTGCTTGCTAAACTCTACCTTATTTGGTCTTTTAGGATTGTTTGTTATGATCTTCTTACGAGACCAAGCCAATCATGTGATTGAGAAAATTCCCTCGGATACGTTGTATTACCTCTCAACACTTATCGTCTTAGTGATGTCTATCGACTTTACTGTTTCCTTTATCTCTATGAAGGCCTTCCAGAGAAGTATGGAAAATCTGAGACTGAAGAATACTGAATTTAAAGAAAAACTTGCCGCTCTCAGTCAGATGGAACCTTCTGAGGCTTCTGCTGAGATTAGAGCTAAAATCAATGAAAGATTTGAACCTGAAATTATACGTATTAAGGGTGAAATCGGTAAGAAGAGCAAGCGTATTATTGCCAGCTATCCATCAATGACAAGTAGAAATGAAAAAGCTCGACTGCAACTGGAACTGGCAAAACTTGAATTTAGAAGTTGGAGAGAAAAGGGCATCGAGCAAGCGAACAAGAGAAAAGAGCAACTCAACCTTATGATGGAAGATGCAAAGGCCAAAATGAATAAATAGAAGAGATTTGTATGATAGAACTGAAACATCTGAGTAAAAGATATGATAAGCGAAGTTTGCCTGCAGTTAATGATTTGAACCTGCAGATTAAGGATGGCATTATCTTTGGTTTTCTTGGTCCCAACGGAGCTGGAAAAAGTACGACGATTTCCATGCTGAATGGGTCGTTAAAACCCACTAAGGGTTCTGTTTCTATGAATGGATTTGACCTACAAAAGAACCCTCTTGCGGTAAAAAAAATGATAGGGTATGTTCCCGATAATCCTCTGCTCTATGAACATATGAGTGGTCGTGAGTACATTAATTTTGTCTGTGATCTATTTGAAGTATCAGCCCTTGATCGAAAACATGGCTTAGATAAGATGGTTCAATTGTTTGGTTTAGATACGGTGATTGACCAAAAGATACGAAGCTATAGTCATGGAATGAAACAGAAAGTATGTATTATCTCCGCGCTCATTCATCATCCACAAATTTTAATTCTTGATGAGCCGATGGTTGGTCTTGATCCCAAATCTTCTTTTATTCTTAAAGATTTAATGAAGCGTTTTGCAAAAAATGGAGGGACGGTCTTTTTTTCAACACATGTAATGGAGGTTGCCGAAAATCTTTGTGATGAAATTGGTATTATCAAAAAAGGAAATCTCCTTTTTGTAGGTAGTTTTGAATCCCTGCAAAAAGGGCGATGTGAAAAACTTGAACAGATATTTCTTTCCCTCACCGGAGAAGATGATATCGAGGATGAAGTGGAAAAATCATTATGGTAAGATTCGCTTTTGTCTGGAAACTTTTTCGCATCCATTATCACGAGACAAGTCAACTGTATGTTCGGTTACATTCCTGTCAGACAAAGAGAATTCAAAAAGTTCTCATGATTCTGCTTCTTATCATGAGTCTTTGTTCTTTTGGTTTTGTAGCCTTTATTAATGCATTGAATACGCTTTCGGTTGCCTTTCAGTATGGGCTCCTTACACAGGGACTCTGTTTTATGTATCTGTCTTCTTTTCTGATTCTCTTTCTGCTTATTGGGTTACGGATGGATACCTTTCTTTATGGGGGAGAGAGTACCTTATTGTTTACCTGGCCGTTACGTGAAGAAGAATTATTTCTCACACGGTTTCTTTATGTCTATGGATATAGCTTACTGGTGAATGCCGTTGTATTGATTCCTCTCTTTGTCTCGGTTTATCTCCTTACAAAAGTGACCTTACTGAGTCTTTTCTCCTTTCTCTTTGTTTTCTTCCTCAGTCCCTTGCTTCCCATAGCACTTGGGATTTTTCTGGCACCTTTGAAAATTACCTTTGTGAATAAAAAGCCATTTCTGCAATATTTGTTTGTCTTAGTTCCTTCTTTTTTTATTGGTTTTCTTGTATTTATGGGGAGTAAGAGTGAATTAGGCGTTGTGCATGAACAACAGGTACTCTCTCAGCTATCTCGCTTTGGACAGGTTTTTTTCTTTTATCACATGGCACAATCAATTACTTGTTTTTTCCCGTGTGGAACGATTTTTATCTCGGCTTCTCTTTTGCTGTTTTTGCTTTCCTTTTCTTTTGGCGTTGCTCGGTTCTCTCAAGACTTTAGAGCCTATCATGCTATGCATACACGCAAAAGGGTACATACTTCTCATCCTCTCGAAAACAAAGCGCACACGCCTTTTATGGCGTTGTATCAGAGAGAGGTGAGGACTATCTCTCAGAGTAATGGGATGAGACTCGAATATAGTATGGAAATGATTCTTCCTCTTTTTTTGCTTGTCTTGTGGAGCCTTGGAGGCGGTCTGTCAGTAAGTCTTTCTCTTGCTCAAGTGTCTCAGGAATCATCTATTGAAAATCTGATTCTTTTTGGTGTTCTCTCATTGCTCAGTTCACTGTGTTTGGTCTCTGCAAGTTCGGTAAGTCGAGAGGGTAAAACCTTTGTTTTAGATACCATATTTCCCGTGAGAAGTACCACGATGATTGGAGCAAAAACACTGTTTCATTTTGTTTCTGCAACAATTCCTTATGGACTCTATCTCGTTATTTTGTTTTATTGGCAAGGACAAATAGATTCTTCTTTTGTTGTGTATTGTCTGCTATTTGTCCTTAATTCATTTTCAATGTGTTTTTGGAATCTTGCAATTGATTATAGAAATCCTTATATCAATTGGGATTTACCTATACAAGCAATGAAGAGTAATATGAATGTATTATTTTCTCTTATCGTTAATGTTGTCCTGGTGTTTATGAGCATAGGACTTCTCTTTTATATGAAAGGATTGTATCCTCTTGTGTGTGTTTTTAGCATTATCCACTGCTTTCTTGGCTACAAAGTTTGCCTGCATATGGCAATAAAACAAAGGGGAGTGTAGTGCGTATAAGGAACCTGTATGTATGAAATATAAAACTGAAAAAAAGGGTAATCACGAAGAAGTTTCTACCTTTTGTGTGCCTTTGAAAATTATAGAAGATGATGTAAAAGACTTTTTGAGTTTGAGCCCTGATACATTGATGCATACGCTTCGTGTGGCACGAATAGCGCAAGATTTATCAGCAACCACAGAAAAGCGTGTAGATTTGAATATATTGATGAGTTCTTGCCTTCTGCATGATAATGCTCGACCTTTCATTGAACGGAGCAAAGGTGATATGAGCCTTCATGCAAAAGAAGGTGCACATCTTGCACAGGATTATCTTAATGAAAAAAAATTATTTGATAAGAGTATGAATAAAAAGATTGTGCGATGTATTGAAGAACATAGTCGAAGTGTTGGTCCCAAACCCTCAACGATCGAAGCTAAAATTCTTTTTGATGCTGATAAATTAGATGCTTTTAATCATTTTAGAATTTCACGGTATTTTAAAAATCTTGCTATTAATAATCAAGGAAAGAGTCAGCTTTCCCTTTACCGAGGAAATCGAATCAAGAATTTTACCGTTGAGGAATTTGTGGCATATTTTAATAAAAAATTGAATTCAATTGCAGATTCACTTTTTTTACCCTCATCCAAAGAAGAAGCAGAAAGACTTCTGCCTCTTTCTTTGCAGTTTTTACAAACTATCGAGAAGAGTAGCTTTCTCAATTAAATGGAGTGTATTTTATTTGAGGAAGCGAGCTTCTTCTGCATACAAATCGAGCTTTTTGATGTCCTCATCGGTAAAACCAAAATTTTGTTTGATGAGTTTTTCTTCTTTCCAAAGATTTGTGTTTGATACCGTCATGTTATCTGAACTGAGTGCTATTTTTACACCAGCATCATAGAGTTGTTTGATTGGATGATCTGCTAACTGAGCGATACCCTTTGTTTGATAATTACTCGTTACACAGATTTCAAGCGTAACGTCATCTTTGATTATTTGTGCGATAATATCGGGGAATTTGGCAGCTAAAAAACCATGACCAATTCTCTTTGTTTTGTACGCTAATGCATCTCTCAGACTCTTTTCATTTCCGACTTCTCCTGAATGGATTGTCAGTGGAACACCTGATGCTTTTGCAGCATCTAATTCTGTTGTCACACAATCAGTTGGATATAAGGCTTCAGGTCCTGCAATGTCGAGACCACACACAATATTACCGTGGAATTTTTTTGCAAGAGCTACTGTTTCAAGATTTTGCTCAGTGTTATTTCCCAGTCTCATCATGCAAAGAATTAATCCTATTTGAGTCTGGGGATACATTTTCTTTCCTTTCTCAACACCTCGAATTGCGGCTTGTACAATGTCTTCTTGACAGGCACCTTTATTCGTGTGGAGCTGTGGAGCAAAACGTATTTCAGCATAATCAATGCCACTATGTGTCAAATCTTCAATCAATTCAAAAGTGACTCGTTCAATCATTGTGGTTGACTGGAGAATGAGGGTAGGGATTTCAAATCTTTTGAGATATTCAGTGAGACTTTCACAGTTGTCTGGTACTCTGAGTTTGTTGGTTATTTCTTCAAGACTGAGATTTTTGTCATTGAGACATTCTTTTACTGTTGATGGACGGAGAGAGCCATCGAGATGTAGGTGTAATTCACACTTCATTTTATACCTCTTATTGTTTCCTTTTCTTTTGGAGATCATGAATCGTTTGTGAAGACTCGATATGCGTCTCACCTATGATAGCCTCACTTCAAAGAATAAAGGAAAATCGTTATAGAGCCATTATACTGTGTAATCTCTTTTTGTAACATGCCTGGTAAAGTCTGAGAGAATTGCTCTTCTCTTGGCATCTTTTTTTTCTTCCTTTCTAATGGAGCAATGTCGATAATTTTATTTGCTTGGGTAAAAAAGTGCTATTGCTTAGAGCAAGTCTCTTGATGATGTGGAATCAAGAACAATTGATCCATCAAGAATGCGGTCATGAGCTTCTTGTACTTGAAGTTGCACCGATGCAGGGACTGAAGAGAGATACAAATCATTTCGTGATAACCCAACGATTCCTGAGGCAAGTCCCGTTTTTTCATTGAGGCCAAAGGGGAGAGAACCTGTTCGACTTTTTTGTACACTGAGATAGAGTGAAGCTCCAATATCTTTTAGTGCTGACGTGAGAATATACTTCACGTTTGGCTCGTTTTGATACAGTGAGGTCTGATTTGGATAGATACCAATGACATAATGTGCTGTTTCTAATGCAGCTTCAATAACCCCTTTTGAAGCAAATCCAGCTGTGGTAAAAATAATATCAACCCCCTTTGCATATTGTTGAAGGGCTTGTTTGTGTGCAGTTTTTGCATCAATGTAAGAGTCTACGTAATTAGTGAGGATTTGGATATGAGGGTTACTATACTGAGCGCCCTCTCGGAAACCTACAACACTTTTTTCGGTATCGCTGTCTGAACGTAAACCAATAAATCCTATGAGTGGTTTTTCGTTTATTTGTTCCATTGCTGTTGATGTTGTAAGACTTGATGAAAGAATACCTGCTAGGTATCCAGCTTCATTTTGCTTGTATTCAATAGTATAGACATTTTGGAAGTTCCCTGTTGAAAAATCGACCGTTGCATCATAGAGGATAAATTTTTTATCAGGATATTGTTTTGCAACTTGTTTGAGAGGCTCTTTCATTATCTTTGTGCCGGTGATAATCAAATCAGTATCGGTTTGAGCAACCTGAGTGAGTGTTGTGAGATACGTTGATCCATCCTCTAAACCCAATGATATTACATTCGTATCGACGGTATTGCCTAGGTTATTTCGTATTAATTGTATGCCATTGAAAATAGATTCATTGTAACTTTTATCTCCAATGAACCCAGGTATGATGAAAGTCACTTTGTATTTTTTATCATTTGTTCTCTGTTTTTCGGTTTTTCCTGAACCATAGAGAGATGAGAATAGGAATGTGATACTGAAAAAAATAATAAAGAGTCGTTTCATAGTAATCCTTTTGTTGTATCGATAATGTTATTTCTTTATACCATGAAAAAGATGAAGCTAAAAGTGTTATTTTGATGAAAATAATTAATATTACCTCTTAAGGGGAGGCTCAATGTTTGCATCCTTTCTTTGCCTGAGGGTATCGTTTTCTTTTTGAGGTTTAAGAAAAGCGACACTTTTGTGCATAAAAAAGCCACAACCTTTATTGATTGTGGCTTTCGTTCTCTTTGGTTATTCTACCAATTCTTTTGAATTGTTGGAATGCCACTTGACTGAACGTTAATTGTTGTTTGACCAATTGCAGGTACACTGGTTGTTTGGCCCTCAGCTTGAGGGGTAACTCCCGTAGGATTGTACATCATATTGAAGTATGACATGTCGGTAGACATGACCTTCTTCAAATCTGGCATAGTCTTCTTGTAGGAATCAAGTGTTCTCCAAAGGAGGAAGAATTGAGGGTCTTTGTCATAAGCATCAGCATAAATCTGTGTTGCTTTTGCATCAGCGACACCCTTAATTGTTTCACTTTCGCTATAAGCTTCTGATACAATGCTCTTTTGCTCGTTTTCAGTTTTACCTGTCCACTGTGCAAGTTGACCTTGACCATAACTTCTATAAGCTTCAGCAATCTGATTTCTTTCCTTAATCATTCTTTGGTACACAGACTGGGTAAGATCATCACTGTAACGAATCTGTCTGATAATAATATCAATAACAGTAATACCGTAAGCAGAGGTAAACTCACTTGCCATCTTATACATATCTTGAGAGAGTCCTTCACGACCAATTTGAATGTTTTCCTGCATAGACTTTGTCTGTGTAAGTGATCGTAAATTTTCAGCATCTTGAAGGTTTTCAACATTTTGAACGGTTTCAGCAATTTTAATATCATTGATTTGGTTTGTATTACGAACCGCTTCATTGAGATAGTTTTCACTAATAACTGTTCTGACTGTTGAATCCAAGATATCATTCAACTTAGAAATACCACCATTGAGCGTAATAACACTTTCGTAGTACTTAGCTGGATCACTAATAACCCAACGTGCTGTGGTATCAACCCAAATAAATTGGTTTTCTTT
>Ga0172378_10002892_pt1 | contig 16123 bp, 12 predicted proteins | sample GrowelOW332metaG_FD_119755 | JGI IMG/M metagenome (GOLD analysis project Ga0172378, IMG submission 119755) | Groundwater microbial communities from an aquifer near a municipal landfill in Southern Ontario, Canada - Pumphouse #3_1 metaG | ecosystem: Environmental > Aquatic > Deep subsurface >... | reverse complement strand
CTCCTCCGAGGAAATCCTTTCCGCTATTTCCAAGGTGCAGGCCATGAAGACGGAAGAAGAACGCGGAAAAGAAAAGGAAGAGCAGGCAAAAGAACTGAAGAAGGAAGCCCGGCAATGCTATAATTCATTAGCCGGAAGAGAATCCGCTGATTCCCAGAAAGCCAAGAAAGCTTTCTTCGGGCATCTCCTACGGAAAGGATTCTCTTACGACGAAATCGAATCAGTAGTCAGAAAGGAAGGATATTTCAAAAATGATCAAGGATTTAATGCATGACGATAACCCGGTACACGGGATCTTCATGGTCAAGCAGGCGACAAAAGCGACTTCTATCAAAGGAGCGAACTACCTGTCCCTGACTCTGCAGGATGCCTCCGGATTCATCGATGCCAAGATGTGGACCATCACGGAGGAAGATCTCCAGGTCGCCCAGCCTGGCGCTTTAGTCGAAATCGACGGCGTGGACAGCATGTACCGCGGACATCCGCAGCTAAAGGTCAACAGCCTCGAGGAAGTGGATGAAGCCAGTGTCGATATGAGCAAGTACGTACCGACTGCTCCTGTCCCGGTCGAGACCATGAAGAAGGAGCTTATGGCCGACATCGAAGAGATTCAGGATCCGGAACTCAAGAACCTGACCACGACTCTCCTTACGGAGAACATGGAAGCCTTTACGACCTACCCGGCCGCCGTTACTATCCACCACGCCTATTACGGAGGACTGCTTTACCATTCTCTCTCCATCTGCAGCATGGCAAAGAGCATCCAGGAACACTATCCTTATCTGAACCGGGATTACCTCATCAGCGGTTCCCTTCTCCATGATATAGGAAAGACGAAGGAGCTTAGCGGTGCCAAGGGTACCTGCTATACGGACGAAGGAAACCTGCTCGGCCATATCACGCTTGGTGCGATGATGGTCTATGAGAAGGGAAAGGCGATGGGAGTCGATCCGGAAAAGCTCGATGTCCTTACCCATATGATCCTCGCCCACCACGGCAAGCCGGAATTCGGCTCTGCCAAGGTCCCGATGACCGCCGAAGCCTATGTCCTCCATGCCCTCGATGATCTCGATGCCAAGATGGAGATCCTCCGGACCAACTACGAGAATACGGATGCCGGCGCCTTCACGGGGAAGATCCTCTCCATGGAGGGGACGAACTTCTTCAAGCCGCACACCTTCGAAGAGCTTGCCGATAATTCCAAGAAGTAGAAAAGAGGAGCTTCCGGAAACCTGCTTTGGTCTTCTGGAAGCTCCTCTTTCTTTGCCCTTTCGTAAACTTTCTAGTCGGAAATGCCGGCAATGCTTTACTAATGCGGTTTTTAGAAAGGTAGTTTCAAGAAAAGTCTTTCTTTCCATTCATTTTCTACTATAATAAACAAGAGCCTTTTTAGGGCGAAATATTTTTCTATCGGAGGATGAACCTATGGAAGACAATTTCAATCCAAGCGACTTCGACTTCTACCAGAAGCAGCTGATGAATAAGCAGAATGCCAAAGAAGTTCCGGAAGTCGACACGAAGGAAGGAATCGTCAATACCCTTCTCCATCTCTTCTACCTTCTTGCCCTTGCCGTCGGTGCAGGACTTACAGGGTATCTTTTCAAGACCAATCTCTATGTTGCTGATCCGGACAACGGAGGCATCGGTGTCTTCGGAATGGTTCTGGTTTTCCTCTTCTTCTTCGTTCTGCTCCTCGATGGGATTGCCTCTTTCTGCTACCGGATTGCTTTTTCCGGAAACGCCAAGAAGGAAGCTACCTTCGAAAAAATCCATAACTTTACACTCTACCTCTCCTTCCTCGGCCTGTTTGTCCTCTACGGTGTCGTGCTGATGAGACCGGTTGTCCTCACGAATGACCTCTCCGGACCGGTTTGGGGCTATCTCGGATATGTAATGGCCGGAATCCTTGGCGCCGTCTCCTTAGCCTTCGCCATCCTCTCCATTGCTAAGCCTAATGCTGCTGTCAAGAATATCGGATATGCCTTCCAGGGAATTGCTCCTTGGGTTCTTGTCTGCAACTACCGTCTCCTTGCAACGACAATCTCCGTTACGAAGGACGCTATGTGGCTTGTCATCGTCGGCTGCGTCTTAGTGGACGCTTCCGTCGTTGTCCGGATCTCCGGCAAGAAAAAGGCCTGGGCCTATACCGGCAGTTCCGTTCTTCTCTTCCTTGCCTTCCTGCTCTTCGCCCTTGCTGCTATCCAGCACGGACTGAACATTCCTTACTCCTTCTAGCATCCCCAGTCGAATATTGACCTCCCGACCCTCCGGCCGGGAGGCTTTTCCTTTTCGGTTTTCTATTTAATAGGGCTTCTTTTTGCTATAATTTTATAGACTGCATGGAGGTTTTTAAGAATGGAAAACGAAATCAAAGAAGAATCCGCTCCGGAAAGAGAAGAAGCCACAACGGAAACGGAGAAGAAAGAAGTCCTTCCGGAAGAAAAGAAGGACATAGCCGAAGAGGATAAGAAAGCTCCTGCTGCCGATCCGGAAGCAATACCGGAAGAGAAGAAGGCTGCCGATGCTTTGGACGGAACTTATTCCGAAGAGCAGAAAGCAGAACCTATCGAAAATGCCTATTTCCGTCCGATTTCTTATGAAAACGACGGATCCAGGACCATCGATGAAGACGTGGAACGCCTCCGGAAGATCTTCCAGGGAAAGCTTAAGGGACCCCATATCGCCGATATCATGACGATGGTTGTCCTCTTCCTTGGTGTCGGCGCCGTAATCCTGGTCTGGTCCTTGAAGGCTCCGACCTGGGCTTTCTATACCACCCTCGGAATTGTCTTCGCTGTCTTCATCGCTTCCTTTGTCGTCAGCAACATCTTCAACAAGAAGCGTACCAAGGTCATGGGCGAATATCTCTGCCAGTACGAAGATACGACGATGGGATATGCCCTTGCCGGACTGAACATCACGGATCTTTCTCTTGCCCCGGAAGGCAAGATCGAAGATTCCAAGATTGTCGAAGCCCATTACTTCTCCACCATCAACTCCATCGATTCCCGCGCCCTTGTGGCCGGAAAGAGGAACGGACTGGATTTCCAAAGTGCTGAGGTTGCCGTCAGCATTCCTTCCAGAACCTTTGTCGAAGCGAACAAGAAGCCGGAGGATTTCCTCCGTACGGACGGTACGAAATATGTCCCTTCCCCGATCTCGGCTACGGTCAGCCAGACCCAGGACATCCAGACCAAGGATATGACGATGATTGACCTGGATGTTGCTGCCGAAGTCGGCAGTGCCAAGAATTCTACCGAGAAGAGAGCCAAGGATGAAGCCAAGGCCCAGAAGAATGCTCCGACAAGAACCAGCTCCGGACTCTTCGGAAAGTACTTCGCTTACGGATATACGGTCTCTTCCCAGGAATCTATCATCATCGTCTTCATGGGAGACAAGGAGAACACGGTTGTTCCGGATTATGTCAATTCCTATCAGCCTATCCACGTCTCCGGACTCCGCTCCAACATCCTCGTATATGCTGCCGATATTTCTTACTCCGGTGCTTTCTTCACTGCCAATACGATCAAGATCCTGAACGGATTCGAACCGGATTCGACTATCAACAGCGGTTTCCTCTCCCTCAACTCCTATGGAACCAAGATCGCTCTCAATGCCGGCGACAACCTGATGAGTCTGCCGATGAAGCAGCTGAACCATATCGGGGTCTATGACTCCTTCCGCAGAAGCCTGGAATCCTGCTTTGCCTTCGTGGATGCCGTTGCGGAGATCAGAAAGAAGTAAACCATTTCATGGAAAACAAGGAATACAAGACGGAAAGTCCGGAAGAAACAAGGAAGATTGCTTTCGATCTGGCCTCCTCCTTCAAAGGCGGAGAGGTTCTTCTAGCGGAAGGACCCCTCGGTGCCGGTAAGACTGCTTTTGCCAAAGGACTCGGAGAAGCCCTCGGCATCCAGAAGATCATCAATTCTCCGACTTTCGATCTGATCAAGGTCTACAAGGGATCGAAGCTCTCCCTCTACCATGTCGACTGCTACAGGCTGGAGACAGCGGATGAGGAGAGAAAGGACCTGGGACTGGATGAAGTCCTGGGCGATCCGAAGATTGTCACCTACATCGAATGGCCGATGTATGGCGGTAGTGAAATTCTCGGCTACCATCCGGTGATCCGGGTGAAGATCGATGTTCTCAGCGAGAAGGAGAGAAAGGTCACTATCCAAGATGAGCGATAAGAAAAAAGTTCTTCTGTTCCTCGATACGGCTACCAAGGAACTGGAAGCGGGCGTTCTTTTCGGCAAGGAAAAGAAATGCCTGGATTTAGGAAGCGCCAAATCCGCTCTGGAAAGAACGAACCTCGGGATCGGAGAACTTCTCTCCTCCTGCGGTCTTGCCCTTAAGGATGTCACGGATTTCTACTGCCTTCTCGGACCCGGTTCCAATACCGGTATCCGTCTGGGACTTACGATTCCGAGGACGATCTACGGAATCGATCCGACTATCTCCTGCTTCGGAATCGAGACCCTGAAGCTTTTCCTTGCCGGTGAGAAGGACGGCTATGCCGCTCTTTCCGACCGCCGGGGAAACCTATATCTTGGCGTTGTCGAGAACGGAAACTACCGTTATGAGAAGGTAGACAAGACGAGAGTCAAGGAAAGCATTCCATCCGGAACCAAGGTTGTCGTTGAGAAGAAGGATCTGGAAGCCAAGGCTACCTTGAAGGATTATCCTTTCGAGGAGATCGACGTCCTGGAGAGGATGATCGACAAGAAGGAGGAGTTTGAAGACTTCTCCAAATCGATCGATACCTATCTTCCCCGCTATATCCAGGCTATATGATTGTCCGTCACGGCAAAGAAGAGGATCTTGCCTTTGTCCTTGCCCTGTCGAAGGAGAGAATCGAGGATTCCTCCCTTACGATGGCGGAGCTTGCGGACGGGCTTCTCTTCCAAAATCTAGGGCTTCTGGTCCTGGCAGATGAAAAGGACTCAGCCCACGGCTATCTTCTTCTCCGCTTGGAGGGGGAGGAAGCCGAAGTCGATGAGATTGCAGTGCTTGCAGAAGATTCCGGTAAGGGGCTCGGCTATCTTCTCCTCAGCGCCGGGGAAGAGGAACTTCGGAAAAACGGGGTCAAGACCCTGTTCCTCGAAGTCCGTACGAAGAACGGCCAGGCAAGAAAACTGTACCAGGAAGACGGATTCGTCTTCTACCGGGAACGGAAGGGTCTCTACGGAAACGATTCGGCCTATTGCCTTAGAAAGGAGATTTCCTCTTATGAAAGATGAAGTCATTCTATCGGTCGAAAGCAGCTGCGATGAAACCGCAATTGCCGTCCTGAAGAACGGAACGGATCTTTTGGTGAATACGGTCAATACCCAGATCAAGGACCACCAGCGTTTCGGCGGTGTCTATCCGGAGCTGGCAAGCCGTCTCCACCTGCAGAACATCACGAAGGTCGTCAGCTATGCCTTGTCCCTGAAGGGATTCGACTACCACACGATCACCTATGTCGCCGTTACCGGAGGGCCGGGACTTCCGGGTGCACTCCAGATCGGAAACATGGCTGCCAAGACGATCGCCCAATATCTGGATGTACCGATCATCTCCTGCCATCATCTGGCCGGGCATATCTATGCTAACGAATACGCCGCGCCTTTCCACTATCCTCTTCTTGCCCTGATCGCATCAGGAGGCAATACCCAGCTTGTCCTTCTCCGCCGTCCCCTCGACTTCAAGGTCATCGGAGAAACCGAGGATGACGCTATCGGAGAAGCCTTCGACAAGGTCGCCAGGGAATTAGGCCTTCCTTATCCGGGAGGCGTCATGATCGACAAGATCAGCCGGGAACCCGGAATCGAGACGTTCCCGCTTCCCCGCCCGAAAGTCGGCAAATACAACTTCTCCTATTCCGGCCTGAAGAGCCATCTCGTCCGAATGATCGAGAAGGAGCCGAAGGACGAGAACGGAAAGCTTCCGGATGCCGTCGTCAAGAAGTATGCCAGAAGCACGGAAGTTGCCTTCGTCGACCAGCTTCTCGACAAGACGCTGCAGGCGGCTATCGACTACAACGTGAAACAGGTTGTTGTCGGCGGCGGAGTCAGTGCAAACTCCTATCTTCGGGAAGCAGTGCAGAAGAAGTTTGCTTCCTATCCGAAGATTGCTGTCGTCATCCCGCCGCTCTGGTGCACGACGGATAATGCGGCCATGATCGCAATGGTCGGGCATCATATGCTGCAGCTTGGAATCACTTCTCCGATGAGCTATACGACAGAGCCGAACCGCGACCTCGAAAAAGAGGGACCGAATTCCGATATGATGAAGAAGATGGAAGAGCAGGCTCTTCAGGAGAAGGTCAACAAACATCTGATCAGTCTGATCTAGGGAAATAGATTATGGAAATCAAGGAAACTTACGAGATCAAAGACCTCTATGAGGCCATCAAGAGCGGAAAGACCGCTGCACTGGAAGGAAAGGAACTCTCCTTCGGAGGATTCGTCCGTTCCAACAGATTCATGGGGAAGGTAGGATTCCTCAGCATCAACGACGGTTCCTGCTTTGCTAACCTTCAGGTTGTCTATCAAGACGGCGACAAGGCCGCCCAGGCTCTCCGCATGGGAGCATCCGTCATTGCAACCGGTAAGGTCCACTATACTCCGGAAGCCAACCAGCCTTTCGAACTCGATGACAGCAAAATCAAGCTGGAAGGGGATGTGGCTGTGGATTATCCGCTTCAGAAGAAGAAGATGGGATTCGATTATCTCCGCACTCTCCCGCAGTGGAGAATGAAGACGAATACCTTCAATGCCGTTTTCCGTGTCCGTTCCACCCTCGCTTACTACATCCATGAATACTTCCACAAGAACGGGTACTACTGGATCCATACTCCGGAACTGACTGCCAACGACTGCGAAGGAGAAGGACAGGTCTTCGACGTCTATGCCGAAGCCGACAAGAAGGATCCTACCGAATACTTCGGCAAGGAGAATGTCCATCTCACCGTTTCGGGACAGCTCCATGTCGAGCCGTTTGCCTTGACCTACGGAAAGGTCTATACCTTCGGTCCGACCTTCCGTGCCGAGAAGTCCAACACGACTCGCCATGCCGCCGAATTCTGGATGGTGGAACCGGAGATTGCCTGGGCCCATCTGGATGATCTCTGCGCTATCGAAGAGGATTTCCTGAAGTATGTCGTCCGTCATACGATGGAAGACTGCAGCCAGGATATGGCTTTCTTCTACAAGTGGATCGACAAGGACCTCGAGAAGAGGCTTTCCGACTTCCTCGCCAAGCCTTTCCCGTATGTCGAATATGCCGATGCCATCAAGATCCTGCAGGATGCCGTCAAGAACGGACATAAGTTCGAGGTCAGCGATATCTCCTTCGGACTGGATCTCGGAAGCGAACATGAACGTTATCTTACGGAGCAGGTCTTCAAGGGCCCGATCTTCCTTAGGAACTATCCAAAGGAGATCAAGGCTTTCTATATGAAGCAGAATCCGGACAACAAGACCGTCGGCGCTGTCGACCTTCTGGTCCCCGGAATCGGCGAACTCTGCGGAGGAAGCGAGAGAGAATCCGACTACGGAAAGCTTCTCACCCGTATGAACGAACTGAAGATGCCGATTCCTTCCTATCAGTGGTATCTCGACTTGAGAAAGAACGGTTCCGAGCCGCATTCCGGCTTCGGCCTTGGCTTCGAACGTCTGGTGATGCTTGTCACCGGCATCGAGAATATCCGGGATGTCCTTCCTTATCCGCGCTGCTACAAGGATATGATGTTCTAGCCTATTCCTTTCTTTTCCGCTAAAATAGAAACATGGCTTGGTTCCAGAAAAAGAAGCAGATCGAAAACGACAACTCCATCACTCCGCAGGTCGTCACGCCGGATCCCAATTCAGGCGGGGCTTCTTTTACGACGGGACCGCAGCAGTCGACTCCGACGCTGAATATCAATGTTACGACCGATTCCAAGAACTCCGCCCCTGCTCCTGCTCCTGCTACCGAACCGGAGAAGAAGCAGACCGGAAAGAAAGTCTTCGGCATTGTTTCCCTTTCTATTGCTATCCTTTCTCTGGCGGTGATGGTGTATGCCTTTGTCGACCTAGGGACAAACGGCCTGTCTTCCGGAGACGGGGAAGGTTCCTATCTCCGCTTCAACGGGAAGAGCGAAGGAGAGACAAGAACCCTCCTTTCCTCTTTCGGTACCGGGGAAGAAGGAAAGACGAACAAGGAGACGCTTAGGGATGTCCGGGCCCTGGGAAGCAAAGTCTTCTTCTCTTCCTGCAAGATCACACCGAACAACGTCGTCACTCCGGATCTTGGCAGCTGGTTTGGCCAGGACTGCACGGATTTCTCCCTTTATGACGTCAACGGCGTCATCACCTCGACCAGCATCCGGACCAACAGCAGCGAAAAGCAGTTCTTCATCGATTTCAACTTCGTTCCGGCTGGAAGCTATCTTCTTTATCCGACCGGCGAGATGACTTCCGGTGCTCTTAGCCCGAAGGATATCTATCCGGTCTCCCTTTCCGGGAAACAGTCCCTGGATTATTCCTTCGTGACTCTTCCCGACAAGGAGAAGAACCGGAAACGGGTCACTATCCGGAACAACAAGACTTCCCCTTATACCATGATCGAAGTCTTCCCGGCCGGAAGCTCGCTTGCCAGCGGCAATTACGATTTCGTCCTCTACCCTGCCGAATACTCCCTTGCCGAAGGCAAGGAGGATGCTGTCGTTTATACGGAGGCCACAGCCGACAAGGTCTCCTATCTCCGCAAAGTAGCGGATAGCATCAACGATACAGGGCTCTACAAGGTTGCAGTCGCCTCCAATCTCGAGGAAGCAAACCTGTACCAGACAAACCAGGCCTACGCCGTATCGGACAAGCTGTCCGATACCGTCTCCCTCTTTCTGAAGACTGGGGTATATTCCTCCTACCAGACTTATGTCCTTCCTTCCTCCTCTTCCCTTCCCGGATACGACCTCCTTCCCGAGATCAGGGAGCTTTCCGGAGGGCTGGAGATGGAAGGAGAAGGCTATAGCGGAGTCATCGGAAACAACCTCCTTCCCCAGAACAAGACCATCTACGGCAAGGAGAGCTTTGTCCTGCAGGACGGCTATACCGCTTCTGCCGACCTTGCTTTAAGGATTCTCGGAATCCTTGAAAACGAAAAGCTCTGATGCTTGGGACTTCCTTGGAAGTCCTTTTTGATAGGAGGAGAAAATGGAAAATAATCCAAGTAAGGCATCCCGGAAAGAGACTATCCTTTCTCTTTCCTATGGCATCTTCTCTGCTCTTCTTTCCGTTTTCTTCTTTCTTCTTTTCCTCCGCATTTTTTCTCTCTACAAAGAAGAGCTGTCCCTTACTTCCTCCCTCAGTTCCTCGATTCTTCTTTCCTATGAATCCCTCTTCCTTGCTGTTTTCTTCCTGGTTACCGGGATCCTTCTCGTTGTCTTCCGGAAGAAGAAGTCTTTTCCTTCCCTCTTTTCCTCCTTCGTCCTGTTTCTTCTTTCCTTCCTTCTGGTCCTTGCCCTGATATTTGCTTTCCTTCTGTTTACGGGAGAGGAGAAGAGAGGCGGGTATCTCCAGTTCGGGGTGTCTATCCTTCTTGCTTCTTCTCTGTTTCTTTTTGCCCTGGGGGAGAAGGAAAAAGAAAAAAGAAGGCTATATAGGATTGTTTCCTATTCTTTCCTTTGCCTTTCCTTCCTTTTAGGATGCTTCCTTCCCCTTGTTCTTTCCACCTTCGGAAAAGAGACGGAGAACTGCATCCTATTCTTCTTCCTTCTTCTTCTGATCTACTCCCTTGTTCTTCTTTTCTCTTTCTTCCTTGTCAAGGACGGGGAAGAGGAAGAAGCAGGATAGAATCCGAAACACAAGCGAAAACGTTTAAGAAAGTCCTTTCCTGTACTATAATGAAGGCATATGAAATGGGAACTCGAGAACGCCAGGGAGAGAAGGGAACTTCTTCCCTCCTGGCTTAAGAAGGCTTACCCGTCTGAGAAGACGGAGTCCTTCCGGGATGTCAGGATCTTATCGCTCGACCCGGTTTCTTTCTTGTCCTTGAAAGGAGTTAGCGGCAAGAAGGCTCCGGTTCTGGAAGAACTCTGCAACAAGGATTTCTTCCTCCAGACGCTGCAGTCTTTCAAGAAGGGAGAAAGCTATCTCCTTTCCGATAACGGGAAGGATGTTTTCCTGACCGACGGAAAGGGAGAATCCCTTTCCCTTCCGGACAAGGAGAAGATTCTTTCTGTTATCCGGCATTTCGATACCTACGGAGGGGAACTCCTCAAGGACGGAAGCCAGGTCCTGGATCTGACTCTTCCTGATGTCGGAGTCCATTACGGAGTGAACCTTCTTCTAGGAGACAGGACCGGATTTTCGGATCCTCTGCAGGCTACTCCGAAGAGCGTGACTACAAGGTTCGGGGGAGGATCCTTCCGCGCCCAGGCCGGTTACCAGGTCCTTGCAACTTCCTGGGGGATTTCCCCGGAGGAGAACGGGCATCCTGCAAACCGACAGTTCTATCTTATCGAAGACGGAAAGCAGATTTTCTATTCCGGAGCCGTCCTTGGCAACACCGTGAAGATGACGACGACCAATAAGGCCAATGTCACAAAAATCGATGCCGAGATTAAGGAAGGGCTGAAGATCCGCCGTACTATCTTCCTTTCCCCGCAGGAGAAGGGGCTACCGGATGCTATAGAGATCCAGACTATCCAGATAGAGAACCTTTCAAGCAAGAAGAGAGACATCCGGATTGTCTATACCGGTATGTTCGGATTCTCCAATCCGGACTGTCAGAAAGAGGATGTTATCTATTCGACAGTCGTTTCCCAGGGACAGATTCTATCGGAATCCGGAAAACCTATTGCCTATGTTCCCCATTATTATGCGGAATACTTCAAGAGGCAGAAGAAGTTCGTCGTCCTGAAGGACGACGAAGGATTCTTCGATTCCATTTCGACCTCCTACTACGGATTCCTCAACGGCGGGGATCTATCCCATCCGGCCGGGCTTCTGAACCTGGATAATGCCTTGTCTCTGAAAGGGCCGAATTTCTTTGCCTTGGGGAAGTGCTTCTCATTGGCTCCTCTTGGAAAAGAAAACATCGATACCTTCACCGGCTCTGTCGATGCTTTGGAAACTAAAGGAGACGGGGACGAGAAGAAGACGAAGGAACAGATTGCTAACCTCCTTAGTTTCTTCAAGGATCATGACGCAGTCGAGAAAGAAGAGAAGAAGGTGAAGCAGACACACAGGGATTACTGCCGCTTCCTGCAGATCGAAGAAGCCAAGGATCCCTATTTCCAGGGGTATATGAACTCTACTCTTCCTTTCCAGGTCAGATACCAGACTTTCGTTTCCCGTTCCTTTGCTATGACCCAGAAGGGATACAGGGAAACAGGGTTCAGGGAAATCCAGGATCTTTATGCCTCCATCTATTATTTCCTTGCTTGCGGAAAGAAGGAAGAATTCGTTATGCTTCTTTCTTCCTGGATCGAGAACGTCTTTGAATTCGGATACGTGAACCATAACTTCTTCTATGTCGGAAAGGAGCCTGGCATGTGCAGCGATGACGGCCTCTGGCTTCTCCCTCTCGTCTATAAATACATCCTCCTAACCGGCGACAAGGGGATTCTTTCTTCCCGGTTCAAGGTTGCGGGAAGCGAGAAGAAGAGAAGCTTGTACGAAACCCTCAAGGCTATCCTCCTCTACTCCGGATGGATTTCCGTAGGCCGGCATCAGATACCGCTTCTGGACCGTGCGGACTGGAACGACTGCCTTAGGATCGATCCGGACTATCTGGACGGTCCGGAGAAGGAAAAAGCCTATTATAAGCAGATCGAGGAGAAGAAGAAGCCTTTCGGAACGCCCTTGGAAAGCGACTATTCGGAATCCGTCATGAACGGATTCCTCCTTTCCATCAACCTCAAGGATATGGCAGTCCTTTCCGGACTTCTCGGAAAAGAAGACGACCGGAAGAAGTACCTCCAGAGAAACGAGGAGCTAGAAGCATCCCTTCATAGGAATGCTTTCCAAAACGGTTATTACTGCCGGGTGCTGATCAACCGGAAGAACGAGAAGAACAGCACCTATATCGGAAGCAGGGGAGACGGACTTTCCCTTTCCGAAGAGATCGACGGCTCCTACTACCTGAACAGCTTCTCCTGGGCAGTGCTTTCTGGCGTTGCTACGGAAGAAGAGAAGAAGAGCATGCTTCCAATCGTGGACCGTTATCTGAAGTGCCCGGCCGGCTTCCGGCTCTGCACCATTTCGGATCTTTCCCGTGCCGGTGCCAAGGACTCCGCTACGGACCACTACTATCCCGGAGACAGGGAGAACGGCGGTGTCTTCAAGCATGCCATGATGATGTCCCTTAAGGCATTCCTATGCTGGGAGAAGGAGGAGAAGGATCCTATCCTCCTTTCCGGAATCGGAGAAGACATCGACCATATCCTTTCCGTGACTCTCCCTTACAAGACGCTGGAGCATCCGGAGAAGACCAAAGGCAATCCCCGTTTCTGCACACAGTACAACAATTCCCTTACGGAAGAGAACATCGGGCCGGTTCTTAGCGGAACAGCGACCTGGCTTACCTTATGCCTGGTCGATATGCTCGGACTTGCCTTTGTTCCGGGAGGATTCCGGCTTTCCCCTCTTGTCCCGGTCCACTTCGGGAAGGTTTCCTATTCTGTAATCCTTGCCGGAAAGAAAGTCGAAGTCCGGATTAGTGACCGCTCCTCCTATGAAAAGCCAAGCCGGATCAAAGCCGACGGGAAGGAATCCGGTCCTCTCTTCTCTCTAGACGATATCCCTTCCCTTATTGAAATCCAGTATTAGCGGATGCGGCCGTCCTCCTTGGACGGCCGTTTTTCCTTTGGAACAAGAAAAAACCGCTCCTTGCGGAGCGGCTTTTAGAGTTCAGCTATTTGATTCAAAGACAAGTAGCTAGACACCATCCGGCAGGAACTAGTCCTGAACGAGGTGGATGTTGTTGGCTCTGAGACCCTTTTCAGTGGTCGTGGCGTCGAACTCAACCTTCTGACCAACTTCAGCAGTCTTGAAGCCATCCATCATAAGCTGAGAATAGTGGAAGAAATAATCCTTGGTATCCTCGCCAGTGATGAATCCGTAGCCCTTCTCCTTGTCGAACTTCTTTACAGTACCCTTCATTGTAACAAACCCTTTCTTTTGCGCTTCCTATGAAACGCTAGTTAGAATATACCATAAACGAAACGGATTGGCGTGTTTTTTTTACCGAAAAATTTGAAAACGGTTACAGTTCCGGGCGTGTTAAGGCCTCTTTTGGACTGATTTCCTTTGTTTTTCGCCAAATAACGAAGAAAGTGGAACAAATTAGGAACAAAGAAAGGATTCCGGAAACCAGGAAGGGAAGAAGGCTTGTACGGGTAACGGAAAGGAGGTTTCCAAGCTCCTGGAACAAGGAACGGCGGGCAAAAAGCGTTAATACAAGGGAAGAAAGGAAGCTGATTATTCCAATCCAGGAAGAGAAGAGAAAAAGGAAGCGGAGGATCTCCTTTCTATGGAAACCCAAAGACAGTTCGACTCCTATCTGTTTCCTCTCCTTCTCCAGGATCAGGGAGAGGGAAAGGGAGAAGAGGAAGGCAGAAGAGATTACGGAAAGGATGGAGAAGAGGAGGAAGGCGTTGCTCAGGTTCTTCATGGTCTTCTCGATATCCTGGAGCATGGAAAGCATCGGGAAGTTCCCTTGGAACGGACCAAGCTTCCGGACTTCGTCTAGATACTGCTCCTCGCTTTTCTTGGATAGGTCGACATGGAAGAGAGCTTCCGTGATGCCGATTTCGGATGGGGCAAGAGGAAAATGGAGGAAGCTGTAGCAGAGAGGGAAGAGGGAATCCTGATAGAGGACTAGCTCCTCGCTCTTGTAGATTCCGGTGATCTTCAGCTTCCCTTCCGAAAAACGGTTCTGGTACTTATCTCCGGTCTTCTTCGTCTCTACGAGCACCAGGACATGGAGCTCTTCCCCGCAGGCTTTCTCCGGGGCCTTGAAAAGAGTAGAAGCAAAAGAAGAGGAAATGGCAATCTCTCCGGCATTCTGAGGCTTCCTGCCATAGAGAAGGGAGGAATCCTCCCGTTCCAGGGAATGGAACTTCAAGCCTCCTTTCTGCATGCTGGAGAGAAGATCGGCGGTATAGGTGCCTTCTTCCGCTTTCATCTGCTGGCTCTGGAAAAGACCGAGGTCTTCCTCGGAATAGAGGTTTTCGTCCTCCAAGGCGTTCAGCTTCTCCTTGTTGAGGGAGAAGAAGAACGGCTTGGTGAATCCGGAGACATAGCCGTTTGCCGTATAGGTAAAGAAAGGAGTCGAATAGGAGACATCCTTTATGCCGCTGTTCTTCTTTTTGTATTCCTCCATCCGGGAATAGGAGAGCTTCTCCGTATAGTCCTTGTAGAGGAGGAAGCGGTTATGGGTGAGGATATCCTCTTTCCGGTAATGGACCTGATTGGAAAGAGGGAAAAGAGCAAAGGCATCTGCCTTGCTGTCGGCTAGGAACGACCTTAGGAAGGCTTCTTCCTTTTCCGGTCTTACGATGAGGCCGATTCCTTTCTCCAAAGAGGCCGGATAATCGGTTCTTTCCCCGGTGTAGTATTCCTGGAAATGGAGGACGTCATGGACGAAGCTGTTTGCAAATAGGGGGTCTTCCGAAAGAAGGAAGGCATGGTCGGAGACCACGAATCCGGATACCCGGTAGGAGTCATCCAGGTAATAGGACCATTCCCGTCTTGCTGCCTGTACCCTCAGGGAAAGGGAATTGCTTTCTATCCTCTCCAGAAGGTCCCGGTAGAAGAAGGAGTCGATGGCGTTGCTCTCCTTCCCGGAAAGAAGCTGATAGAGGATCCTTAGGAACGAAGGGCTGGCACCTAGGACAATATCTTTCCCTGTCTTCTCCTTGGACTGATAAAGCCTTTCTTCTCCCTTCACTTCCCCGGGAAGCTCCGCTTCCAGGAAAGAGGAAAGGTCGAGTCCGTCTACTTTCAGGCTCTTTCCATGGAAAAGGAGGGAGACCTGCTTCTGCTCCGGAAGGAGAAGATCCGGATTGGTCAGGTAGATGTCCTTGGCGGCAAGGATGTTCTCCCTTTGCCTGGCTTCAATCCCTTTGGCATCCCCGAAGGAGGAAAGCGTATACCCTTCTCCAAGTAGCCCCGTCTCGTTTTCCCTGACGACCAGGGAATTCTCCTCCATATAGGAAGAAAGGGATGCCGAAAGGGAATCCTTCACTCCTCCGGACAGGAGGAAGGAGAAGCTGACGGCAAAAAGGGATACGGTCAAGGAGAGGAAGGTCAGAGCCAGGTATTCTTTCTGGACACGGAAGGTCTCTAACAGCTTCTTCCAAAGCGGAAGTCCGGAAAAGGAACGTCTCTGATACTTAGGTGTCAATAATTGTCCGGATGTTTCTCCTTTTCTTTCTTCTATCAGTCTTCCGTCTTCTAGACGTAGGACAGCTGCCTCTTTGGGTATTTCCTCTTCTTCGTGGGTAATAGCAATCAAGAGCCTTTTCTTTGACTGCTCCAGAAGAAGGGAAGTGATCTCTTTTCTTAAGCCGCAGTTCAGGGAGGTCAGCGGTTCGTCCAGGAGGACAACAGAGTTGTCCCTAAGCAGGGATCGTACCAGAGAGATTCTTTTCTTCTCTCCTCCCGATAAGGTGGAGAAGAGGGCATCCTTCTTCTCCAAGAGACCGACTTTCCGAAGGAGGAAACCTATCCTCTCCTCCTGGCTTTCCGGGGAGAGGGTCGTAATGGAAAGAGCTTCTCTCAGGATATTGTGGACCGTATCCTTCTCCTCTACCTGGAAGTCCTGGAAAGCAAAGGAGACCTGGAAGAAACGGTAATCCTCTTCTTCCTTCCTGGAGAAGGAAGAAAAATCTTTTCCCTGATAGGAGATCCTCCCCCTATAGTTCCTGTCCATAAGGCCGAGAAGGGAAAGAAGGGTCGTCTTTCCGCTACCGGACTTTCCGATCAGGAAGAAAAGGCCGGTATCCGGAAAGGAATAGGAGATATCCTTCAAGGTCTCTTCCTTGCTTCCCGGGTATTTCTGGTAGACATGGGATAATGCAAGACTCATTCTTCTGCCTCCAGTTCCTTCTTCAGGGAAGAATCCCGGATCCTGGAAAGAGGAAGAAGGG
>Ga0172378_10002891_pt1 | contig 16127 bp, 16 predicted proteins | sample GrowelOW332metaG_FD_119755 | JGI IMG/M metagenome (GOLD analysis project Ga0172378, IMG submission 119755) | Groundwater microbial communities from an aquifer near a municipal landfill in Southern Ontario, Canada - Pumphouse #3_1 metaG | ecosystem: Environmental > Aquatic > Deep subsurface >... | reverse complement strand
TTTTTTTCATAAATAAAGAATAAATTTAACTGATAACCAAACAACTGCAAATTTAGCATTTTATTCTGAATTTGCAATATTTCAGAGCGAAACTTAATAAAAAAAAGAAAGACTGAGTGCTCGAGAGACTCTGTTTCTAAACGAGATGAAGTGTTAAAGCAAAGTCCAAAAATCAAAAAATCAAAATCTGCTCTATTGCAGGGTCTGAAGACTTTCAAACGGCTCTCCGTTGTGGATTGAATTGAAAATACTTTACTTATTAATAATTATAACCCGTTGGCGGAATTAGAAACATAATAGAATATCATCTAAAAAGTTGTGCAGGTCATTAATTTTTAGTATATTAGAGGTGAATAAAACTTTTAATATCCAATCAACTTATGCACAACTTATATGCAATATTCGTCAGAATTCTTGAGAGAACCAAACAAATGGCCGGTAATTTAGTCAACGAGAAAGAAAATGTTACTCGTCGAGGTGCAGTCCCCCGTTTCTCTGACTTGGAGATAATCTCTCTTAACTTGACCGCCGAGTCTATAGGGATAGACCGTGAGAATTACCTGTTCTCTAAGCTGGAGGAATACAAAAGTTATATTCCCAATCTCATATCCCGCCGTCAATTTAATGACCGTCGTAAACAAACAATAGGCTTATTAAGTAAAGTGCGGGAAAAGATGGTCTCTTTGAAACAGCTCCGAATATGGGATACCGTGCTTCACAAGACCACCGCTATTATGGATATAAATTGCACGCTGTCTGTGGATTAAGTGGTGTAATACATTCATTTGACATGACCAAGACCAGTGTGCATGACATACGATATTTGCAGGATGTAAAATACGGGTATAACAATTGCAGTATCTTTGGTGACAGGGGGTACATCAGTGCTGCTGTACAACTTGATTTGTTTGGGACTGCCAAGATAAGGATGGAAGTCCCATACCGGATCAATCCGAAAAACTGGAGGCCTATATTCGTTCCGTTTGCAAAAGCACGAAAAAGAATTGAAACCGTATTCTCACAATTATGCGACCAGTTTATGATCGTACGTAACTACGCAAAACAGACCAAGGGACTTCTTACTGGAATCGTTAGTAAAATCTCCGCACTAACCATTCTTCAATATATCAACAAAATCAATAACAGAGACATTGGGAAAATTAAATATGAACTCATTTAATTCCGCCAACGGGTATATAATCTAAAAAACAATTTCCCAGTGTAATAAAAAACAAATTATTACTTTTTTTTCATTCTTTGCAACACTCAAGTCAAAAATGTTCTTCTTCTTTTCTATTTCCCTTGTTCTCCACGGAATTTTTTATAAATTACATTTTGTAAAATAAAAATCAATATTGAAAATGAAAATGGAATTTTCAAAAAATATAATATATAAAATATAATATATAAATAAGAACTATTTGGGTTCTCCACGGGGAGACTTTTTTCCAAAATTGACTGAAAAGTGGATTTGAATTGAAAAATTCTTACTTATTAAGAATAGTAATAATAATATTATTATACTATAATACTATAATAATTATTATATTATACTATTATTATAAGTATTATTATTAATACTATTATTTCTTACTTTTTAACGGAATTAACAAAAAATGGGTCGGTTTGAAAAAGCTTATTTATATTTTATATATTATATATTTTTATTTTTCCGTGATGATGAGTTATTCTGTAAACAACTGACAATCAATGCGTAAAGCATGGTTTTTTGCTGAATAAAGGATCATTCATTATTATATATTTTTCGTCGTGGAGGAAAGACGGCGTTTTTCGGAGTCAGGAAAATGACTGGCGAAAAAGTCGGCGAGAAGACAGAAAAACTGGATTTCCAAGAAAAACACGAATAAGGAAAAATCAACGTGAAAAATAAATTCAAGCGAATATGTAAATAATTTTGAGTTTCTAAATTGGCGGTTTCTTTCGTTTTTCGGTTCTATATTGATAAGATTTAAATTGCAGTATTTTGGTGAGGGGATAAATCAGTGCTGCTATGCAACTTAATTTGTTTGAGACTGCCAATATAAGGATGGAAGTCCATCGGATCCATCAGAAAAATTGGAGGCCTATATTCGTTCCGTTTGCAAAGGCACGAAAAAGAATTGAAACCGTATTCTCACAGTTATGCGACCAGTTTATGATCGTACGTAACTACGCAAAACAGGCAAAGGGACTTTTTACTGGAATCGTTAGTAAAATCTCCGCACTAACCATTCTTCAATATATCAACAAAATCAATAACAGAGACATTGGCAAAATTAAAATATGCCCTCATTTAATTCCGCCAACGGGTAGAATAGTATTTTTATTGGTCAAGAGGGGATAACTCCCAGTAACCTCAAGACTTCATATATATATTCCTGGTCAAATTGAGACTGCTTTCAAAAATAGCCACCGTACAGAAATAATGATAGCAACAGGAATATAAAATCGTTTCATCATTTCCAAAAGACTTTTGATTTCATCGAATTGAATGATATTCTCGTTACATTAAATGAACAGTTGAATAACTGTGATAGTCTTCATGATTTGCTCCATATAATAAGACCTCGATTAAGAAACTCTGTTTCCAAAGAACCTGCTAATCTAATTGATTAGCGAATCTATTGACCCCAAATTTTATTCCGTAGATGTTAATGATAAAAAAATATAAATAAAATAAATATAAATCTCTTTTGTCATAAAAAATATATAATTTTACATTCATAAAGCAGTATGGGGATTAATAAGCACATTCACATATATTGCCAAATAGCTCCACCGCATGAAAAAAACATCTGAAACACATTGAAACTTATATGAAAAGACTTTATTTTTTGCTTTTATCGATTGCAATCTATACATCAACTTATGGGCAGCAAGATACGAAAAACTGTCAAGTAAAAGATCATGCTAAAATCTGCACTAAAAGCAAAAACACCGAAAAGATAGAAAGAATCATGTGTTGGGGGAACTCCATCACTGATGGCGGTGACACTTGGCAAAAGATATTGAGAGATTCCTTCCAACTAAATGTCATCAATTGTGGGCGCTCTTCTGACTGGTCAGAACATATAAGACGCAGATTTGTCAGTTACTTTACTGATGAGACGCCATATCTTGGAAACTCTGACGTCTATGCCGTCAAGCCCTCATCATATCCTTCATTGGCTATAAGGAAGTCTTACCTGAAGAACAGCTTTTTTATCTTTTGGATAGGTACAAATAATCTGATAAATGTGGAAGGAAGGAAAGTCAAGAAATGGACCACAAAAAATGCCGTCTTCAATAAGCATTGTCCGAATTATAATGAGAAAGTGGATGTGATGTTTGCTAGATCTTATGCTGACCAACTTGTCAAGGATATTAACGCAATGGTGTCATTGATTCCTAATGGTAACTTTGTCATACTCACCGGGCACGGAGCCTTTGACAGTTCGTCCGAGAAGTACAGGCTGATGAAAAAGGCTGATGAAATCATTGAAAAAATGTATCCTCTGAATTTTCTCAATATAAAAGAAGCCCTAACTTCTGTTACAGATGATTATTCAACCATAAGCGCAGATTTCATAAAACCAGAACTTAATGCCAGCACAACGATAACATTGTCAAACGCGAATTGGGTAAATGGACCGATAAACTCTTCAAGGAAGATCTGTATCGGAACAAGAGACTGCTATGATATTTATTCGGTAATATCAGTATCCGGAAATAATGTAACAGCGACCTTAATACATAGCAACACCCCTTTCGAGGCAAATGATACTATCCCTGCAAACTATGAACTGGTTTCTGATTTAGGAAGGTCAAGTGTGACCATGCAAATAAATGCAATACCCTATGAGGATATCGTAAGATATAATATGGGAGAGACACCTGAAAGCTTAGCAGGTTCAGCAGACAATGTTCATTTCAGTGGAAAAGGTTATCAGCTTTTGGGTAAAGCCATCAGAAGATATATACAAAACAAAATCTTATAATAAGTCTTTTAAAAAATTGGAACCGTCTTTAATTACAATGCTATAGACTTAGTAAGCAGAATTTACAAGAGAGAAGCCTCTCTTACTCTATGGCTTAATAACTTTGAGAACATCTACGGCCTCTTCCACCGTATTCACATTAACTATTCGCATCAGACGGCGTCCCTTGATTTCCGTAAGACTACAGCGACGAGGGTTAACTGAAAGATAATTCAGCACCCATCCAAAGGCCTGGCTTTGATAATAAGCACTCTCAGGATTGGAAACAAACTGCAGGGTCATGCGACTTTGGCGAAGAAGAATCTTCTCACAGCCAAGGCTTTTTCCTAATCTACGAAGCGACACCACCCGCATGAGTTCCTCTCCCTCACGAGGCACTGTACCGAAACGATCAATGAGCCGCTTACGATAATCTACCAAAGCCTGTTCGTCATTGATATTGTCAAGCTCACGATAAAGCAACATCCGTTCACTGGAACCTGGCACGTAAGTATCTGGAAAGTACATCTCAAGGTCGCTTTCTATGGAACAATCCTCTACAAACTCATCACCTCTGATTTGCTTACCATGGGCGATTTCATCCGCATAGAGATCCTGAAACTCATCATTCTTCAACTCTGTAATGGCCTGAGAGAGTATTTTCTGATACGTTTCATAACCTAAATCCTCCATAAATCCACTCTGCTCTGCTCCTAACAGATTGCCAGCACCACGGATATCAAGGTCTTGCATAGCAAGATTAAACCCGGAGCCTAACTCCGAGAAGTTCTCCAAGGCTTCCAACCTGCGACGTGCCTCTGGAGTAAGCACAGACTTTGGAGGGGCCATCAGATAGCAGAAAGCCTTGCGATTGGAACGTCCCACACGGCCACGCATTTGATGTAAATCAGATAGACCAAAACGATGGGCTTCGTTGATGATGATGGTATTGGCATTCGGAATATCGATGCCATTCTCCACGATAGTAGTAGAGAGCAGCACATCATAGTCATAATTTATGAAGCCCATGATTCTCTTTTCCAATTCCTCCGGTTCCATCTGCCCATGCCCGATAACCACACGGCAGTCAGGCACATACTTATGTATAAGGTCAGCTATCTCAGGAAGATTATTAATACGGTTGTTCACAAAGAACACCTGCCCATTACGACTCATCTCGAAGTTGATCGCATCGGCTATCACTTCATGCCCATAAATGGTAAGTTCCGTCTGAATAGGGTATCGGTTAGGAGGTGGAGTTCGTATGATACTCATGTCACGCGCCCCCATCAGCGAGAACTGCAAGGTACGAGGTATAGGAGTGGCACTCATGGTGAGCGTATCAACATTGGTTTTCAGTTTGCGGAGCTTCTCTTTGGTAGAGACTCCGAACTTTTGTTCCTCATCAATGATGAGCAAGCCAATATCATGCCATTTCACCTGTTTGCTCAAAAGCTTATGTGTACCTATTATGATATCTATCTTTCCCGCCTCAAGATCTTCCAATATCTGACGAGTCTGCTTGGGGTTACGGGCTCTTGTAAGATAATCTACCCGCACCGGGAAATCTTTCAACCGACCACGGAATGTCTGGTAATGTTGGAATGCAAGCACCGTGGTAGGCACCAAAACCGCCACCTGTTTGGAATCACAGGCCGCCTTAAAAGCCGCACGAACGGCGACTTCTGTCTTTCCAAAACCTACATCACCACATACAAGTCGATCCATAGGCTGTGAACTCTCCATATCAGCCTTTACATCCTGAGTGGCTTTTAACTGGTCAGGGGTATCCTCATAAAGAAAGCTTGCTTCCAATTCATGCTGCATAAAAGAGTCAATGCTATAAGAAAAACCCTTTTCATGACGCCGCTTGGCATAGAGGCGAATCAAATCCCGGGCAATATCCTTGATCTTTGCCTTAGTACGTTCCTTAAGTCTATCCCAGGCACCTGTACCAAGCGTACTTAAACGAGGTGGTTCTCCTGTATCCTGTCGACGATATTTACTAATCTTATAGAGCGAATGGATGGACACATCCACCTTATCATTATTCTGATAAATAATGCGGATAACCTCCTGATAGCCACCATCTGGAGTAGGCACACGTACCAAGCCTCCAAACTTGCCAATACCAAAATCTACATGAACAATATAATCACCTGGTTCCATCTCCTGCAGTTCCCTCATCGTGAGTGCCATCTTCCCTACCCGGGCACTGTCGCTTCGCAGACTATACTTATGGAATCGATCAAAAATCTGATGGTCTGTAAAGAAACACAGTTTCAAATCATTATCAGCAAAGCCCTCATGCAGAGTCTTGTCAACGGAAGTGAACTGAATCCCCGAACGCTGACTGTCATAGCCAGAGCGTTCACGGTCTACCCCAATCTCGTCAAAAATATCCCGAAGCCGCTGCTGCTGTTTCTGACTGTCGGCCAAGATATAAAGCTCATAACCTTGTAAAAGATAGTCTTCTAAAGAATGTTTGAGCAAATCAAAATTTTTATGAAACAATGGCTGAGCTGTAATGTGAAATTTGAGGATTGCTTCCTTGTCACCGAACGTCCCTATACCATTCCATTGCGAACCAAACTCTATCCATTTGAATCGAGCAGCATCCTCACTGAATTGGGAACCCGTGCATAGGTTCCTTTCCTTCTGCAAATTGAGGAGAATATCCTCCTTTTCCAATTCTGTAGCACCTTCCAACTGTTCTGCAGCAGCTTGTCTCGAGAAGCCCTCTTTATAAATTCGGTCAATAGAGTCACGCGTATAAATGAAGTCTTTCATCACAAGAATAGCATCTTCCGGAAGAAATTCAAGAAACGGAACTTTATCTTGCTTCATCACAGCAAGTTCAGGAACAATTTCTATTTCAAAGCGCTTTTCTTGAGAAAGCTGGTCCTGTACCTCAAAGGTTCGGATAGTATCGATCTCATCTCCGAAAAAGTCAATACGATAAGGATACTCACAAGAAAAAGAGAAAACATCCAATATGCTTCCACGTACAGCAAACTGACCTGGTTCATAGACATAATCGATTTCTTCAAAGCCAAAGTCACGTAGTCTCTTTTCTACATTTGTAATGTCAATATTCTGGCCAGTCTTCAATTTCAACAAACGATTGTCGAAATTGACTTTACTTACAACAAGTTCAGAAAGTGCATCCGGACTTGTAACAATATAAAGGCTCTTTCCTGAGTCTATCTTTGCCAACACTTCCGTGCGAAGAATTTCATTGGCAGAGTCCCGTTGCCCATACTTTACAGCCCTGCGATAACTTGAAGGGAAATAAAAAATAGACTCCTGTCCCAATATCTGCACTAAATCATGATAGAAATAGCCACTTTCATCTGCATCTTGAAGGATGAAAAGAAAGGTTTGCTTTACCTTATTTACTATAGATGCAAAAAACATTGGAGCGGCAGAAGCCAATAGACCCTGAAGGAAAACATGATTTGCAGATTTGTTTTCCAATACCTTGAGAAGCGCTCCTGCTTGAGGAGAGGCTCCATACAAGTTGCAGATATCTTGAATCTTCATTTATTTCTTAGACACAGACGGATACTTTCGAAACCATCCATCAAGTCTTAACCTCATTACTCCAAAGAAAGCCTCACTAAAGATTCCACCGCTCATCTTGCTCGTTCCTTCACGACGATTGACAAAAACTACAGGTACTTCTTTTATTTTAAATCCTATCTTATAGGCTGTGTATTTCATTTCTATCTGAAAACCATAACCTTTGAAACGAATATCATCAAGTGAAATCGTCTGAAGCACATTACGCTTATAACAAATGAATCCAGCTGTTGTGTCATGGACTTTGAATCCTGTTACAAAACGCACATACTGTGATGCAAAGTAACTCATCAGCACCCTTCCCATTGGCCAATTCACTACGTTCACTCCACTCACATAACGTGATCCGATGGCTACATCATTGCCTTCATCATGACACGCAGCATACAGACGTGGAAGATCATGAGGGTCATGACTGAAATCAGCATCCATTTCAAAAATATAATCATAAGAATGCTCCATTGACCACTTAAATCCAACAATATAAGCAGTTCCCAAACCTAATTTTCCTTTTCGCTCTATCATGAAAAGACGCTCGGAATATTCCGTATTCATCAGATTACGAACAATCTGAGCTGTTCCATCAGGACTACCATCATCAATTACAAGGATATGAAAATCCTTTTCAAGGGAAAACACTGTACGAATTATATTCTCTATGTTCTCCTTCTCATTATATGTCGGAATAATTACGATACTGTCACTTTGATTCATAGCCATATAAAGTTTTAGATATTGCAAAGGTAAGAAAAAAATCCAAAAAAATATTCCTTATTCTAATATATTTAGATGATTTTATTCTTTATTGATCGGGATTCTCCACAAAACCTTGATATTCTAATTCTAAACCACTCATTACAACCTTGTAAGCTTCATCCATTGTCTGACGGGCAAATTCAACGCCTTTTCCTTTCGGAAGAATCGGATAATGAATTGTGAGTGTTAACGGATGCCAAGTTACCCATTTCCAATCTTTCATACGAGACATCACATTGAAAGATCCATTAATAGTAAGTGGAACCACCGGCAACTCCAATTCGTCAGCAAGCATAAAAGCACCACGGCGGAATGTACCCATATGCCCTGTAAAAGTCCTGGATCCTTCAGGAAAAACGACAAGCGACATACCTTCTTTTAATACCTCCCGCGCATTATCATAAGTCTTACGAATCTTACTTGGGCCTCTCTTATCCACATAGATGTGATGAGCATATTTACAAGCAATACCTACTAAAGGTATTTTACGAATACCACGCTTCAACATCCATTTAAAATTACGATTCAAGTAACCGTATATGAGGAAAACATCGAAAGCTCCCTGATGGTTAGAAACAAAGACATAAGACTGACCTTTCTCAAGATTCTCACGTCCTTTCACCTTTACAGGAAGGAGTAGCATGCGTACAATCAGCCGCGACCACCATTTTCCAGGATAATAACCCCAGAAATGGCCATTGCCTATGATGCATCCCACGACTGTCACAATCGATGTAATAATCGAAGCTAAGAGGATGATTGGCACACAAATAAAGAGTTGATAAATGTGATAGATGTATTTCATTTGCTTCTATGTAAAGTTATAATGGTTATTTCACTTGGTACTCCAAAGCGGAAAGGAATAACCCCACCTAATCCTGCATTTACATAAAGATAACGTCCACGTTCTTCATAAAGACCTTTATCCTCTTTCTGACCGATCATCGTAGGACGCAAACCAAAAATACTCAACTGACCACCATGAGTATGTCCACTTAAAGTCAACTGTGCATGAGATTTCAGAAGTATATCTCGCCTCCATGCTGAAGGATCATGCTGAAGCATTATTACAAAAGATTTTTCAGACACACCATTTAATGTCTTTTTCAGATCACCTTTTTCAGGGAAAGGTGGCAACCCATCATTTTCTTCTCCTGCTATAATAATAGAATCTTTGCCCCTATGAATACCTCTATGTTCATTTAATAATAGGTACCATCCAAATTGTCGTTCGCGATAGATTGTTTCACGCTCATTAGCTTTCTTAATAGCTGGAACTGCCTTGATGTATTGACTATAGTCATGATTTCCAAGAACAGAATAAACACCATCTTTAGCCCTTACAGAAGAAAGCAAGTTCCGCACCGGATAAAGTTCAGAGGGTTGAGCATTCTGAATATCTCCTGTAAAGACTATCATATCAGCTTTCTGCGCATTGATACTATCTATTGCACGGTGAAGGAATTTCAATCTTTTATCAGTATATGTACCAACATGAGCATCTGAAAAATGTACAACACGATACCCCTCAAAATCTTCTGGAAGATCAGCAAAATACAAATCAACATGTTTTACTTCCAATTTATGAAATCCAACTGTATACCCATAAAGAAAGACATAAACTCCACACAAAAGAAAGAATAATCCTATGAGATTTCCCCAATTAGTATGGGTATGAAAAATTCTGCAAAAGAGTAAACCTATAGATGAACATAAAGTATAAACAGCCTTGGGGAAGACTAACAAACCAACCAGAGCAAAATATAAATTAATCCACTTTAAATCATCAGGCACAAAGTTCTTTATAGTAGCCAGGATAATAGAGTAAATAACCATCAAAATACCAGGAGCAAGCCATAAAAGTCGTTTTGCCAATTTATATTTGAATCGGTGACGAAGATAGTGGATGTCGAAATATATCTCTGGCAGCACTATGGCTAATATTATAGGTAATATAAATCTTGCTATCATTTTTTCAATAAGCTAGATACCAAAAACTTTCGTATCAATTCTAAGGGGACTCCTCTCCTTTGAGCATAGTCTTTTAACTGGTCCTCTCCTATCTTTCCAAGATTAAAATAACAAGCTTGAGGATGTGCTAGTATAAATCCAGAAACACTCGCATGAGGAATCATCATCCCATTTTCAGTAAGTCGGATTCCTATTTCTCTCATCCCCAAAAGTTTTGAAAGGATGAAGTTGATACTCGTATCAGGCAATGAAGGATAACCAATCGCTGGGCGAATGCCCTGATAGTGTTCATGAAGAAGTTCTTCCATTGTAAGATGCTCATTGGGTGCATATCCCCAATATGTTGTTCTCACTTCTTGATGCATTTTCTCGGCAGTGGCTTCTGCAAGCCGGTCTGCCAATGTTTGAGTCATCATCTGCTCAAAAGCATCTCCATAACTGACCGTTTCCATAATGCCTTCTACAGTCGTAGCAAACATACCCACCTGATCACTGACACCTGATGAAAGAGGCCTTACAAAATCAGAAAGACAAAGATTTGGTTCTCCCTGATTAGTTGGCTTTTGCTGACGAAGAAAAGGTATTCTTACTTTCCGCTCTATTAAGATATCATCACCATCACCGTTTGCATCAAAGATTCCGAAAAGTGCGCGCGTATGATATTTCTTTTCGAAATCGTCCAATCTCTCCTCTGCGTCATCACGCAATTTCTGCTTCTCATTTTTTGGCTTATCCGTCATACCCCAGGCATAATAGAAATAAATCCAATTGATGTAAGGCCTTACCGATTGAATGCTATATGATAGTTTCTTTTTCATCATCTGAACGATATTTCCTCGCCTCTTGAATCCATGTCAAAATATCCCCTATTATAAATAAGGTGTCCATTGCAGAAAGTTTGTTCTACTTTCCAGTTATATTCGTGCCCCATCATTGGGCTCCATTTGCATTTACTCTGGATGATCTCTTCCGTTACCTTCCATGGCTGATGGCGTCTGACGACAACCAAATCAGCGGCATATTGCGATCTGATAAAGCCTCTTTTTCGCACCTGAAAACGGTTTGCAGGATTATGGCACATCAATTCCACAAGTCGTTCCAACGTCAATACTCCATCATCTACCAATTCAAGCATGCTAGGCAAAGAAAATTGCACCATAGGCATACCAGATGCAGCTTTGCAACAACCACCTTGTTTTTCACTCAAAAGATGAGGAGCGTGATCTGTTGCCACACAAAATATTTTTCCATTCACCAACCCTTTTCGAAGAGCATCACGATCAACAGACGATTTTATAGATGGGTTACATTTAATAAGAGATCCTTTCTCCCTATAGTCACTATTACAGAAGAAAATATGGGCTATTACAGCCTCTGCCGTTATATTTGAAAATTGGCAAAAGAAGTCAAGTTCTCGGGCAGTGCTTATATGTGCAACATGCAGACTTGTACCAAACCTCTTAGCCAATTCTACTGCAAGTAAAGTAGAATCATAGCATGCCTCCGCACTGCGTATATACTGATGTTGCTCTATTTTCGGATCTTCTCCATACACTTTCTTTGCCAAAGCCATATTTTCATTAATCTGACGTGTATCCTCACAATGAGTCACTATGGGAAGGTTGAGCATAGCAGCTGTAGAGAATATCTGACTCAAGGACTCTTCTTTATCCACAAGCATATTCCCTGTAGAAGCACCCATAAAGAGCTTTATACCTGGTATCCGATGTAGGTCTAACTCTCTAAAAAAATGAGCGTTTTGACTGGTAGCTCCAAAAAAGAAGCTGTAATTAACATGACTTTTTTGCCTTGCAAGTTGGAACTTATCCTCCAAAGCCTCCAAAGTGGTAGTTTGGGGAATTGTGTTAGGCATTTCAAAATAAGAAGTCACACCACCATAGGCAGCCGCCCTACTTTCACTCTCGATATCTGCCTTTTGTGTCAATCCTGGTTCACGAAAATGAACATGCTCATCAATAATGCCCGGAAGAACGAAACACCCCGTGGCGTCTACCTCTTTATCGTAGCTTCCACGGGGAGTTTCCTCACCTTCTTTAATGAGAACAATATGATCATTTTCAATCACTATTGAACCTATAAAGATTTTGCCTTCATTAACTATGTTTCCACCATACAATAATGTAGTCATATAGCGTCATTACTTCTCTGCCGGTTTTGCCAATTCATTAGGAGTAGGAGCTGGTTGTCCAGGATTAGGAGATGGATGGGCTGTAGATGTCTCCGGAGCTTTCATACCTGTCATTATTTGCTGGTTATCCTGTGCTTTCTCATAATAATCCTTTACATAAGGATCATTTTTAAACTTATCAGTAGCTTTACTCATTATATCCTCTATCCATGCATCCGGCATTGGATATTCGTTTCCTATTGTCACAAGAAAGAAGACTCCAGGACCAAGCACATTGTCGAAATTGTCGGTTACAAAACTTGTTACCAACTGATCTTCCTGCTGGGATAATCTATCGGATTCTGCACTCAGACGGGCGTTAACAGCATTCATATCCCTACCATTCATAATGGCCTGGTCATGACGATGAACGAGTTCCGTCTCCTGATTCTTCAACTGGTTGTATTTATTGAAAAACTTGAAGAGCTTATCATTCAAAGGTGTCCCACTAACAGTTTGCTGCGTATTGTCAAGCTTTATAACTATATCACCACCTTCAAGAACAAGAGGGATTACACTCTCGTCATCCATGAAAATGTTGGCCATACGCACTGTGTCAATTGTTCCGGAAAAGCCGAACTGACCATGCACTACATCACAAGAATCGAGATTCTTGAATTCATTGTTCTTCAGCACCTTCAAGTATAACTTCTGACCATCTAATGTGGCAATATTAGATGAACCTTGGATATTGAAAGAACTCGCACATGATGTGAGCGACAACAAAGTTATAAATGCGTATAAAAATTTATTCATATATAGTTTTTTCTTATTCGAATAGACAAAGATAATATGTATTATCGAGGTATGGAAAAAAATTCATGCAATTTAAATTATTTCACCCATCTTTTAAGTATTTTTATTCAATTCTGAAGTAATACGATGAGTAGTATAAATTTCCAGTATTGCAGCCACAAGAAGCAGAACCACCCATTTATTGTAAATATATTCAAGATAGGTAAAATAGCCAGTATTCTGTCCGTCATTAAAAAGTGGTAAGAAAAACTGATAGGCTGAGTCTACCATAAGAATACCGGAAAGGACAAAAAATATGTCAGCTACAGCCTGAATCTTCTTCAATCGCTTTATGGTAAATGAATCACCATCATAAGTTTGCATCAATTGCATAAGTGCAAACAAGACTGTCCCTACAAGGAAAGCCCAACATACTACTTTCTGATGCCACATAAACACGAAACAGCCTGTACCAATAACCATCAGTAGACCGCCTAAAATAAATATGACACTTTGTGCTTTATTCTGTTGTTTCATCTTCTTGATTTTTCTTAGTTTTTTCATCATCACTCAAAACGTAAATATCCTCGTTGTCAGATTTCATAAAATAACGTTCCCGAGCAATTTTCTCTATTACTTTGGGATTTCGCTTAATCTCTTTCAATTGTTTGGAATCAACTTCATTCTGTCCCTTATATTTTTTAATCTCAGACTTCAGATTATCTAGCTGAATGTCATACTGGATGCGCCGCATGAAACTATTCTCATCGAGAAAGCCTACTATGGCTATGCCCAATACAATCACTATGAGATACTTATAGTGACTTAAAAAGCTCCATATAATTCCAACACGATTTCTCATATAATTCAATATTCGAATGCAAAAATAAAAAATATAATTGATAATCTCGACTTTTTTAATTACTTTTGCAAAGAATAATGAGAAAAACTTTATGGAAGAATATATTGTATCTGCACGAAAGTACCGTCCGATGACCTTTGATTCCGTGGTTGGGCAGTCTGCTCTCACCACGACTTTGAAGAATGCCGTGAAGAGCGGGAAGCTTGCGCATGCCTATCTCTTCTGCGGTCCAAGGGGCGTGGGAAAGACCACCTGCGCAAGAATTTTCGCTAAAGCCATCAACTGCCAGCACCCTACCGCCGACGGAGAAGCTTGCAATGAATGTGAAAGTTGCAAGGCCTTTAATGAGCAACGGTCGTATAATATCTTTGAGTTGGATGCTGCAAGCAACAATTCTGTGGAAAACATCAAGACTTTGATGGATCAAACACGTATTCCGCCACAAATAGGCAAATACAAGGTGTTCATCATCGATGAGGTCCACATGCTTTCTACAGCTGCTTTCAATGCATTTCTCAAGACACTGGAGGAACCACCTGCTCATGTGATTTTCATTCTTGCAACCACAGAGAAGCACAAAATTCTTCCTACCATTCTCAGCCGCTGTCAGATTTATGACTTTGAGAGAATGACCGTGCAGGAGATTACGGGACACTTGAAAGCCGTTGCCCTGAAAGAGGGTATAAATTTTGAAGAGGAAGCATTGAATCTCATTGCCGAAAAGGCAGATGGAGGCATGCGGGACGCCCTTTCCATCTTTGACCAAGCAACAAGTTTCAGTCAGGGCAACATCACTTTCCAGAAAGTGACAGAAGACTTAAATGTGCTCGACAGTGAAAACTATTTCAAGATTGTGGACTTGGCATTGGAAAACAAAGTGAGCGACATCATGATACTATTGAATACCATTATATCAAAAGGCTTTGATGGCGGACTTCTGATCGATGGCCTTGCCTCACATGTACGTAATGTGATGATGGCAAAAGACTTACAGACTCTTTCTTTACTCGAAGTGAGTGAGCAACAGCGACAGAGATTTCAAGAACAAGCAAAGAAGTGCCCTACACCTTTCTTATATAAAGCCCTTCAAATCATGAATAACTGTGATATCAACTATCGGCAGAGTTCCAACAAACGCCTGCTGGTAGAGCTCACACTCATCGAAGTGGCACAGATTACCCAGCCAGATGATGATTCTGCCGGCGCGGGGCACAGCCCTAAAAGATTAAAATCCCTGTTTAAAAATTTAGCAGTACCTCAACCTAAAATGGCTTCACAGGTGGCCATGGTTGAGAAACCAGTTGTAAGACAGACCAAGGCATCACAACATCGGGAAACTGCTTCTATGCCTACTCACAATGAAAGCAACTCTGCGCCTAAGCAACACTTTAAACTTGGAAGTATCGGCATGACTTTCAACGATCTTCGGCGTGGTACTGAAAAGTCTTCTTCTCTAAAAGAGGAAGATATAATGAACAAAAACGAGAAAACCATCTTTACTCAAGACGATTTGGAACGTCAGTGGATGTCAATGTGCAAACGCATGCCAAAAGAAATGGTGGGCATGGCTTCACGTCTAAAAAACATGATTCCGAAGATTATCGAATATCCTAATATTGAAATCGTCGTCGACAATGAGATTCTGCTCGAGGATGTTGCGAAAATTAAGACTCGCATCACAAAAACATTGGCCACGACTCTCCGCAACGGAAACATTCAACTCAATATCCGTTTGGCAAAGACTGAGGAGATAAAGAAAAGACTCACTAAAAGGGAAATATTTAATGAACTGAGAAAGGAAAATCCAGCTATCGAAAAGCTCCGGACATCGCTCAACCTTGAATTAGCTTGATTCCACTATCCCGAAATATTGATGCCTGTCAGTTAGGCAGGCATCTTTTTTAGTTTTATTCCAGATGATGGCTTCATTACCAAGACTCATCATTCCAACACCATTTGATACCTTTTCAGATAAGTGTCATGCCCATTCGTTCACATTCTTCGCGCATTTCCTGAGGCCAAATACTTGCTTGTATTTCTCCAATATGTGCCTTGTGAAGCATTACCATGCAAAGCC
>Ga0172378_10002889_pt1 | contig 16128 bp, 9 predicted proteins | sample GrowelOW332metaG_FD_119755 | JGI IMG/M metagenome (GOLD analysis project Ga0172378, IMG submission 119755) | Groundwater microbial communities from an aquifer near a municipal landfill in Southern Ontario, Canada - Pumphouse #3_1 metaG | ecosystem: Environmental > Aquatic > Deep subsurface >... | reverse complement strand
CGAAAACTTTTGATAAATCTTTGTTAGGAATTCCTGTTCCTGTATCGCTGACATATAATTTGAGGCCATCATCAATTAGTTCATAACCTAATGTGATATTTCCTTTGTGCGTATATTTGATTGCGTTTGTACCAAAATTTGTGAGAACCTGAATTAATCGATTGCGATCTAGATTGATCCAGCAATTTTCACAAGGCAGGTTGGTTCGTAGCTCCACATCTTCTTTTATTCTTTGTTTTAGTGAGAAGGCGATTTCGTTGAACATGGCATTAATCTCAAAAGGTATATTTTTTAATTCAAGATAGCCGGCCTCAATTTTTGATAAATCGAGAATGTCGTTGATAAGTTTTAGTAAAAGCTCATTGTTTGTGGTAATTATTTTATAAAACTCATCACGTTCTTTTTGATCCTCGGCTGAAATCAGAAGTTCTGAAAAACCGACAATGGCATTAAGAGGAGTACGAATCTCGTGGCTCATATTAGCTAAGAAGGCTGATTTTAATTTATTAGACCGTTCTGCTTCTTCTTTTGCGCTTTTTAAATTTTGTTGAGTTTCAATGCTAGAGGTGATATCGTTATAAATAAATAGATAGCCGTCAATACTTCCTGTAGAGGAATGAAGAACGGCGACCTTTGTTTCGAGGTGAACAATTCCTTTCTTTTTTCCAGTTTTTGCCGTTTCGTTTTGATCAATTTGGAATGTCATTACATAATTAACGTCTTCACCTTTATAGAGTTGGTCTTTATATTTTTGAGGAATGTTTGACTCATCATGTAGATTGCTTTTTAATGCAGTATCTTTGTCTGTAATGCCAAATATGGTTAGGCAGGCCTCATTAATAACAATCCTTTTTCCTTCTTTATCATACACGCATAAACCTATTGGGAGATTCTTGTAAATACTATTAAGTAGAATGATATTCTGCTCGATTTCTATTTTTTGTTGTTGCTCCTCAGTTATATTTCTTTCTAGGCCTCTGATTTTTATGACTTTTCCTGTTTTATCTTTTACTCCGGTTATTGTAAATTCAAGGTAATTATATTGTTGCCCATCTACTCTGTTTTGCGTTTGAACAACAAAGGTACTACTCTCTTTATTACCATTTATGATAGCATTAAATTCGTTCTTGTATTTATCTAAGAAATCGGGATGTAATTTTTTTAAAGATTCGGTGAAAGCTACTATATCTCGTTTTTTGTTCTTGTGAGCTTCGTTGCTGCTTGGGGTATAAACTTCTTGGTTATCAATATAATTTATGGGCTCTTTTCCATAAACATAATAAAAAAGTTGTTCTTGAATATTATAAGTCCACAAGTCAATACCTCCAGTTGCAATTGCTAATTTCATTTGGCGATTGGTGTTTTCTAATAATTGTGTAACTTTTTTAATCCGATAGCGTAATAACACATTGAAAAGTATGGCTATTGCACTAGAAATGCAGAGTATCAGAATTGCTAATAAGATACTTCCCGGTATGTTTTTCTTTTCTTTATCTTGAAACCAAGTGTGAAAAATCTGGTTATATGTACCATCATATCTTAACTCTCGCAAGGCGTCATTGATTTGTTTTTGCAAGAGTGGGTCGTTTTTATGAGTAACCATGCAATAACCTTGTGAAGCGGATTTCGCTTTTTGAATGATGAGATTCTTATAACCTTCTCTTTCAACAGCGAGTGAAGTTGGCTCACTGCATAGAATTGCATCGTGTTTGCCCTTGTCTAAGAGCTTCATTCCTTCAGACAATTCGTTAACTATTATAATATTCTTGATGCCTTTTTGAGAAAGCAAATAGTTGTATCCCCAGCCATTTTTCCGCACAATAACTTCTTTCCCTATAAGATCGTGTGTGCTTTTATATGATTGATCTTTTTTACGACTAATAATGTCAAAGCCTACTGCATAATGTGGGTTTGTAAATAGAAAATCATCTCCCCAAAAAGGGCTATTAGTTAGACCGGTAATGATATCAACGTTGTTGTGCTTGAATTCATTTAACACTTTGTCAATTGGCTCTAACTTTAGTTGATAATGGCGGTTCAGCTTTTTCATAATCGCGCGGATCAAGTCGATATTGAATCCTTCTGGCTCACCTGTTTCATTTAGATATTCAAAAGGGAAGAAGTTATTGTTCCCTTTAATAATCAAAGTTTTTTCAATAGGGGGTATACTTGATTTTATGCTTTCTGCATGAATTGTATGCTGAAAACAAAAGGAAAAGAGGATAATTTCTATGAAGTTGAAGATTCTTTTCATGATCTCTAAATGAATTGATTTCTTTCTTTGTAGGAGGCAAAGGTATATTTTTCTTTTGAAAAATGCAATGAAAAGAAGAAAATGTATACCTTTGCAATAGAAAAAGGGTAGTAAAGAATAGTGATGGATAAAAATTCGTTGAAAGATTGGTTTTATTTTTCTCGCTCCGAATTGCGAGGGCTTTTAGTTTTAAGCTTCTTGATTATTGCTGGTATTAGCTTCTGGTTTTGGATCGCGCATAAACAACGAGTAGTAGTATGCGAAACTCAGCAACACGATGCTGATTACATGCGTTTTAAAAAAGGTTTGAAGCCTCTTGGTTGGAATGATGATTCGAGGTTTGAGGATTTTAATGATGAAGCCATAGGGTTAACTTCCGAAAGTTATTATTCTCAGCGCAAAAGGTATAAGTCGGGATATTGGCACAAGTTTAAACTTTTTGATTTTGATCCGAATACAGCCGATTCATTAACGTTTATACGGTTAGGCTTAATGCCTTATATGGCACATAATATATTCCGTTATAGAATGAAGGGGAAAATTTTTCGTAAAGCGAATGATTTTGCCTCTGTTTACGATTTATCCTCTGCTCATTATGCCTCATTACTTCCTTACATACATATTGGAAAGGCTTTTCAAAAAGTGCCGAAAGATACACTGTCAAAACCGCTCGCTCTTCCTTTTCAGAAACAAGAAAAGTATACGAAACGAGTGCTACTTGATTTAAATATGGTTGATACAACAGATTTAAAAAAGATACCGGGTATTGCTTCGGGTACTGCACGGCGTATTGTAAATTATCGTAAACGATTGGGGGGATTCTATACAGTAAACCAATTAAGAGAGGTGAAATATTTGGGGCCTCATCCCGACTTAGAAACGGCTCCCGGAAAAATGGAATCAGAAAGGATCGAAGATATTTTAGCTTGGTTTCGAATTGGTTCAACACCGAAGCGTGTATTATTAATTAATCGTTTTAGTGTGGAGCATCTTGCCGCACATCCATATCTTAATTTTTATCAAGCAAAAGTGATTGTTGAACATCGTAAGAAACGAGGCGATTTTCATTCATTAGATGAACTGAGTTTGTATGAGGAATTTAGTTCGAAGGATTTAGAAAGACTGAAATATTACGTGCAGTTTTAGCTTTCTTGAAAAAGTCTTTCAAAAGTGCTTTGTAAATCTTTGATATGTTCGTTCTTAAGCTTTCTGGAATTTGAGGAATAGACCTTCTGTGCATTCCCATAAAGACCTTCTTGCACTGCATCTCTTGCCTTGACAAGAGAAAACCATGTGCTCTGCTCTATATTTAATGCCTTTGTTAAATTACGGCAGAGCGCCGGTTGGTTTTGATATTGTTGATTTATGTGTATTGCAAGTTTTGCATATTCCGATTTCGTCTCTGCCCATGTTACGTATACTGAAAAAATCGGATTATAGTTTGATGAACTTAGCGCAAGATAGGTTTCTTTATCACTGTCGCAATGACGTTTTTGCAATGATGCTAAAAATTTTGCTTTTTGTAAACCTAAGTGATAAAATGAATCGGGATAATTGAGCTGTAATAATATTTCTCCCATTTTCGCTTCGGCCTCTATAAGATGAAGCCAAGCACTATTTTCTTGTTCTAGAGCTGTAGCCAGACTTTTACTTTTAGAGTATTGGTAGACACTTTTATCCGCTTTTTGTATGAGATAAAGGTCGAAAAAGTCAAGAAGCGCTTTTTGACAGTTTTTTTCGTAGCTTGATGCGGTTGGAAAGTCGGCTAGTTGCCTTGCTTGTTTCGATAGCGTGCTAAAATAGGTGACTCCGGTTAAGTTGGGATTCTCTTTCCATAAATTAGGCTTTTTGGCTAGTTGTTGATTAATCGTTACTAGTGGGAGTTTTATTTCTCCTAAAATTGTCTCTTGTTCGTAGCGGGCTTGGAAATAAATGGAAAGCAGATTAGTAACAAGTTCCCATTGTTCTGGATTCTTCTCTTTTAGAGTGGGGAGATCTTTATTTGTAAAAAACGAATGATTTTCTATTGAATCTGTTCGGATTTCTTCCTCGACATTTTTTGCTGAGATGTTAATATCTTGCTTTTGAGGTGAATTATTACAAGCTGTAAGCATTCCAATAGAAATCATTATTCCTAAAAGGACAGGGAACCATTGTTTTATTTTGCTGTGTGAGAGGTATTCCATGATGCTACATTGTTTTAGCGGCAAAGATAATTCCTTTTTGCGATAAAAGCAAAAAGAAACATGTTTTTATTTTGAATTGTAAAAGGTCTTTTTCTCTGTTTTTATTTTTTCGATTTGATAGTAACTAAATGAAAATGCAATCAAAATGCATCTTTGTCTATTTTGTTCTGATTTGATATAAAACGCCATCGTTTTATTTAAAGGTGTAAATAGCATCCCCTATTTTTTAACGATCTATCAGAATAAAAAAAAGCTTATGAAAAATTATTTTATTTTTGCGTTTCATATTAGTGTCAAAATGAAATTTTATTTGTATTTTTGCGGACAATTTGATATGTCGTAAGACACGGACACCTATAAAAGTCAAAGTAGATGAAGGAAAAAGAGCTTTTCAACAACAACAAAAAGAATGAGAGTTTCGGCGTACGTCGTCCGATGAGCGCGGGACTTTATGATGCAAGTTACGAGCATGATGCTTGTGGTGTGGGTATGGTTGTAAATATCCATGGTAATAAATCGCATGAGCTAGTGGAATCGGCGCTTAAGGTATTAGAGAATATGGCTCACCGTGGTGCGGAGGGTGCAGATAGTAAGACAGGTGATGGAGCGGGTATTATGATACAAATTCCTCACGAATTTATTCTCCTTCAAGGTATTCCTGTTCCTGAAAAAGGAACTTACGGAACTGGTCTTTTCTTCCTCCCTAAAGCGGAGCAAAGCCAAAGTGAAATGTTAAGTATACTTCTTGAGGAAGTGGAAAAAGAGGGACTCGCTTTGATGCATATTCGTGCGGTACCTACAAATAAGGAGGATATTGGCGAGGAAGCTTTGTTAGTTGAGCCAGATATCAAACAAGTTTTTATTACGGGCTTTGCAAGTGATGAAAAATATCCAGATCGTCGTCTTTATCTTATTCGTAAGAAGGTTGAAAATCGGATTCGTCTTTCCTCTATTGAAGGGAAAGATGATTTTTATGTTTGTTCTCTTTCTACAAAGAATATCATATATAAAGGTATGTTATCTTCTAACCAAGTGCGTACTTACTTCCCTGATTTAACAAATAGTTATTTGACTTCGGGGCTGGCCTTGGTGCATTCTCGTTTTAGTACGAATACTTTTCCAACTTGGAGTTTGGCACAGCCTTTCCGTTTGTTGGCTCACAATGGTGAAATTAATACAATTCGTGGTAATCGTGCTTGGATGGAAGCTCGCGAAAGTGTGCTTTCTTCGCCGGCTTTAGGTGATATTAAAGAAATTCGCCCGATTGTACAACCTAATATGAGTGACTCAGCTTCGCTTGATAATGTACTAGAATTTCTAATTGCTTCAGGGCTCAGTTTGCCCCATGCAATGGCAATGCTTGTTCCGGAATCATTTAATGATAAGAATCCAATCACAGAAGATTTGAGAGCTTTCTATGAATATCATTCAATTTTGATGGAGCCTTGGGATGGTCCTGCTGCATTGTTGTTTAGCGATGGCCGTTTTGCGGGTGGTATGCTCGATCGTAACGGACTTCGCCCACAGCGATTCCTTATTACTAAGAATGATACGATGGTGGTTGCTTCTGAAGTTGGTGTAATGGACTTTGATCCGACAGAGATCCGGCAGAAGGGACGTTTGCAGCCGGGTAAGATTATGCTTATTGACACAGAAGAAGGCAAAATCTATTATGATGGCGAATTAAAGAAGGAGCTTTCTGAGGAATTACCTTATCGTCAATGGTTAGCTGTAGGACGTATCGAACTAAATGAATTGAAGTCTGGTCGTAAAGTTTCACATAAGGTTGATAATTTCGATCAAATGCTGCATATTTTTGCTTATTCACGCGAAGATATTGGTCGTTTGATATTACCAATGGCCCAAACCGGACAAGAACCGATTTGTTCAATGGGTAATGATACTCCATTGGCCGTTTTAAGTGAGAAACCTCAACTTCTATTTAATTATTTCCGTCAACAATTTGCGCAGGTTACCAATCCTCCTATTGATCCAATTCGTGAGGAATTGGTAATGTCGCTATTTGAGTATATTGGTGCAGTTGGTATGAATATACTTTGTCCAAGCGAGGATCATTGCAAGATGGTTCGTTTGGATTACCCAATACTTACTAATACACAGCTTGATCTTCTTTGTAACATTCGCTATAAAGGTTTTAGAACAGTAAAACTCCCAATACTTTTTGAGATAGATAAAAAGGAAATTGGACTTCGTGATGCGTTAGCTGAGCTTTGTCAGAAAGCGGAACAATCTGTAGCAGATGGCGTAAATTACATTATTCTTTCTGATCGTAATGTTGACGCAGAACATGCGGCAATTCCTTCTTTGCTAGCTGTTAGTGCAGTACATCATCATCTTATTTCTGTAGGAAAACGCGTGCAGACAGCTCTTATTATTGAGAGCGGTGAAATTCGTGAAGTGATGCATGCTGCTCTACTTCTTGGATTTGGAGCAAGTGCTATTAATCCTTATATGGCTTTTGCTATACTTGACGAACGAGTAGCTAAGAAAGAAATTCAGTTGGATTATGGAACGGCTGAAAAGAATTATATAAAGGCGATTTGTAAGGGCCTTCTTAAAATAATGAGTAAGATGGGAATCAGTACGATTCGCTCTTATCGTGGTGCTAAAATTTTTGAAGCAATTGGTTTGAGTCAAGAATTAACGAATTCTTATTTTGGTGGAATTCTTTCTACCATTGGAGGTCTTCGTTTGGAAAATATTGCGAATGATGCAATTAAAATGCATGATGCCGGATTTAGCATGGAACTTGAAATGCTAAAAAATGAAGGGCGATATGTATTCCGTAAGGATGGTGAAGATCATGCCTGGAAGCCGGAAGTAATATCATCTTTGCAGATTGCAACTCGCTTAGGAAGCTATAAGAAATATAAAGAGTTCACTAAACTAGTAGACGAAAAGCCTCGTCCAATCTTCTTACGAGATTTCTTTGAAGTGAAGCGTAACCCAATTTCTATTGAAAAAGTGGAGCCAGCTGAAAATATAATGAAGCGTTTTTGCTCTGCAGCGATGTCGTTCGGTGCAATTAGTCAAGAAGCTCATGAGGCAATGGCTATTGCTATGAATGAAATTGGCGGTCGTAGTAATACTGGTGAAGGTGGTGAGGATTCTTCTCGTTTTTATATAAAAGAAGGTGAACCAAATACACGTAGCGCAATTAAACAAGTTGCTTCCGGCCGTTTCGGAGTTACTACGGAATATTTAGTGAACGCAGACGAAATACAAATTAAAGTAGCGCAAGGTGCAAAACCTGGTGAAGGTGGGCAGCTTCCTGGTTTTAAGGTAGATAAATTGATTGCAAAAACGCGTCACTCTATCCCCGGAATTTCTCTAATTTCACCTCCTCCTCATCATGATATTTATTCGATTGAAGATTTAGCTCAACTTATCTTTGATTTGAAGAATGTAAATCCGAAAGCGAAAATCAGTGTGAAGTTAGTCGCTGAAAGTGGAGTAGGTACTATCGCTGCCGGTGTTGCTAAGGCAAAGGCCGACCTTATTGTTATATCTGGCGCAGAAGGTGGCACCGGAGCTTCTCCCATCAGCTCAATGCGTTATGCTGGTGTTTCACCAGAAATAGGGCTGTCTGAAACGCAACAGACGTTAGTTATTAATGGACTGCGTGGTAAGGTTGTACTGCAATCTGATGGCCAACTGAAAACGGGTCGTGATATTATTATGATGTCTTTGCTTGGCGCAGAAGAATATGCATTTGGTACTATTGCACTAATAATATTAGGCTGTGTGATGATGCGTAAATGCCATACAAATACTTGTCCTATGGGCGTTGCAACTCAGGATAAAACTCTTAGAGAACGTTTTATAGGGAAACCTGAATATTTAGTAACTTATTTTAAGTTTCTGGCTGAAGAGATCCGTGAATATTTAGCTGAAATGGGTTTCGAAAAAATGGATGATATTATAGGTCGTAGCGATTTAATTGTACGCAAAGAAATAAAAAATGGAAATGAAAAGCTTGATTTGATAGATCTTACGAAAATAACAGCATTCCCTTCTCAGGCGGCTTCTGCAGCGATTCGTCATGCAGTTGACCAAGATCATGAAATTGAGAATGTGAAAGATGTGGATATCATTGCACATGCTAAAGCTGCTATTGAAGAGCAAAAAGAAATATCTTTGGAATATTCGATTTCAAATACGGACCGTTCAGTAGGAGCTATGCTTAGTGGCGCGATTGTAGGGCGCTATGGACACGACGGTTTACCTGAGAGTACCTTGAGCATTAAGTTTAAAGGATCTGCTGGTCAGAGCTTTGGGGCTTTCCTCACTTCTGGCGTTGGTTTTAAGCTGGAAGGTGAAGCGAATGATTATATGGGAAAAGGTTTAAGTGGTGGTCGCATCGCTGTGTTACCTCCGATTCGCAGTCATTATGAAGCAGAGAAGAATACTATTGCCGGCAATACCATCTTGTATGGTGCTACTAGTGGCGAAGTATATATTAGTGGTCGTGTTGGTGAACGTTTCTGTGTTCGTAATTCAGGTGCTATCGCTGTTGTAGAAGGTGTTGGAGATCACTGTTGTGAATATATGACAGGTGGGCGCGTTGTTGTGCTTGGCCCAACAGGGCGTAACTTTGCCGCAGGTATGAGTGGTGGAGTGGCTTATGTTTGGAATCCAGAGGAGAACTTTGACTATTTTTGTAATATGGAAATGGTTGAACTTTCACTTATAGAGGAAAGCCGTTACCGTAAGGAGCTGCATGAACTTATTCGTCAGCATTATCTTTATACGGGAAGTAAGTTAGCTCGTACGATGCTTGATGACTGGGGTAAGTATGCTGATCAGTTTATTCAAGTTGTTCCTATTGAGTACAAGAAGGTATTGCAAGAAGAACAAGTTGCAAAATTACAGCAGAAAATAGCTGACGTGCAGAGAGATTATTAAAAAGAACGTTGAAAATTGAAAATTGAAAATTATGGGAAATCCTAAAGCATTTCTTACGATACATAGGCAAGAAGCGGGCTATCGTCCGATTCATGATCGCATAGCAGATTTTGGTGAGGTAGAACAAGTTTTAAATACTCACGAACGTAGATTACAAGCTTCACGGTGTATGGACTGTGGCGTACCTTTCTGTCATTGGGCTTGTCCGGTAGGTAATAAACAACCAGAATGGAATGAATTACTTGAAAGTGGACATTTTGAGGAGGCTTACAAAGTATTGACTTCTCAGTGTGACTTCCCTGAATTTACTGGCCGTGTTTGCCCTGCTTTATGTGAAAAAAGTTGTATACTGAAACTTAGTTCTGACGAGCCGGTGACTTGTCGCGAAAATGAAGCTGCTATAATTGAAACGGCTTTTCGTGAAGGTTTTGTAAAAGCTGATAAACCACTTGAGCGTAACGGTAAAAAAGTGGCTGTCATAGGAGCTGGCCCAGCCGGACTTGTAGTGGCTAAACGCCTTAATAAAAAGGGCTATTCTGTAACGATTCTAGAGAAAGATGAAGATGCAGGTGGTTTACTTCGTTATGGCATTCCGAACTTTAAATTGAATAAGAAAATTATAGATCGACGTATCGCTTTGTTAAAAGAAGGAGGCATTGAGTTTCAGTTTAATGTGAATGTTGATTCTAAAAATTTACCTGCGGGTTTTGATGCCTATTGCGTCTGTACAGGTACTCCTGAAGCTCGTGATTTGCCAATTCCCGGTCGTGATTTAAAAGGTGTACATTTTGCTCTTGAAATTTTAGCACAGCAAAATAGGATTTTGGCTGGTGCTACTTTTACAAAAGATCAACTTATTACAGCTAAAGGGAAAAAAGTGCTTGTAATTGGTGGTGGTGATACGGGCTCTGATTGTATTGGTACTTCGGTTCGTCAAGGCGCTGAATGTGTTACACAAATAGAAATTATGCCTCAACCTCCTGTTGATCATAATCCTGCTACTCCTTGGCCTAATTGGCCTATTGTGCTTAAAACAACTTCAAGCCATGAAGAAGGTTGTACTCGCCGTTGGTGTTTGACTAGTAATCAATTTATTGGTAAGGATGGAAAAGTGACTGGAGTGGAAGTAGAGGAAGTGGAGTGGATGCCTGCTCTTGAAGGTGCTCGCCCTACTTTGAAGAAAACAGGAAAGAAAGAAATTATTGAGGCTGATCTAGTCCTTTTAGCAATGGGTTTTTTACCTCAGAAACATGAATCTTATCCTGAAAATGTCTTTATAGCTGGGGATGCTTTAATGGGCGCTTCATTGGTTGTGCGTGCGATGGCATCTGCTCATGATACGGTAAAGCAAATTGATAAGTACCTTTCGGAATTAAAATAAATAAATAAACAAACAAAATGTGTGGTATTGTAGGTATATTCAATATACAGGAACAAACGAAAGAGCTTCGCAGTAAAGCTCTCAAAATGTCGCGTAAAATTCGTCATCGTGGACCTGACTGGAGTGGGATCTATACAGGTGGATCGGCCATTTTAGCGCATGAACGCCTTTCTATTGTAGATCCTGAAAGTGGTGGTCAACCTCTTTTAAGTGATGATGAGAAGTTGGTTCTTTGTGTAAATGGCGAGATCTATAATCATCGTGATATTCGCAAAAAGTATGAAGGGAAATATAACTTTCAGACGGGTAGCGATTGCGAGGTTATTTTGGCTCTTTACAAAGATAAAGGTATAGATTTCTTAGAAGAGCTCAATGGTATATTTGCTTTTGCTCTTTATGATGTAGAACGCGATGAGTTTATGATAGCTCGTGATCCGATAGGTGTAATTCCTCTTTATATAGGTTATGATGCCGATGGTAAAGTCTATTGTGCGAGTGAATTGAAAGCACTTGAAGGATATTGCGATCGTTATGAACCTTTTCTTCCAGGACATTACTATAGTAGTAAAGATGGGAAATTGACAAAATGGTATAAACGCGATTGGGAGAATTATGATGCTGTAAAAGATAATGGAGCAAGTGTAGAAGAACTACGTGAGGCGCTTGAGGCTTCAGTGCAGCGTCAATTAATGAGCGACGTACCTTACGGTGTGTTACTCTCTGGAGGCTTGGATAGCTCTGTAATATCTGCCATTGCCAAAAAGCATGCTTCTAAACGTGTTGAAAGTGATGATGAATGTGCTTGGTGGCCACAATTGCATTCATTTGCCGTTGGATTGAAGAATGCTCCAGATTTAATTAAAGCGCGTGAAGTGGCTAAACATATTGGTACGGTTCATCACGAAATAAATTATACGGTTCAAGAAGGTCTTGACGCAATTCGCGATGTGATTTATTTTATAGAAACGTATGATGTAACTACGATTCGCGCTTCTACTCCAATGTTTTTACTGTCGCGCTATATTAAGTCGATGGGTATAAAGATGGTGCTTAGTGGTGAAGGTGCAGATGAAATTTTTGGTGGGTATCTTTATTTTCATAAAGCACCGAATGCAAGAGCTTTTCATGAAGAAACTATTCGTAAGATAGGTAAATTATATCTTTATGATTGCCTGCGAGCCAACAAAGCTCTTTGTGCTTGGGGTGTGGAAGGACGTGTGCCTTTTCTTGATAAGGAATTTATGGACATAGCTATGCGTTTGAATCCGGAAGCTAAAATGGCTCCTGGTAAGGTGATTGAGAAAAAAATACTTCGAGAGGCTTTTGCTGATATGCTACCTGAAAGCGTAGCATGGCGTCAAAAAGAACAATTTAGTGATGGCGTAGGTTATAATTGGATTGATTCTTTAAAAGCTTTGACTGTTTCTCAGGTTAGTGATGAGCAAATGGAAAAAGCAGCAGAACGTTTCCCTATTAATCCTCCTCGTAGTAAAGAAGAATATTACTATCGTACTATCTTTGAAGAGCATTTTCCTAGTGATAGTGCCGCGAAAAGTGTACCTAGTGTTCCTAGCGTAGCTTGCTCTACTGCTGAAGCTCTTGCTTGGGATGCGAGTTTTCAAAATATGAATGATCCTAGCGGTCGAGCTGTAAAAGGTGTTCATGACGAAGCTTATGAGAAATAAGATAGCGGATAAATAACAGAAAGAAGCCCCAAGTATATGCTTGGGGCTTCTTTCTGTTAATAAAGATGCATTTTTGATTTTTAGCTTTCAATTTGTTAGTTATTTGATTCTTTTTTTTATTAAATGAAAAAAACACAAAAAAAGATATTAAAAAATGTAGATAAAAACTTGTTGTTTTATCAAAATGTTGTATTTTTGCAAAGTAGACCAACAAATAGTAAGTAAACATCGAAATGCTTAAGACAAAATGACAACAAAGATTCCTTTTACAAAGATGCATGGAGCAGGTAATGATTATATTTATGTAAATACCCTTCAAAATCCAATAGTTGACCCTGAAAAGGTGGCAATTAAATGGAGTGCACTTCATACGGGAATTGGTTCTGACGGATTGGTACTTATTGGCTCTTCTGCAATAGCAGATTTTAGTATGCGCATCTTTAATGCTGATGGTTCAGAAGCGATGATGTGTGGTAACGCCTCGCGTTGTATTGGTAAATATGTCTATGATAATGGACTAACCGATAAACTAGAAGTCGCTCTTGATACATTATCTGGCATAAAAGTATTGAAATTGCATTTGGGCTCTGATGGAAAGGTCTCTACTGTAACTGTTGATATGGGGGTGCCTGATGTAAAGGGCGCTATAGCTGATCTTTTAGGAAATTTGCCAAGTATCTCAGGTACTAGTGTTTCGGTTGGAAATCCTCATCTAGTAATTTATGTGCCTAAGTTAAGTGAAATAGATCTTTCTTCAATAGGACCTAGACTAGAACGGCATCCTGAATTTCCTGATCGCGTCAATGTTGAATTTGCAGAAGTTCTATCCAATGGGGATGTGCGAATGCGTGTGTGGGAAAGAGGATCTGGTATTACGATGGCTTGTGGTACTGGTGCTTGTGCTACCGCTGTTGCCGGATCGGTTATTGGAGCTATAGGACGTGATGTTAATGTGATAATGGATGGTGGCCCTCTCCATATCTGTTGGGATAAAACTGATGGTCATCTTTATATGACAGGTCCTGCGGCTACGGTGTTTACTGGAGAAATTGAATTATAAGAACTTAAAACAACAAAAGATATGGCATTAGTAAACGAACATTTTTTAAAACTACCGGGAAGTTATTTATTTTCGGACATTGCTAAGAGAGTGAATTCTTTTAAGGTAACTCATCCTAAAACGGAAATTATTCGTCTAGGTATTGGTGATGTAACTCGTCCTTTACCAGCTGCTTGTATTGAAGCAATGCACAAAGCGGTTGATGAACTTGCTTCGGCAAGTACTTTTCGTGGATATGGTCCTGAACAAGGTTATGACTTTCTTATAGAAGCAATCGTAAAGAATGATTATGCTTCGCGTGGGATTCAAATAGACCCAAGTGAGGTATTTGTTAATGATGGAGCAAAAAGTGATACGGGCAACATTGGAGATATTCTTCGTCATGATAATAGTGTGGGAGTTACAGACCCTATCTATCCTGTTTATATAGATAGTAATGTAATGTTTGGCCGTGCAGGTACGTTGAATGAAGACGGTAAATGGAGTAATATAACCTATTTTCCTTGCTTGGCAGAAAATGACTTTATTCCAACAATTCCTGACCATCGTGTAGATATTGTTTATCTCTGCTATCCCAATAATCCTACAGGTACAACACTTACTAAAGCTCAACTCAAGTTATGGGTTGATTATGCTTTGAAAAATGACACTCTAATTCTTTATGATGCAGCTTATGAAGCTTATATTACAGAGTCGGATGTACCTCATTCTATCTATGAAATACGCGGCGCAAAGAAATGTGCGATTGAGTTTCATAGTTTTTCTAAGACTGCTGGATTTACAGGCGTTCGCTGCGGTTATACAGTAATACCCAAAGAGCTTATGGCTAGTAAATTGGATGGAGAGAAGGTGCAATTAAATAAGCTTTGGAATCGTCGTCAGTGTACTAAATTTAATGGAACTTCTTATATAACTCAGCGCGGTGCTGAGGCAGTTTATTCCCCTGAAGGAAAGGCTCAAGTTCGTGAGGTTGTTGATTACTATATGACAAATGCTAAGATTATGAAAGAAGGTCTGGAAGCTATTGGCTTAAAGGTTTATGGTGGTGTAAATGCTCCTTATCTTTGGGTGAAAACTCCTGAAGGAGTTTCTTCTTGGAAGTTTTTTGATCAACTTCTTTATGATCTTAATGTAGTAGGAACACCAGGTGTCGGTTTTGGGCCAAGTGGTGAAGGTTATTTTCGTTTAACCGCATTCGGTCAACGAGAAGATTGTGAAGAAGCTGTGAAGCGTCTGAAAAATTGGATATAAGAATAATAGATAGAAAAAGAGAAAAGGTTTGCCGATACCTAAATCGTAGATGAAAAAACTATAATATAAGTCAACGGAAAGTATAGATTACATTTAATAAAAAAAGATAAACACAAACACAATTAATTATTTTATTATTAATCCTTTAATAAAAATCAAGATGAAAACGGTAAAATTATCACTTTGTATGGCCTTTGCAGCCATTTGTTCATTGTCTGGTGTAAAAGCTCAAGACAAGGTAGAAGCATCTTTAGGTGCTGATGTTGTAAGCCGCTATGTGTGGCGTGGTATGGATCAGGGATCTGGCGCATCTATTCAACCAGCTTTAGGCTTTGCTTATAAAGGCCTTTCTCTTGGAGCATGGGGATCTGCTAGTATTCAGGATTTTAATGTTAAAGAATTTGATGTAACTCTTGGCTACAAAATAGCAGGGCTTGGTATTAGCTTTACTGATTATTTCTATCAAGGCGAGGAAGCTAGGTATGGTGAATGGAAAGCAAATCACTTGCTTGAAGGAGCACTCTCGTATAGCTTTGGAAGCTGCCCATTGACACTTTCGGCGGCTACGATGCTTGCTGGAAATCAAGATAAACAAGGAGGTGATCAGCATTTCTCTACTTATATTAATGCATCTTATTCTTGCCAGCTTGGTGATATCGCTGTTAGTCCAGCAATTGGAGTTTCTGCTTTTGATTCAGAATACTATCGTACAAAAGCTTTTGATGAAATGGATGTTTCTATTAAAGCTACAAAAGAGATTAAGGGATTCCCATTCTATGTGCAAGCAATTGTATCTCCTGCAAAGGATAGAACTTATCTTGTAGCTGGAATGACTTTCTAAGGAAGTCCTCTATATAGAATAAAATAACGCAAAAAGACATGGGTATGAAAAAAATTGAAGCTATCATTCGTAAAACAAAGTTTGAGGATGTAAAAGAGGCTCTTTTAGCCGCAGATATTGAATGGTTCTCTTTCTATGAAGTAAGAGGCGTAGGGAAATCTCGTGAGGGACGTATTTATCGTGGTGTGGTATATGACACAAGTTATATTGAAAGAATGCTTATTAGCATTGTCGTTCGTGATAAAAATGTAGAACGTACGATTGCTGCAATTACGAAAGCTGGGCATACTGGAGAAATTGGCGATGGCCGTATTTTTGTGATTCCTGTTGAAGATGTAGTGCGTATTCGCACGCAAGAAAGAGGAGATATTGCTCTTTATAATGCAGAACAAGAGGAGAGTGCTAAATAATTCTTTTAGGAGAAAAGTAAAATAACGGAAAATATATAAATATGAACACATTATTTTTAGCAGACGTAGTAGCGCCTGCAACGATTGATAACATCACCGATTTGTCGATGTCCATAGATACGGTTTGGATGCTG
>Ga0172378_10002888_pt1 | contig 16131 bp, 10 predicted proteins | sample GrowelOW332metaG_FD_119755 | JGI IMG/M metagenome (GOLD analysis project Ga0172378, IMG submission 119755) | Groundwater microbial communities from an aquifer near a municipal landfill in Southern Ontario, Canada - Pumphouse #3_1 metaG | ecosystem: Environmental > Aquatic > Deep subsurface >... | reverse complement strand
TACGACCGATAAAAACGGAAATCCTCTTCCTGCTGATTCAAAGGATGCAGCCGAGCGGTGGCTCCTTATGTTTAAGAATGAAACGCACAACCACCCGACTGAAATTGAACCGTTCGGCGGTGCTGCAACCTGTATCGGCGGTGCAATCAGGGATCCGCTTTCAGGCCGTTCATGGGTTTATCAGTCGATGCGTGTTACGGGAGCTTCCGATCCGACTGTACCGCTTTCTGCAACAGTAAAGGGAAAACTCCCGCAGATAAAGCTCTGCCGTGAAGCGGCGCAGGGATTCTGTTCATACGGAAATCAGATCGGTCTTACTACCGGGCAGGTTACCGAATTTTACCATCCGGGATATACTGCGAAACGTATGGAACTTGGTGCAGTCATTGCGGCAGCTCCTGTTAATACGGTGGTCCGAGAAAGGCCTGAGCCCGGGGATGTTGTAATTCTTCTGGGTGGGGGTACGGGACGTGACGGTATTGGTGGTGCAACAGGCTCTTCCAAAGTGCATACCGAAAAATCGGTTACGACAGCTGCTGCCGAAGTTCAGAAGGGAAACGCCGTTGAGGAACGAAAAATTCAGCGCCTTTTCCGGAATAAGGATGTGAGTCTCATGATCCGCCGTTCGAACGATTTTGGTGCAGGCGGTGTTTCTGTTGCCGTGGGTGAACTGGCGCCCGGACTGGACATCAATCTTGATGCTGTCCCTAAAAAATACGAAGGGCTTAACGGTACAGAGCTTGCAATTTCCGAATCTCAGGAACGTATGGCAGTTGTCGTCAGGGAACATGATGCAGATAAATTTATTGAATATGCTGCTGCAGAAAATCTGAATGCCGTCATTGTTGCAAAAGTTACTGGTACTGACCGCCTTGTCATGAAATGGCGGGGTAAAACTATAGTAGACATAGCACGTGATTTTCTTGACGCTGCAGGTGCCCATCACGAAGCCGATGCTGTCATTGAGAGTCCTGCTCCACAGCAGAAATCACCGCTTGTGAACCCGCTTGAGAGCGTTGCAAAAAAACTGCCAAGGTCGCTGCATGATGCATGGATTGCAGATATGGAAGACCTTGCGTGCTGTTCTCAGCGCGGCCTGGGAGAGCGTTTTGACGGTTCCATCGGTGCTTCATCAGTGCTTTTCCCGTATGGCGGCCGTTTTCAGTCTACGCCGGAAGCCGGTATGGCTGCAAAAATTCCAGTGCTTTCACCGCGGGAAACTTCAACGGTAAGTTTGATGACGTTCGGTTTTGATCCCCGTGTCGGTCAGTGGAGTGCATGGCATGGTGCACAGACAGCAGTCCTTTCGTCTCTTGCAAAGATTACGTGTATAGGCGGACGTGCATCTTCCTGCAGGCTTTCATTCCAGGAATTTTTCGGACGCGCTGTAGACCGGAAAACCTGGGGATATCCGGCTGCGGCACTGCTCGGCTCTATCGATGCGCAGGAGGCAATGGGTACTGCATCTATCGGCGGAAAAGACAGTATGAGCGGTACGTTTGAAAAACTCAACGTACCTCACACACTCGTTTCATTTGCAGTTACACACGATGAGGCAGAAAATGTTAGAAGCGGTTCGTTCAAAAAAGCAGGCGACGGTATATATCTTGTTACGGTTCCCTACTCAGAACTGCTTGCCCCCGATTTTGCTGTATTTGCAAAGAACAGTGAAGCGCTTTATACGTATAATAAAGCAGGAAAAATTTCTGCAATGTATCCGGTCGGTGCAGGCGGTATAGCAGAGGCCCTTACAAAGATGGCTATGGGAAACAGAATCGGTGCAGAAATAAACAGTGTACCTTTGTCCTGTACTGCCGGAAAACTTGCAGGCAGCGGAAGTCCATCTTCAAAAGATTTATTCACTCCTCTTTACGGTTCAATTATCGTGGAAGCTGTTGGTAGTGCATTTGACGGACTTAACGGTTTTGTGCCGGGTACAGTCATAAAACTGGGAACAACAATTGCAGAACAGGAAATTACTGTCGAGTCGGCAGCAGCCGGAATTGCATTGACAACGGTTAAACTTGCTCAGGTACAGAAGGCATGGGAGTCGAAACTTGCTGACGTGTTTCCACCTGTTTCGGGAGCAGAGACACAGCCTGCACTTCCGCAGTTTGCGCTCAGTACACATAAATCCCTTGAAGAGGCCCGGAAAAATTCGGTGTTTGCTGTTCCTGTTAAAAAACCGCGGGTACTTATTCCCGTGTTTCCCGGTACGAACTGCGAATACGACATGGCCCGTGCCTTCGGACTTGCAGGTGCTGAAACAAAAATTCTGGTATTTACAAACAATACTCCTGCCGCTCTGGCGCATTCTCTTGCTGCTCTTGAAAAAGAACTTTCTGAGGCGCAGATTTTTGCGCTTGCCGGCGGTTTTTCTGCAGGCGACGAGCCGGACGGTTCCGGTAAATTTATTGCCAACGTTCTTCGGGAAGGGCATATTGCGGAGCAGATAATGACACTGCTCAAAAAACGTGGTGGACTTGTGCTCGGTATCTGCAACGGATTTCAGGCGCTTATCAAAACAGGTCTTGTCCCGTACGGTGAAATCCGCGATATGACATGTGATACACCTACGCTTACATTCAACAAAGTTAACCGGCATATTTCGCGCATTGTACGTACGCGCATGGTGTCAGCAATGAGTCCGTGGGCAGCTGATGCGTCGATACTTGATCCCCGGATGCATCTTATTCCTGTTTCTCATGGGGAAGGCCGTATTGTCATCAGTAAGGAAGCTGCTGAAAAGCTGTTCACTACCGGGCAGGTGTTTTCGCAGTATGTCGACGAACACGGCGTCCCTGCAATCAATGAACCTGATAATCCGAATGGTTCGCTGTTTGCGATTGAAGGGCTTACAAGTCCTGACGGCCGCGTTCTGGGTAAAATGGGACATAGTGAACGTACCCTTGGAAATGGTAAATACGGAAGTTCCGCAGACATTATAAAGAATGTCGCAGGAAATCCGCTTGAAAACAAATACGAAAACTCCTGTCAGAATATTTTCGAAGCAGGTGTAAGGTATTTCAAATAATACGAGAAAGAGTTTTAACAGGAGATTAAAATGTCTGATGAGACAACACAGATGCCGGAAAATACACCGGAAAACAAGAAGAACACAAAGAATAAAGTGTCCAAAAAAATTATTATTATAACGGCATCAATAGGAGCGGCTGTTATAGCTGTTGCTGCTGCCGTCGTTTTTGTTGTGCTTCCATTAACAAAAAACAGCGTCAAAGCCGACGAATTCGGGTGGTATCATAATTATGATGCGGCAAAAAAACTTGCCCGGCAGGAGAATAAATCCATCCTTCTGCTTGTTTCGGAAACGGGGGAGGATAAGGACAGCAGAACATTAAAAGATACAATTCTGAACACAAAAGAATTTACTGCCGCTGCCAGAAAGAATTTTGTCCTTGTTAATATTGATGTAACACAGGCAGCGTATCAGAAAACAGTAGCTGCACAGAATGCCACGGAAAAGGAACAGAAGACGGCTGACGATAATGCTGCAGAATTCAAACGGAATATGCAGATTCTGTCTCTGTACAGGACTCAAATGACACCGGCGGTTTATGTTTCAACAAAAGACGGATATTTTGTTTCGTATATTGTCTATGATGCTTCTGTGGCAACGCCTGCAGCATATTTGAAAGTGCTGGCAGATAAAACAGAAGATATCAAAAAGGTCAATGCTCTTGCAGCTGCCACAGAGAAAAACTCCGGGATCGAAAAGGTAAAGGCGATTGACGCACTCTATGAAGCGACCGACCAGAATTATCGTGATTTCCTTGTTGATATTTACCGCGAAATACCTGATCTTGACAAGAAAAACGAGTCTGGCCTTGTGAGTAAATACGTACTTGCAACTGCCAATTCTGATGCAATTGAATTATACAGTAAAGGCGATTATCCCGGTGCTGCAAAAATATTTGCTGACGCGGCTACCGGTGGAAAACTTAACAAGGACGATACACAGCAGTCGTATTATACGGCAGGGTATCTGCTGGGATCTGTCGGTTCTCAGGATTATACGACTATTATTGCCTATCTGCAGGCTGCCTACGACGCTGATCCGGAAAGTGAACACGCTTCATCCATACAGCAGACTATTGACTATGTAAAAAACATGGAGACTGCGGCGGATAACGCAAAAACCGGCGATTCGTCTGCGAAAACGAAGTAAGGTATGGGAAACAGCAAACCACCGCCTGCCTGTTCAATTTCTCTTATAGGACTGCTGTTTTCTGCAGCAGTCCTTCTTATCCTTTCTGCGCTTTTTTCCATTTCTGAAAGTTCCTTTCTTTCAATGAATAAACTCAGACTGCGTATACGCCGGAAAAACGGAGATAAGCGTGCAGTCCGTGCAGGCAGACTTCTTGAAAAAAAAGACGTACTCATAAACACGCTGCTTGCGGCGAATGATCTTGTTAATATTCTGCTTTCATCAATTTTTGCCGCAGCAGCATTTAATTTATTCGGAGAGAAGGGTGTAGGAATTGCAGCGCTGGTAACGACGGTTCTTCTGCTTGTTTTTGGTGAGATTACCCCTAAGACTCTTTCAACACGTAATCCTGATTCAATTGCGTATGCATTGTCGGGATTTATTACAGTCGTCGTAACGGTGTTCAAACCGGTTTCAATTGCGTTTACCGCTGTTGCTCATGCGGTACTGATTTTATTCGGTGTTAACACGAAGAAACCGAAACAGACGTTTACTGAAGAAGAAATCAAAACATATATTGATGCTGCAGCCGAAGACGGTACGCTTAAAAAAGATGAGAATGCAATGATGAACCGTGTTTTCAAATTTACCGATCTTGAAGCACAGGATATAATGGTTCCCCGTACACGGATTGCTGCAGTACCAAATACCGTGACATACCGCGGGATTATTGAAAAGGCCCAGCGGACCAGACTGTCGCGTTTTCCCGTGTATCGCAGCGATATTGATGATATTATCGGTGTCATATATGTAAAGGACCTTCTTGCCTATAAGAATGTTTCTGAGAATTTTCTTATACAAAATGTTATGCGTCCTCCGCTCTTTATTCTTGGTACGAAGAAAATGTCGTCTGCACAGCAGATGTTAAGAGAAAACAGGCAGTCGCTTGCGGTTGTTATAGACGAATATTCCGGAACTGACGGAATTATAACGCAGGACGATATTTCCCGGGAGATTTTCGGTGTAACAGGTTCCGGATCATACCGGCGGGGACGTATACCACAGCATAAAATTACCGATACGTCTGATTTTATTATTCCCGGAAATACACTTCTTATCGATTTAAGGGAAATGCTGCATATACCTGTCGTGTCGGAAATAAATGAAACTCTTGGCGGCTGGATAGAAGAACGGCTGGATTGTCTGCCTCATACGAATGATGAAGTTGTTTTTTACGATTATGCATTTACTGTTTTGTCTGTAAAATACCGCCGGGTAGATCAGGTTCGTGTGTTCAGACTGAATCCGGAAGAAGAGGGAAAATAATCGTGATACGTATTGTTGCGGTCTTTATTATTCTTGTTTTTCTTGTTGCATGTATAGGTTTTTTTGCGGCATCTGAAACAGCATACCTTTCTCTTTCAAAACTAAAACTACGGCAGCTTGTGCAGAACAGGCTGCCTCATGCAAAAACAGCTTGTCTGCTTAGAAACAATATGGACAGACTGCTTACACTTGTACTTATTGGTACGAATTTTGTAAATACGCTGGCAGCATCACTTGCAACAGTTCTGGCCGTTGAAATTGCCGGAAACAGCGGAGTTGGCATTGCAACAGCAGTCATTACGTTCTGTGTAACTATTTTTGGCCAGATAATTCCGAAGACTGCCGCAGTCCTTCATCCGTCGCAGGCAGCACTTAAATTTGCACCTGCTCTTTTAGTACTTGAGAAATTATTTTTTCCGGTTGTATGGCTCTTTTCACAAATATCGAGGTTTGCTTCGTCTGCTGCGGAGAAAATCTGGAAAGCAGACAGTGATGTTGTGACAGAGGAAGATATTAAAATGATGATAGATGTAAGCGAGCATGAGGGTACGCTTGAGTCTGGTGAAAGCAGAATGTTATACAAAATATTCAAATTCAGCGATCTTCATGTACACGACATTATGAAACATCGTTCACTTGTAAGTACTGTTTCCGTAGAGGCTGATTACAGCAGTGTTGTCAATATATTCAGAACATCCGGCTGTTCGCGTATTCCTGTATATGAAGGAACTCCGGATACGATAATCGGTATACTTGATTATAAATCCATTCTTTTCAGTTCGGATAAGGATACTGAAAAGAATGGATTTATCCGCAGGCATATGGCTGCAGCGTTGTTTGTACCGGAAACTTTCACCGTGCTGGAAGTACTTACACTGTTCAAGAAGGAACATGCAGATTTTGCAGTTGTACTTGATGAACAGGGCAGTACTGCAGGCATTGTAACAATGGACGATGTTATGCGCGTTGTATTCGGGCGCATGACGGATGAAAACGCTACTTCAGATACTGAACCTGAGTCGCTGGTTACACTGACGGCAAAGAATGAGTATATTGTCCCCGGTGATATGAAAATTGAGGACGTAAATGCCATTCTGAAACTGAATCTTGAGTCTGAAGAATTCAATACGCTCGGCGGCTGGCTGCTGGAAAAGTTCGGCAGTCTGCCTTCTGTGGGTGAGGCATACGTCGACGGAAATGTTGCATATTTTGTTGAGGATCAGGCACGCCGCCGGATCCTGTCGGTCAGGATAAAAAAAGGTGTCGACAGAGTAATGGTGCAGAACGGTGCGACCGGGAATCAGAAGTTAAAACTGTAACGGAGGGCGAGAGAGGCTTCGCAGTAATTAAGACTTGTTGCACCTTGTATATTCAGGGCTTTTGTCCACGGTCCTGATGATGAGGATGCCTGATAGTCCGAACCGTAAATTATGGACGAGAAAAGCCACGAAACGGCCAGATTGAGCGAAAAATTCTGAGCAAAATGATATGCGGCAGAAGTTTCGAGTTTATACACAGAAAACCAACCGCTCATAATATCAAGAAAATAGTTGCTGCGTTTATAACAGTGGTAATCAAGTGCTTCTATATATGTGTAGGGGGAAACCGAAAATGCTGCGCTGAATGAAAAAAACTTTACGGGACTGCTTAAAATACTGAATCCGGTCCACGTTATATGCTCACAGCTGTGGTATGTTATTAGTGTGTATCCTGTAAAATCTATATGTTTCGCTTTTTCATTGTCCCATGAAATATTCTGAGAATCGCCGTACCATCCTACTCCATTTTGTCCGCTGAAATATATATTCTGATAGTCATATCCCAGAAATGGTTTTATCGAAAAATATCTGTTAATAGTAAATTCATATCCTAGTAACAGGCCTGCAGAATATGTACCGTTAAGGTGATTCTCTGAAACCGAGTAGTCGTTTTTTACATCGGTAAGATTTATCCAGTCAGAATCATACATTGAACCTGTACCCGCGGGAATAAAGCCCTCTGCATATCCCGATACTGAAATCCCCTGCCATCCGAATGAAATTTTTCCACCGTAATACCACAGAGGTTTCATTTCCCAGTCAAGTTCACTCAGCTTTGCATAGGCTCCGTTTGTATCGGGGGTGTATACGTATTCGCCGAGTGTCCCGTACCTGAATCCGAACAAAGGTTCGGCAGAAAAATGCCAGGCACCTGCAAATACTGAAACAGCAGAAAGAATTGAAACAGCGGAGAGAATCAGTAATCTTGTAATAATTGTTTTTTTTATGCTGCCCATAATTCATCCCTGCTGAGGGACTTATTGGATGGATAACGGATCTGCTCCGTATATTTTTGCAAGCTGTCTGCGTGTCACATCCATATCTTTCGGATATGGAGCCGTAAACGTCATACGCTCTCCTGATTTCGGATGCGTGATTGTTAATTGATACGCATGGAGGGCAAGACGGTTAAGAAGCGGTTGTTCTTCAAATTCATCGCCGTGCCATTTTTTTTTGAAGTCACTGAGTTTTACCGGTTTCTGATTGCCGCTGTACAGCGGATCGCAGACAATACACAACCCGTTTTCTGCAAGATGGACGCGGATCTGATGAGTACGGCCGGTACGTGGTTTTGCTTCTATCCACGAATACGGTCCGCAGATACCGAGCAGCTTAAAGTCTGTGACGGAGGTTTTCCCGAACCGTTTGTTTACGACGGTGCGGTGGCGCGCGTCACCGTCCGGCTGAAGAGGCAGATCCACATGGAGTGTCTGCCAGAGTGGTCTCCCGTTTATAAGGCAGTGGTATGTTTTTTCTACTTCGCGGTTTTCAAACTGCATTGAAAGCGTGCGGTGCGCTTCTGCATTGCGTGCATATACAAGTACCCCTGATGTATCTTTATCGATACGATGTACAGCGAAAAGTCTGCCGAATTCTTTTTCAGCTGTTAAATCAAGCCGGGGAGCATCGGCATCATACCTGTCTGCTGCAATGAGCAGGCCGGAACGTTTATTCAGAACGACGATGTCATCGTCAGAGTACAATACTGTGTAGTCAGGAATAAATTTCATATCGTTCTATTCTAATATAAAAAAAAATAAAATAAAAGACAGGCAGCATTTTACTGCAGACAGAAGCAGTACTTAATCCATTTAACCAGAAAGCGGCTGGGGGGAGTCGAACCCCTCTATCAACCTTGGGAAGGTCGTATACTACCGATGTATGACAGCCGCATAAAGATTCACTATTTTACAGCAGGAAAAAAATAATTGCAAGTCTACCGTCAGATGGTATATACCTGTATAAAATAATGATTAAACACTATTAATTGACAGATTGATAGTTATATGTTATTATTTTTAAGTTACGTTGTGATGATAAATGAATAATTTTTGGAGTGCAAATTTAAAATAAATCGTTTCACTTCCTGCGGCTGCATTACGTGCCGGACTCGCATTTGTTTCCTGCTCCGGCCAGATTAATTCACAGGGATTATTTATTTCTTTATGGAATAATGCACAAGCTCAGCTGGTCAGTATAACTATAATAAAATAGTCCTGCCTTATTTTTTACACACATTCTGCCGGAAAGGGTACACACACCCGGCGGGATGTGTGTTTCTGTTAATTCCCTGATGCACTTTACATGATATTTTCTGAGTGTTATTATCCGATAATATGAATACATTCCATATAGTTAAACCTGAAAATTTCAATGAGAGCGCTTTCCGGCTTATCGGTAAAGACTGGATGCTTATTACTGCCGCAGACGGTGAGAAAGTGAATACAATGACTGCTTCATGGGGCGGGGTCGGTGTTCTGTGGAATAAAAATGTTGCGTTTATTTTTGTCCGGAAGAGCAGATATACGAAGGAATTTATCGATAAATCTGGTACGTTTTCGCTGTCGATTCTTGACCATGAAAAATATGCAAAAACACTTTCATATCTTGGGTCTGTTTCGGGACGAGAGGAAGATAAAATAACAAGATCCGGACTGACAGTCGTACATTCAGGCAGTACACCGTATTTTGATGAGGCTGCTGCAGTGCTTGTCTGCAGAAAATTGTGCCGGCAGCCGGTTGAAGCAGCAAACTTTATTGCAGCTGATATCGACAGCAGCTGGTATGCAGACAAAGATTACCACGACATGTATGTGGGTGAGATAACGCAGCTGCTTATACGCGACCAAAACGTCCTGTAAGCAGCGATATGCGTAAGAATGGTGCAGCCTTTTTGTGAGTGCACCCTGCATTCATTCTCCTTTTTCAGTTTTACCTTTATAGCGCGAGAATCCACCGAAATTCAGCATTCGGGTTATATCGAATCCGTCTTTGACAAGTTTTTTCTTTGCAAATTCAACTCTGATGCCGGTTTCGCAGTACAGTACCATGTCCTTCGTTTTCAGATCCTCGTATTTACCGTTTGTGAGTCCGTTCGGAATATTCATAGCACCGGGTATGTGAGCCTTCCGGTATGTATTTTCCGGACGTACATCAATAATAACGATGCCGGTTTCTTCTCCGCTTACGATTTTTTGTGAAAGCGTTTCAAGCGCAGACGGATCCAGGTATTGTTTAAGGCTTTCTTTTGTATTTTTGTTGTTGTCTGCAAAAAGCATTCCTGTTGCAGCAATTGTCAAAAACAACACAGACAATACTAATTTTTTCAATTTTACACCTCCGGATACTATTACCTTATCTAAAGATACCTGTATGCGGTATATATGTCAAATTTTTACATGCCTGGTAACTATGGAAATTAATTATAAAAGATGTATACTTACAAAATAAGGAGATTATATGACTAAAGCAAAATTTCTGAAAATAGTAAACCCACTGCTTGCGGTGGATTTTCTGTGTCTCATAGGTACCGCATTGCTGGATGATGTTATTCCCCGTGAAATTTACGGAGTAATCCATCCGGTTTTCGGGTATATTTTCGCGGTTGGTCTTATTGTTCATGTATTCCTTAACTGGAACTGGATAAAAACCACCTACTTCAAAAAGAAGTCATAAGGTACGACTGCTTTACTTTTTGTTTTCAGTTTTCAGAATTACTGATATTGGTAAGAAGATGAATTGTTTTTGTTTTTCATTATTACCAGAATATTGTTTTTTGATTTAACTGGTGTATAATTTAGAACATGGAGAAGAGTTTTAATCAAGCGGACAACAGCGGTACACTTCCTGCTGTTGTTGCACCGGGAATATATCTTGTCGGAAAAAACGACAAGGAAGCGCAGCTGAAGTGTAATCCTTATCTGATTGTTGATGATGATGAGGCGGTTCTCATTGACCCTGGTTCAGTCCTTGATTTTTTAGAAGTTTTTAAGAATGTTTCTTCAATTATTTCTGTGGACAAAATCAGTCTTATAATCGCCCATCATCAGGATCCTGATCTTTGCAGTTCCATCCCGTTGTTTTACCGGCAGGGAGTAAAAGCACCCGTAGCGCTGCACTGGCGTACTTCGCTGATTATCCGTCATTATGGTATTATAAATCCTCTTTATATAGTGAATGAAAATAAGTGGATATGGAAATTCCGGTCAGGGAGGACGCTCCGCTTTCTGCCTGCTCCGTACTGCCATTTTGCTGGAAGTATAATGACATATGATGAAAAGACGCATATCGTTTTTTCTGGTGACTTGTTCGGTTCTCTTGTTTATTCACCGCAGATGTATGCAGACGAAACATACCGGGTAGGAATGAACGCGTTTCATGAACATTATATGCCGTCGCACGAAGTACTTATGCCTGTTATGGATTTACTGCTCCGGCTTAAGATAGAGCTGATTGCACCCCAGCACGGCTGCATAATAAAAGATAATATTGAATCTTTTATTATCGAATTGCGGCAGCTGGAATGCGGTTCTTTATCGGGAAGTATTTCTGCAGTAAATCCAGTTTTTTCTGAATCCGCCGCGGTATATACTGCCTTCCTTAATGAAATACTTGACCGTCTTTCGGCTTTGTTTTCTCCTGAAAAAGTTCATGAGATGTTCCGTGATTCGCTGTTTGAACTGGATAATCAGTCGGTACATATAGAGAAAATACGTGCAGATGGACAGAAAAATACTATTGATGTGTTCTTCCGGACTCTTGCGGACCGGAACGGAATCCGCTGGATTACCGTGATAGAACCTTTTGTCAAAGTAAAACTTCACCAGTATCGTTTTCCAGTGCCGTCTTTTTTTTCACAGAACGAATATGAATCTGGTGCCATATATCTTGATACTCACGCCGCCGCAGACGTAAGCGATATTGTCCTATATGATACATTGACAGGATTATATAATAAAACTGTTTTCTCCGGTTTTATAGAGGAATTACTAAAACAAAAGCCGTTGAATCAATTTGGAGTGATTTACTTTTCCGTAGATGTAAGTTCATTGTCTTCTGGCGGAAGAACGGCAGAAAACAATGTCACTGTATTTAAATCATTTGCCTATGTTCTTAGAAGTGCAGTAACAAAATTTATTTCTCTGCGCGTATTTAAACTTGATAGTGATGTTTTTGCCTGTATTGTAGAGAACGCGGATGAAGAAAAAACGCGGTCAGTCCTGACTCAGATCAGGCAGTCTGCAAGAACATCAGGGTTTTTTGTTAAGGGAATTAATATCCCGGCAGCAGTGCTGTACAGCAGCAGAATCAGTGAAATACCGGGAATACCTGACGTACCTTCTGTAAATGCAGTCCTTCTGCAAATGCTGGAGATTGCTAAGAAAAACGGGCCTGACGGTATAAGTGATTTATTCCAGAATATACAGGTTAACAACGATAAAAAACAGATAGTACTGCTTGAACCTGATACGACATATAGTAATTTTCTTTTACCTCATTTTCAGCAGAAAGGGTATGAATTTAAAGTATACCGGAACGGCAAAGATCTTAGTTCTGCTGTTGATGCTTTTATGCCCGATTTGTTCATTGCCGAGGCAATGACTCCACAGTTCAGCGGTTTTGAACTGCGGGAAAAATTACTCAGAATGCCCGGAGGTCAATCAAAACCCTTTATTCTGATTTCTCACCGTAAAGACGAAACTTTTATAAGGCGTGCAGCTGATCTGGGTATAGTATTTTTCCTTAAAAAACCTTTTTTACGGGAAGAACTTTTCGGGCTTGTCGATAATTTATTAGGGTAAGCCTATGAATGATATATATCAATCGTTTTTTATTCTGACACTGTTTTTTGCATGTTTTGTTTTTTTTATGTATATACTTCAGCTGATATATATAAAATTTGTCGGAGGGAAAAAGACGGAAGCAGTACAGGCAGATCTTGAAGCTGCTGTGCAGGAAAAAACTTTCCGTTTTCCGCGCAGATACTTGTTCCGGAAAAATTGTATACATCTTCTTGATGCGTTCATAATACTTCTCAGAAATATGGATCCCGGAGAAGACGAAAAGAAAAGAGTCATCGGATTTCTAAAAAAGAAAAAGCTTGATCTGTATTTTATCAGACAGATTTCTTCGATAAATGCATACCGTCGTGGCAGAGCTGCTCATTATCTGGGGTATCTGGGAGGAAATGAGACCATTACAGCCTTGAAGAAACAGCTTCAGAAAGAAAAAAAAGAGAACGTAAAGCTGTATCTGATTTATGCGGTCTGTCTTATTAATGATACAGAATGTATTCAGGCTGTTATCTCTGCAATCAGAGGCACATCGAGCCAGTTTATAAAACGGGCCGCGGGAATTATGTCCGCTTTTCCTTCTTTTTTTATAACTCTTTTTTATAAGATGCCTGATAAAAAAGATCCTGATTTTATCAGACTGATTACCGAAACTGCCTATATATCGCCTTTTAGAATTTTCCCCCAGTTTCTTTCCGGGGTTTTTCTTGATGCATCATATCCACAGGATGTACGGAAGACAGCTTTTAAATGTCTTATGGATTCATATCCGGAGTTTCTTGATCCGGCTGGTTTTGTAGACTATGAAAACGATGAATTTGAACGGATTGCAATTGAAGCGCTTGGGCAGAGACCTGAAAAAAAGAATGCAGATATACTGCTCCGTAAGGCGGCAGGAGATAAAAATTCGGAATATGCTTTTTCTGCATTGTCATACATGGTACAGCTGTCCGATCCGATATTTTTTTATATTCTTGATTTGTTCAATTCAGAATCAGACAAGGAAAAACGACGTCTTTCTGCACGTATTCTGTCTGTCAGGTTTGAGTATTTTCTTCCGGGGCTTTCTGAAAGAGAACACAGAAACGACCTCATTATTCAGGAACTGATTGAATCGGGGAAAACGAGCAGTCTTATTTCTTTTATGAACGAAAATTCAGATAGCAGAATAGAAAACAGACTCATATCTATTATACTTAGTGAGCTGGCAGACAATAAAATACTGCCTGTTGAATTTCAAATAAACTTAAAAGGAACGATTCTTCAGAAACTGGGACTCGAGGCTTTGTCTTTGCCGGGTAAAGACGGTAAAAAACGGGAAGAAAAAATAAAACGTCTTCCGCTTTTTATACTGCTTGCAGGAATAATAATACTACCTGTTTTATTTTTTATACATATGTATATATCATTGCCGTCTGCATCTTTTAAGAGTATTTGGGGCGGGTATACTAATAGAATACTCCTGTACTTTGGTTATTATGCGCTTCTGCTTGATGTTTTTTATTTTATTCTTGCGTTTTTGTCATTTACCGGAAGTGTCCGTGAACGGAACACTTTTTTGCAAAAAAACGATTCGTTTCTTTTTCTGCCCCATATGCTTCCCTCTGTTTCTGTTCTTACCCCGGCATTTTGTGAACAGGAAACAATTATTGAGAATGTGGAATCGCTGCTGAATATTAATTATCCTGATTTTGAAGTGATTGTTATAAATGACGGTTCAACCGATAAAACGCTTGATACGCTTATTTCTCATTTTGATCTGAAACGGCTTGATGTGGTCTATCAGCAGGCACTACAGACAAAAAAGATACGGGGAATTTACAAAAATAAACTCATACCGGAATTGACAGTAATTGATAAAGTGAACGGCGGAAAGGCAGATTCTCTTAATGCCGGAGTTAATCTTGCATCAAAGGAATATGTACTTGGAACGGATTCGGATTGTATTCTTGAGAGAAACTCCCTGCTTAAAATGACAGCTCCTTTTATTGATGAACCGAATGTTGTAATAGCATCCGGCGGGTCCATTGTACCTGCCAACGGATGTGTTGTTGAAAATGGTGCAATAGTTGAATGCCATATTCCCAGCGGATTTATACCAAAACTGCAGACTCTTGAATATTTCCGGGCATTTATGACAGGAAGACTTGGTTGGGCGAAACTGAAGACGCTTATGATTATTTCCGGGGCTTTCGGTCTTTTTAGAAAAAAGGAAGTTACCGAAGTTCACGGGTATTTAACAAGTGAGGAAAGATATGCAAAGGATACAGTCGGTGAGGATATGGAGATACTTATCAGACTTGTACGGAATTCCAGAGAACGGGGAATTCCCTGCAGTGTTCTATTCAGTTCGCAGTCTGCGGCTTGGACTGAAGTTCCGGAATCGTTGAGAGTCCTTAAGCGGCAGCGGGACAGGTGGCAGCGGGGTCTCATAGATATTTTATTGTTTCATCACAAAATGTTTTTTAATCCGAAATACGGACCGCATGGTATGTTCGGTTTTCCTTATTACTTCATAGCGGAAATCATAGGTCCGTGGTTTCAGTTGTTCAGCATTATCCTGTTCGCAGTCGGACTTATTGCAGGCATTATATCGACAGATATGTTTCTTTTCATACTTGCGTCAGATTTTATCATAGGTTTTACGCTGACGGTACTTTCTTTATCAATAGGGAATGCCGGTAAAAATATTTTTCCCGGTAAGGAACAGTTTGTACTCCTGCTTTATTCTTTTATTGAAACACTTGGATTCCGGTTTATTATTTCGTTTTTCAGAATTACGGGATATATGAGCGTTCTAAGAAGTGTCAGCGGCTGGAATAAATTCGGCAGAAAAGGTTTTATGAAGGGGAGGACAAAGAAATGAAAAAAGCTTTTTTTCTTTTCTTTATAATAATTTTTCTGCTGCCCGTTTTACCCGCTGCTGCGGAAAATATTTCTTTTCGTGCAATCACTTCTGCTCAATATGAATATTTCAGTAATAACAGATATCTCTGTGAAATAGATAATACTTTTTCAGCTTGTTTTTCCCCGCATTTTACTGCAGAAATTAAAAACAATCTTATCAAAACAGATTATGGAGAACGGTATTCGCTTCAACCCGGATTTATATGGGTATTCAATAAGAATATATATGCAGAAACGGTTTTTGGACCATTTATTGACAGTGAAAATAAGTTTTATTGGGATGGTTATTCAGAAGTTGTTTCTGAAACCGCAAAAACGATTTCTTCAGTGTGTTTCCGGGCTGGTTTTGTTCCTGATACAAATATTTTCTTCTGTATTCCGAACAGCTCTTTTTTGTACCAGTTTACACGGTTATATGCGGCAAAACTAAAGTACTATTTCGGTTTTGCGACTGATAACTTTGTATCACATACGATCTATATGGAAAATATTTTCACAATAAACAGGAATACGTTTGCAGCTCTGTCTTCGGGCAGAATTCAGGAATATTCGGGTGTTACGGGTTATGCATGGTCTGCCGGACTACGGTATGAACGCCGGCTGACAGAACAAGGTGTACTTA
>Ga0172378_10002887_pt1 | contig 16136 bp, 10 predicted proteins | sample GrowelOW332metaG_FD_119755 | JGI IMG/M metagenome (GOLD analysis project Ga0172378, IMG submission 119755) | Groundwater microbial communities from an aquifer near a municipal landfill in Southern Ontario, Canada - Pumphouse #3_1 metaG | ecosystem: Environmental > Aquatic > Deep subsurface >... | reverse complement strand
TGCTTTAGAAGAGTTCTGTTTTTAACAAAGACTTCAACGTTGTCCTGCCGTGTTACAATCTGCTTTTCATCTGTTAAAGGGAACATGAGCCACTGTCGGATCATGCGGCTGCCCATTGCGCACATTGTGCAGTTTACACATTCAAGCAAACTGTACTGGCTGCTGCCGTCGCGCAAGTTCTGAGTTACTTCAAGATTTCGCCTTGAAGAGTCGTCTATAATAACATACTGGCTGTCATGGTAGACTTTTATTCCAGTAACATGGGGTGAAACTGTGTTTGTTGTTTTTGAAAGATAGTCTAGCAAAAATCCTGCAGGCGGCACTTCCGGGGAGTCTTCTGTTAAAGAAAAAGAGCGCAGGTTCGCTGTTTTAAACTGCTTTACAAGTCGCTCATAGCTAAGGTTTGAATTGAAGTTCCAGTCTGGGTAAAATGAAACAGAGACACCGCTAAGTGAATCTATGATTTCCTTTACATCGCAATTGTCTTTTAAACTGTCTGGAAGAAGAAGCTCCCGTGGGTTAAAGCGCCCAAGCTCCTTTCTAAAATTTTCATTCAAATCTGAAGTGGAAAAACTTGTTGCCCTGAACTCGCCTGTTGTAATATCAATAAATGCAATTCCCGCGTTGCCGTGGCTTATAAAAAGAGAAGCAAGAAAGTTGTTCACAGAGCCGTCTAGATATTCGCTTTCTGTTGCAGTTCCAGGCGTTATTGTTTCTATAACCTTTCTGTCTGTAAGGCCTTTGCCGTGAGCAATTTCACCAACTTGCTCGCATATAGCAATTTTCTTGCCAGCACGCAAAAGACGCGCTATGTATATTTTTGCCGCATGGTAGGGAATGCCGCACATGGGGTTTTCAGCCTTATGTGTAAGCGTAAGGTTCAAGAGCCTTGAAATTTCTATAGCATCATCATTGAACATTTCATAGAAATCACCGACTCTAAAAAACAAGACTTCGTTTTTATGCTGATCTTTTATCTTTTGATATTGTACAAATAGAGGAGTTTCTGCGTCTGGCATTTGGTTACCGTCTACAAGCCAAGCTCTGTAATAACCTGGTCCGTAATGTCAACAGACGGGCTGTACCAAAGTATAGAGTTGTCTTCCTGCAAATTGAGCACCATGCTGTAGCCGCCAGTTTCCGCAATTTTTGCAAGGACTGACTGTAATTTTTTATAGAAGCTGTCGTTGTCAATAAGCGATTTTTTTAACGACTCAAGCTCCGCCCTTTTTGTGCTTGTATATTCAGTAAGGAAATCCGCTTTCTTAGTAATCTGAGCTTCTATTTTCACAGCGTTTGTCTCATCGCCGCTTTCTTCATACTCAAGCTGCTTGTCATGAAGATTTTGAAGCTCTTCTGTAAGCGAATTTATTTTGCTCTGATATTCCGCAGCCTTTGTTTCATAATTTCTTACAGGAGAAGTGTCGCGGAAATATGAACGATAAACCCTGTCTGTATCAACAACTGCAAATTTTGTAATTTGCTGAGCTGTAAGTTTTGTTACAGAAGAAATAAGTAATAAAAAAAATACAACAGTTATTTTTGCTTTTAAGTTTTTCATCAGTAACTCCGTTAAAATTTTATTTGTTCGTCAAATTGAATGAAAGTGTAAAGTGGCAAATGTCCCAGAACTCAGTTGCAACATTGCCATATTTATCTGTCCAGTTGAAGTTGCCGTTCTCGTCAGCTTTGAATGTGCAGGCAAACAGGAACCTTAATGGGAACTGCTGAATTGTAAAGCGCAAACTTGGACCAAAACTGAAGTACCAGTCTTGTAGATTTCCAACATCTGTAAAGAAATCTGATGCTGTGTCTTTTATAGTTGCAGCATCAAAGAACAAGTCTGTTGCAAAAACACCTGGCACTATAGGCATACGGAGCTCCACAATATTGCTCCACAAAGCCTGTCCTTTTAAAGAATTATAAACAGCCCAGCCCCTACCGTTAAACATGCCGTCTATGTACATTTGGCTTGACTCTCCAATAGAAGTGCCATTAACAGGAAGCTGGAATGAAAGCCCGCTGTAGCCCATAAGAACAAGTTTAAGCGACCAGTTTTCTGTGATAGGCTTGTTAATCAAAGTGAAATATTTTTCTGCCTTTGTATCTGTTCTTAGGTAGAATTCTGTTTCTCCCCACAGAGGAGCTGAAGGAATAAAGCCTTGTGGCAAAAGTCCGTACCAACTTAGCTTCTGGCTTGCAAACCAGCCGCTTGAAGGATCGTAGTTAATATCACGGCCGTCCATTGAGAAGTTTGCGAACAGCCCGTTCTTAGGTGCCCAGTTGTTGTTGTATTCGGAAATTGTAGAATCCACAGGTGAATAAATTGTTTCATCGTATATATTATCAATAAGGCTTCCTGAAATACCTCCAGAAAGTGTTAGAATTGCAAAGTTAGGTGTCCAGCGGTGCCCCACAGATGCGCTTAAGCTGAATGAATGTTTTTCATATCCAAAGTAATAGTCATCATTGTTTATAGAGCCGTCGTAGTCCAAGTAGTTTCTTAATGCGTAAGTGTTTGAATGTGTGTAGCTTAATGAAAGAGAAGTGCTTATTGGAAGACCCCAAAGCCAGTTCTGTCCGTAGCTTAAAGCAATTGACTGCTCGTCGGTTGAAAGCGTTGTGCTTACAGAAGCAGACTTACCTTCACCAAACAAGTTTGAATCTTGAACTTTTAAATAAAGCGAAATTGGCATTTCATCAGGGTCTGTAACTCCGCTGAACGTCAAGCCAAATTCCGCTGTTTTTGTGCTTTGCTCATCTACAGTGAATACAATATCCACAAGGTTGTTTTCTGAGCCAGCAAGAAATTCTGGAACTATCGCAGAGAAATACTGAAGGTTGTAAAGGTTTCTCATGCTTGTCATAAGTTTTGCCTTTGAAAAAATGTCGCCTTCCTCAAGGGTGATTTCACGTTTAATAACATATTCTTTTGTTGTTGTGTTGCCCTTGATTATAATTTCCTCAACATGGCTTCTTGGATTTTCAACAATATTCAACGTGTATGAAATAACTTTTGTGTCTGTGTTTTTAGAAATTGACGGTGTAAACTGATTTGAAGTGTAGCCGTTTTCAAAATACAAATCAGTTATAGAAGTAAGGCTTTCCTGAAATTTTGTCAAGTTGAAGAGAGATCCGCTCTTTAATTTTACAAGAGCAGAAAGCTGTTCAGTAGAGAACACTTTGTTGCCGCTAAATGCAAGACCGCCAAAAGTGTACTGCGAGCCTTCCTGAATTACAAAAGTAATTTTAAGTTCGTCCCTGTTCTTCTCAGAGTTGTAGCTTCTTTCCTGAAGAATATCAAGGACAGAAGCATCTACATAGCCTCTGTTCTGATAATATGAAACTATAGTCTGCTTGTCAGATTCAAGAACCGACTCTTCAAAAGCGCCCTTATTAAATACACCAACTTCCTTTAATTTTAATTTGCCTTTTAGTGTCTTTGAAGCAACAACTTGATTTCCTTTAAAATCAATATGAGCGACAACTGTTGCCTGCCCTTCATCAATTGAAAAAACAACTTCTTTTCCGCCGTCAATTATTTTTGACTCGGACGAAACTTTTACATTTGTAAAACCCTTTGTAAGATACAGATTTCTTATTGCCCTTTCATCAATGAGCATTTTGCTTCTTACAAAAATGTCTTTTTCCTTAATTGCTATTGCTTCTTTTAATTCAGAAAGCCGAACCTGCTTGTTGCCAGAAAAAGTTATTTTTGCAATTACCGGTTTTTCTGTAACTTTAAAGACTATTGAAACTGAAGACTTGTCTGAATTTCCAGGGACTGCCTGTGGTGAAACATCATCAAAATAATCCAAAGCATATATTCTGTTCAGTAAATCCGCAAAAACTTCATCAGTAAATGATTTATTCACAAAGCCGCTTGTAATTCCTTCCAAATCGGCAGCTTTTACATTTTGAAGCCCTTCAAAAGTTATATTTTTAATTGGCTTGTTATAATACCAGTCAGACTGTGCAAAAGCTGATGATGCAAAACAAAACACTGCTAAAAAAGCAAACAGGGCGAAGCGATTTCTACGCATATTAAATCCTCTTTTTTTTAAAACGAATATTTCCATGACAACGTTATAGAAGTGGCAGAGACAAAGGAATCTAATAAAGAACCTAAATCTGGTGCGTAACTCCAACGAATGTTCGCAAACGGCGCTGATAATTCAAAGCCTAGTTCTGGCTGAAAAACAATTCCGCTTACAGGATCGTCTTTTTTGTACTTTGAGCTATCATAACTCCACTGCAGCATTGCATCGGCGTATAGGTTGCTTCCGAAGTACTTTCCAATATAAACAGTCGAATTGTCAAAATAGTTACCAAATGTGTATTCTGTATTCTGGTCAGTGTTCAGACTTTGCTTTAACGCATTTTGCAACAACATTGTTCGCATTGAGAATATATCAAAATTAAAGAAATCACGCAATGTGTCCTCTGCTTTACGCAAAACTGTTACTTGCACCCCAAAATCAAGCCCCGCAGCAAGCAGATTGCCAAAATCTATTTTTCCTTCAGAGCTTGAGTCTGCTGTTACAATCTGACCTAAAAGACTCATTATTTCATTTTCTGATTTTGCAGGAGATGAAGTAAGCTGAGGGTTGAAGTTAGAAACATTCTGCCGAATAGCAGAAAGAGTAATTGTAACAGGCTCGTCATTTTCATCCCTTTCACGAGTTTCTGCCCTTATTGTTAAGTTTGGATCAAAACTGTTTTGAGTTTCATTCAATACAATTCTTCCTTCCTTTAAATAGAAGCTTCTGCTCAAATATGTAACCTCTCCGCCGCGAAGAACAATGTCGCCTTTTAAGTTCCAAGTGCCAGCAACTGAGTCCATTGTAAAGTCTATTGGCGTTTGTGGAGCAATTAAGCCCCTTAGAATTGGATTTAATATAATCTGAACCTTCTGACCAACAAGAAGCCTAACATTCACGTTCATATCCATTGGCACTGAAGTTGAAGTTGATTCGCTTGAATCAGAGTCTGACTTTGAAGTAAGGTTTGTCATTGCCGTTATCTCTGAGTTCTGAAGTCCTATTGAACCGTCTATGTTAAACGAAGTTCCTGTAACGCCTAATGTCAAATCTAAGATTGTGTCGCCCTTGAGCCTAAAAAGAGGCACATTCACATCTATAGGAATGCCCGCCGCGCCTTCTGTTACAATGTTTGCCTTCATTGAGTCAAAAGTCCACCTGTCAAGAACAATATTTGCGCCTACAGTGAAATAACGTTCGTCTATGCAGAACATTGTCTTTTGCACATTTATTTCATCCTGGCTGCATGTGAACAAAAGCTGGTCTGTTGTGATGTGCTCTGGAACATAGTCAGGCAGATTGAATTCAAGCCCGTCTATTGAAAGAGAGCCGTTTATGTCTGGATCAGTTCCAAGTCCTGATATTTTTATGGTGCCGCTTACAATTCCATTGTAGAGTGAAAAGTAGGGAGAATTTATTAAATAAGAAATTTTCTTCACGTCACAGTTTATCTGGTTGAAATTCAGGTCTATGAACTGAGCGTCTGTTTTTCCATCTAGCACGAAATTAAGAGGCTTGTCTTTTTTTACAGCGACCTTCATTGTTCCATCATCAAGAACGTATCCTGAAACTCCAAGCACATCTCCTGAAGTAATGTCCATTCTGCCTGGTGTTCTTACCATATAAACTTGGATTGGCAATGGCTTGTTAAGAAGAGTGCCTGTTATGTTTTCTGACTCCAACGAAACAACAAATGATTCAGGAAACACAGACTTTTTCTTTGAAAGATTCTCCATCTTTATAGTGAAAGGCGTGTACATTGTCTTGCCAGCAAAATCCAAGTTGAATTCAGAATCAACCTTTCCTTCGTATGAAGAAAGGCTTATGCCGCCCTTTGTGTTGCTAATTTTCATGCCGCTCCATTCCATGTCCATAGATGTTATTTCAACATTGCCGTCTTCCATAACAATGTTTCCCTTTGCAACAAGGGGTGCCCCGTTGAACTGAATTGAAAAGCCGCTTAAGTTCACAGAGATGAAAGGATTGTTAAATGTGCCGCTTGCTGAAATTTGACCGCTTAATGTGTCATCTTGAATTTGCCCGCTTATAAAACGAGAGACTTGAAACGACTTTATGTCAGACTGCAATGTGAAATAGCAGTCGTTCATCAAGTGCTCCTGGCTTAGCTCCGCATGAAGAGGGTTTGTGAAATTCGCAGACAAAGAGACCTGCTCAGGCGAAAGTTCATTTTTAAGGTCAACTTCTGCCGTCACAGAATCTAATATTTCATTATTTATGTTCCATAAAATCTGCCCGCTGCCGTCCAATGAAGAGGTTGTGTCTGTGTATGAGAGCGAAGAAATTACAAAGCCCTGGCTGTCTACCCTGCCTGTCAACATAACCTTTGGCTTTATTGGAATTTTGCCGCTCAACTCCTCAACCTCAAGGCTGGAAATATCAACAGACATGCCGTAGAACTTTGAGCTTGAAAGCAAGACGCTTGTGCTCAATGATAGAATATATCCGTTTATTGAAACAGGCAAAGATGTGAAGCTCACTGAGCCGCTCATGTTCTGGCTCAAGGAGACGCTCGCCTCAAGTCCATAGTCTCCAGAAATGCCAAGCCATTTTTTATTGTAGTTTCCACTGAAATTATATGGTATAGAGTTTACAACGCATGACGAAGTGAAGAACACTTCCTGGTCCTCTGCGGAAATGTCCGCGTTAAGAGAAGCCACAACATGGTTTTCTCCGTACACAAGCTCAAATTGAGAAATTGAGACAGCATTGTTGCTGCCATCAAACGAAAGAATAAGCGCCTGCTTTTCCTGCTTTGAGTTGACTAGAATGAAATACGGCGAGTTGAAGGAAAAAGATTTAAGGTCAGAGGAAACATAAATCTCATTAGTAAAAATATAAGGCGCAAGCTGGGGAGCCATTTGGCTTATTGCATGCTGTGATTTTTCATCCGCAAAAACACTTGCAACCTTTGCTACTGTGTCTAAGAAGAAGTTTGAAATAGAGGCAGAGGCCTGCACATATTGATTTTTTCCAATTGTATAGCTGGCATCAATTTTAATTTCACCAGGAGATTCGTATTCTGAGTGGGAATAGTCGCTCATTTGAAAAGACATGTCAAAAGAGTCTAGCTTTTCATCTTCATACTGAGGGGCAACGTCTAGCTGCAAAGCGGTGAGCGTTTCATTTCCAAGAAAAAGCTGCGGAATAAAGCACATGAAGCCCGAGTCTGTCGCGTCAAAATACAAGTCCCCTGCAATTTTGCTGCCGTTTGGAAGAATATATTTTGCAACAGAAAGTGTGCCTGTTGGCTGCATTGTCGGTATGCAGTAAGAGCCTGAAAAGCCAATGTCAGCAAGAGATCCTTCTGCGTTTAGGGAATATATGTCTATGTTCTCATTGTCTCCGCTTAGGCTGAAGCTTATTTTTTCACCATCAGAAGAAATTTTCTTTGAAAGGTCAACAAGCCCCTGCGTCTGCCAAGAAAGAAGTGACTGCGGTATATTGTATGAAAGCTGAAGCTCTGCGGAAATTGTCGAGCCAACAAGGGGCTCTAGCTGAGATGAGATTGAATTCATTTTCACTATTGAGAAAGGGTTCAGGCTGTCCATCTTAATATCAGCAATGACATCGCCTGTGTCCTTGTTCAAACTGCCGTAAATAGTAAGAGGCTGAAGATTCTGTATGGAGCGCAAAACAAGCTGGCTGTCGTTGTACCTGAACATAAACTCGTATGTTCCAAGAGTATAGTCTGCCTTTGAATAAGGCGAAATTGCGCAAAGAGCGGAGCTTCCTGTCATTTCTCTTACTAGCCTGCCTTTTGCTGACAAAGAAACTCCCGCCGTCTTGCCATCTGAAAAGCCCATTATTGCGTGCCCATCAAAAAAACCTGAAAGATATGAGCCGTCATCAACCTTTGAAAGCTGAAGCCTGTTTATTCCTACCGAGTATGTGGCGCTAGAGTCCGTGTAAGAAACAGAAACCTTCTTTATTTCAACAGTGAAAGGAAGTGCGAATAAATACTTTCTTATTGAATTTGTTATATCGTCAGTTAGAAAATCTTCATTTTCAGAATTATTATTGTTGTAAACTTTATTATCATTTTGACTATTTGACTTAGATCTGCTGCCTTTATTAGAAAGCAGCATTATCTTCCTAGCGAATTCTGTATTTCCAGAGATATTCAAGTTAGATTCCACACCTGTTATGTAAAGGCCGGTGAAGGCATTTTCAAAGTCTCCACTTATTATTTTCCAGAGATTGTATTTTAGCACCGCTTTTTTTACAGTTAGAATGTTACTTCGGCTGTCATTGCTCTTATTGCTCTTCTTGTCTGAAACGTCGTAAATTACTATACTTTTGATGTTTATTCCAGATAAAATTGAAGGTGAAAGCGATTTGTATGAAAGCCCAAGCCCAGTCTTGTCTTCAAGAACAGCAAGCGCATAGTCCTCTTTTTCATGAAGAAACGCGCTTACCTTTTTGTAAACAGGCTGCAGGACGGCAAAGACCGCCGCTATTAGCAAGAGGAAAATTATTGTGCCAACGCTTGTCTTGAGCAACTTAGATTTCATATTCGAATATGCCGACCATATTTTATCAGATTATACAGGTTTTTAAAAGGAAGTTTAACATGTTATTGAAGAATTTTATTGTATTTGAAGGAATTGATGGGGCCGGAACCACAACTCAGCTTGATTTGTTAAGACAACATTCAGAAGTGTCAAACTTTCTTTTCACAGCGGAGCCTACAACTTCCGCGACAGGCAAATTTCTAAGGCAGATGCTGAAGGGCGACATTCCAGTTGAGCCAGTGACCGCGGCATACCTTTTTGCGGCAGACAGGAACGAGCATATAAACGGCGCACTTTCTGTTGATTCAAACAAAACATTATGCACAGGCGTAAAAAAAGCATGTGAAGGCGGCAAAATTGTAATAAGCGACAGGTACTTCTTCTCAAGCCTTGCTTACCAGAGCATTGACTGCGGAGAAAACACACCACGACTTCTAAATTCAACATTTCCCCTTCCAGAGCTGTTGTTCTTCTTTGACATAGAGCCTGAAGTCTCATTAAAGAGGATAACAGTGCGCGGCTACACTGAAATATACGAAAAGCAGGAGTTCCTAAAGAAAACATCAGCCGCGTACAGAAAAGTCATCTCTGAATACGAAAACAAAGAAAACTCAGACGGCATGAAAATTGTAAGAATTGACGCTACAAAATCAAAGGAAGAAATTGCTCAAATTATATGGAATGAAATGAAAAATCTGCCGATAATGAAAGCGTGAAGTGCCGTTTTTTTAATAAAAAATATATTTTAATTCTCTTAACAATTACTCTGCTGTTTTCACAGAGCGCCAGCGCCTACATGGTCAAATACAAGGAAGACTACTACAACCTTTACCATGTCCACTACCAGCAGCTGCCAGACGACTGCATAGAAAACATCTACTGGCTTGAAAAGGCGGTGAACGCTGACTTCTGCAACCCTCAGTACGCAATGGCAAAAATTCAGACAGAAAAACAGTGGGAAAAGTACCGCTATTTATTCCAAATGCACTTGAACTTGAAGCTTATTGAGCAGCACTTGCGACTAGGCCGTATTTACGACAAGCAGGTTGCTTATTTCTACGACGCTCCTTGGAAGGAAGAATACATGCGCGACCTTGAAAAATGCCTTTCTTGCTACAAGGCGGGCTACTACTACTGGCAGGAAGCAAAGCTTTGGGCGGAAAAGGCAAACACCTCTGAGTACAACTTTCTTTACATAACAGATGTCCAGAACTGGGAAGACGAACGTGAGCGCATATGCACAGGCGAGCTTGACTACGGCAAAATACTTGACAGGGAGACAAAGCGCGTTCAGAAGGTAATAGACACATTTGTTGCAATGGATAAGAAAACCTATTAAAATAGGCGCATGAAAAACGCACAGTTTGACTTACACTACCCTTCTAATTCAGGATTCAAAAAATCAGCAATCTCATTTTATAAAGGAGAGCCTAATTTAAAATCTTTATTTTATTCCGGCGGCGCTTCTGATAATTTGGAAAAAGAGCAGCGGCTTTTTGTAACAGACAGCACAATTTCAGAGCTCTCATGCTTAAGGAATTTCATCTCTCTTTTTACAAAGGACAGCTCCTATAAAGCAAACAGCACAACTAGCGTTGCAGTTTATAAAAAAGACATTCTTCTTGTGCTTGGCTCTGGTGAAAAATACAAGACTATAGACAGCGTTCTTTCAATAATCAAGACGGCTCTTGACTTCAACTTTTCTAGAAAGTGCACATTTGTCGCAATAGGCGGCGGCGTAATCAGCGACATGACGGGCTTTGCCTCTTCCGCTTACAAAAGGGGCGTTTCTGTTGAATTTGTGCCAACAACGCTTCTTTCAATGGTTGACGCTTCTGTTGGCGGAAAAACAGGGTGCGACTTTGAAGGCTACAAGAACATGGTGGGCTCATTTTATCCCGCAAAAAACATTTACATTTTTCCAAGCTTTGTAAAATCTCTTCCAGAAAACGAATACCGCTCAGGGCTTGCGGAAGCTATAAAGACGGCGCTTCTTTTTTCAAAGGGAATGTGCTCTATTTTTGCAAATGAAAAAGAAAAGGTCGCTTCACGTGACAATGAGACACTTTTTAAAATAATTGACGGCTGCGTAAGGGCAAAATCTTCTGTTGTTCATAAGGACTTTAGGGAAAAATCAAAAAGGGCTTTGCTGAACTACGGCCACACTTTTGGACATGCGCTTGAGTCTGTTGCGGGGCTTGGAAAAGTAACGCACGGAGAGGCTGTAGCATGGGGCATAGGGCGCGCGCTTGACTTAGGCGTGGCTTTGGAGCTTACAAACAAATCTTACGCTGAAAACGCAAAACAAATGCTCTCTTCTTACGGCTACGACATGGAGAGCCTTCCAAAAGCAATTGCGCCTGCTGATGAAAAGGACGACGAATCTTTAAAAGAAGCAAGGCTCAACAAGGCCAAGGAGATTCTTAATTCAATGCACAAGGACAAGAAGAACTCCGGCTCTGAAATGATACGCGTTATTATGCAGAAGTCAATTTGCAGGAACATAATTCAGGAAGTAAATGAAAACGACATTCTTTCTGTACTAAAATAAAGGCGATAAAATGGATTACAAACATTATTTTGACTGGGCTGGAACTACACCCGGCGACAAAGATATTCTGCGTCAGTCACTGGAGCTTTCACTTGAGCACTGGGGGAACCCTTCTAGCATTCACTCATGCGGAACCGACGCAAAAAAATACTTAGAGGAAGCTCGTGCCCGTTCTGCAAAAGTTCTAGGCGTAAAGCCTGAGGATTTATACTTCACATCTGGCGGCACTGAAGGCGACCATATTCCACTTCTTTCTATGCTTGCCCGTCCCCAGAAAGGCAGCGTCGCAGTAAGCTCTTTGGAGCACCCAGCATTGCGTGAAATGGCAAAGATGATTTCCAACTGCGGATGGAAGGTAATAACAATTCCTTCTGACAAGCGGGGCTTCATAACTCCAGAGGCTGTTGTTTCATGCCTTCAAGACGACACGGCTTTTGTAACAGTAATGGCTGTGAACAACGAAACTGGCGCAATAGAGCCAATCTATGAAATAAGCGACGCTATTACAAATGCGACACTTGGAAAAAGACGGCCGTTCTTCCATGTGGACTGCGTTCAGGCAGCCGGCAAGATTCCGCTTGACTTGAACTACAAGGGCATAGATTCAGCGTCATTTTCTGCCCATAAGATTTGCGGTCCCCGCGGCATAGGGCTTTTGTACCTTGCAAAATCAATCACACCGTTTTTAAGGGGCGGAGGACAAGAAAAGAACATTCGCAGCGGCACAGAAAATGTTTTTGGAGCAACAGCGTTCTCTAAATGCCTAGAAAAATATTACATTTCAAAAGAAAACGAACTGCTGATGAAGCGTTTTGAAGAGCAGAAGAAATACACATCTGATTTTATAAAAGGCTTGCTTGCTCTTCCAAACTGCCGCATTATTCCGCATGAAAGGGCAGAAGATTCTTCATTTGACAAGAACTTTTCTCCGTGGGTAGTTCAGGCTTCCTTCCATGGAATACCAGGACAGGTAATGGTAAGGGCGCTTGACGCAAAAGGCTTTTATATTTCCACAGGAAGCGCCTGCTCCGCCGGCAAAAATTCAAGGCCAATCTTAGACGCAATGAAAGTTTCTGCCGACGAAAAGGAAACCGCGGTAAGGTTCAGCTTTGGAATACCAACAACAGAAGACGCAATGAAAGACTTGCTAGAAGCAGTGAAGTCTGTGTGCAGTGTATTCCTAAAGTAAACTAGGACAGCTGTATAATTAAAGAGCCATGCGCCGGAATTTCCATTGAAACAACAGCGTCCCCTTGTAGCGGGAACATTTCTTTTTTATTCCACAAGTCGCGAACTTTGTAAGTTGTGCTTTCTTGCACTCCAGGAATCTCGTTTAAATTGGCAGTAACTTCACCGCCGTTGTCAGAAAGATTAAAGAGCGCAATGTTTATTTTCATTCCTTTTGCAGGGCATCCAGAGCCGTAGCTTGCCCACACGCACTGCTCTTCATTACGCATAACAAGGAACGCGCCGTGAGACTCTTTTTCCAAAGAAAGGACTTCGCTGTTTGTAAGAAGAGCTTTTGTTTCTTCGTCTAAATCAGGGAGGTTTGTGCCAATCATCAGAGGGCTTCTAAAAATGCACCATAAAGAAAGCATTGTGTGCTGCTCAACTGGAGTAAGCCTTGTGCGCCAAATGTTGCCAAAGCCCTTGCCTAAGTCGCCAAGAGGAAGCATGTCGCAGTCAGGCCAGTTGCCGTTGCCCACGTGCTTTTGCCAAACTTCACAACGCTCAAACATATTTTTTAACAAAGGCCATGTGTCCCAGAAGTCGTCTGTTATCCGCCACATGTTCGCGTATTTTTCCAAGTGCCACGCCTTCTCTATTACAGCGGGCCCAGGGCTTAAGCTTAGCGCAATTTCTTTGCCTGAATGCTCAATTGCATTTGCAATAAGCTCAATCTCTTTTTCAGCAGAGTAAGGGTTCTGCGGGTACATGTTAGTGTTGCAAATATCATCAACTTTTACAAAATCAACACCCCATGACGCGTAAAGTGCAAAAACACTGTCGTAGTATTCCTGTGCGCCTTTTTTAGAAGCGTCAACTCCGTACATGTCGCCATTCCACCGGCTTATAGAAAATGGATTTGCAATCTGGTCAGCTGTGATATTTGTTCCCAAGATTTTTGTGTGGTTGTGTGCGCATATTCTTGGAATTCCACGCATAATGTGAATGCCAAATTTCAAGCCAAGCGAATGTATGTAGTCAGCAAGAGTCTTAAACCCGTTGCCGCCTTTGCTTGAAGGGAAGCGGTTCTCTGCTGGAATCTGCCTGGAATATTCGTCAATGCAAAAGTGGCTGAATGGAATATACTGAACGTTTGGCCTTTGAGTTCCTGCGTCAGGGTCAGACCATTGAATGTCAATCACAATATACTGCCAGCCGTACTGCTTTAGATTTTTCGCCATGTAGTCAGCGTTTGCCCGCACGTCTTTTTCTGTAACTGTTGTGTCGTAGTAGTCATAAGAATTCCAGCCCATTGGTGGAAAAGCCGCCGCATTGTTTTTTGAATACATATCATGCTCCTGAAGTTTATATATAAAAAAAGCCGTCACATAAGACAGCTTAGTCAATTTAGTTTATACATTTGCAATTGTCAATCAGAAAAAACACTTAAAAAAAAAGAGCTGTCGCAATTGGCAGCCCTTTCTTTACGCAATATAAATCAACTATTTTCCAAGCTGAAATTTAATTGTTGTGTTGTAGTCTTCTGTTGTCCAGTCTGGATTTACAAACATGTCAAGGTTAGCATTAAGTTCGCCAATTTTCTTTGTGAATTTATATGCACGCTCTGTTTCTGCGCATGTAAAAGAAATAGATACTTCTGATGTGCTTGCATCAAGCTTATAGCCTGTTACATTGCTGTCTGTGAAAGTAAATACAGTTTCACCGCTGCTTGCCTTTGTTAAAACAATGTTGCCGTCTGCGCTGAATGTCCAGTTGGCATCCCAGTTCGCATCTTTCCAAGTTCCTTTGATATCGCCTAAGTCAAAAGCGAATACACTTGCAGCTCCAATAAGAGCCACCGCTAAAATTGCAAGAATCTTTTTCATTTCTGCACCTCTTAAAATAATAGTATACTCTAAAACAACATTTAATCAATAAAAATCAAAAAGCTCCAATCAATAAACTGACTTGTAAATATCGATTATTTTTTTCTTGCTTACTGCCTGTGGATTTCCTGGAGTGCAAGCGTCGTTCATTGCGCTTTCTGCCAAAAAGTCAAAGTCGCTCTTTTGAACGCCCAAGTCCTTTAGCTTTGAAGGAATGCCGACTTCCTTTGCAAGTTTTTCCACTGCGTTAACAGCCGCTTTTCTGTATGAAGCAGGACTCATTTTTGCAGCAGTCTTTACTCCCATAGCCAAAGCAATATCTTTATATTTAGAGCCAGACGCCGTTGCATTGAATTTCATCACTGGAGCTAAAAGCACTGCACATGCAACACCATGAGGTATGTCATAAACAGCGCTCAACGGGTGCGCCATGCTGTGAACAATTCCAAGTCCGCAGTTTGAAAAACCCATGCCTGCTATATACTGGCCGTATGCCATTTGCTCGCGTGCAGTTTTATTCCCTTTTACAGCAGAGCGAAGATTTTCACTGATTATCTTTATAGCCTCAAGACAGTACATGTCTGTCATTTGCCATGCGCCTTTTGTAATGTAGCCTTCAATCGCGTGAACTAATGCGTCCATGCCGGTTGCAGCACAAAGCTTTGCTGGCATTGTGGAAGAAAGCTCCGGGTCAACAATTGCAACTGTTGGAATGTCATGAGTGTCTACGCATACAAACTTACGCTGTTTGTCTTCATCTGTAATTACATAGTTTATGGTGACTTCCGCCGCAGTGCCGCTTGTTGTTGTAACAGCAATTAAAGGAAGCCCTTTGTTTTTTGTAGCGGAAAGCCCTTCCAGCTTTTTAACATCTTTAAACTCTGGATTCTTTAGGATAATTGAAATTGCCTTTGCAGTGTCTATTACAGAGCCGCCGCCAACTGCGACAATTGAGTCCGCACGGAACTGTTCAGCCATTTCAACACCGCTTTTTACATTGTTTATTGTAGGATTTGCTTTAACGTGGTCAAAAATCTGGAAAATGATTCTGCTTGAAGCCAAAAGTTTGGTCACTTTTAAGCTTACTTTGCATTTTACAAGCTCTGAATCTGTTACAACCAAAACTCGTTCTAACTTACGCTTTTTTAACTCTAAAGGCACCTGTTTTACTGCATCTTTGCCAAAATAAGATGTTTCATTAAGAATCATACGGTTTGACATGAACTCAAATCCTCCGAATATAATCTTTTTTTTATTCAACACTCACATTTTTATGCTAAAATGCTCAAAAATTATTGTTCCATTATGTAACCATTTTGTTTATACGTCAAGGAATAGTTTTTTGTTAGTTGATGGATTAAACCTTTGGGACTATTGCGCTATACTCATTTTTGATTTAAATTAGTTAGGGTTTATAAAAATTAAGACATCTAGAGGACATCATGCAGAAAATTGAAGCCGTTATATTCGATTTGGACGGCACTCTTCTATACACGCTTGAAGATTTGACAGACAGCTGCAACCAGGCAATGAAATTCTACGGTTTTCCAGAGCATACTCTTGACGAAGTAAGAATGTACGTAGGCAACGGGCTGCCGGTACTTGCGGAGCTTGCGATCCCTGACGGCACAAAGAATCCGCTTTACAAAGACGTTCTTTTAAAAATAAGGGAATGCTATGCAAAAAACTGGAAGAACAAGACAAAACCTTACGACGGCATAATAGACATGCTTAAAAAGCTTAATCAAAATAAAATAAAGTGCGGAATAGTTTCTAACAAGCCTGACGCGCAGGTAAAAGAGCTTTCTGATTTGTTTTTCAAAGGCTGCATTTCTTCTTGCGCAGGTGAAAAGGAAGGAATAAGACGGAAGCCCTACCCTGACTCTGTCAACAAAGTTATTGGCGAATTTGGAATACCAAAGGAAAACACAATTTATGTAGGCGACTCTGATGTTGACAT
>Ga0172378_10002886_pt1 | contig 16137 bp, 11 predicted proteins | sample GrowelOW332metaG_FD_119755 | JGI IMG/M metagenome (GOLD analysis project Ga0172378, IMG submission 119755) | Groundwater microbial communities from an aquifer near a municipal landfill in Southern Ontario, Canada - Pumphouse #3_1 metaG | ecosystem: Environmental > Aquatic > Deep subsurface >... | reverse complement strand
CAGAAAATGAGCAAAATATTAATGATAATATTGATGCAAGTGTTAATAATGATAATTCAGTTGAAGAAATTAAACAAGAAACAAAGAACGATGACAATAAAATTGATGAAAATGTTAATAATACAGAAATGATAAGTGAACCAGAAGATGATGAGGAAGATATTGAAGATAATTCTGAAGTTGTCGATGATGATAAACCATATTATGATGAAAATGGCAACGTAATATTTTATGATGCAAGTGGTAACCCGCTTGATTTGTCGAGATTTAGAGAAAATGATAAAATAGATATTCAATCATTTGACAATGAAAACTTAGCAAAACCCGTCGAAATTGATGACATTGAAAAAGAAGAACTAAATCAAAGTATAAATACTGTTGATAATAATGAAAAAAATTCTGAAGAAGATAAAAACGAAGCATTATTTAATAGCGATAATGAATTACTTATAAATAATGTTAACGATATATCAAATGATGAAAGCGTTGAAAATGATAAAAAGCTTGATATCAAAAATGAAGAGTTATCTGTAAATAACGATAACGAAGCAAATATTAATATTGACGAAATTAACGAAAAAATAATTGATAGTCAAGATAAAGTAGATGAAAATCAAGAAAATCTAAATCAAGAATTATTTGTAAATAAAGAAAATCCAAATAATTTAAAAGCTGAAAAGTCAGAAATTGAAAATGGACTTGAAAACGAAATAAAGCAAGAGAATACTTGGATAAACAAACCACTTTTTGATAAAGATGGTGAAGTTGTATACTATGATGAAAGAGGCAACTTAGTTGATTTTGATGAATTTTATGCTGATGACGGTACACTAAAGATTTTACCAAAATTATATGATGGCAATGGTGTATTTTATGATTTTTCAAAATACTATGATATAAATGGTAATTTAATAAATCAAAATAGGAAAGAAGATAAAAAAGCGACTTCAAATAATTCACTTACTGAAAAAATAAATGATATTAGCAAAGAAAATATTACAAATGAACAAAAAGAAGAAACAAAATCAAAGGCAATTGAAACAAATAACAAAACAAAATCAAAACAAAAATTAAGTAAACAAGATGCAATAATTTCAACAAATAAAGAAGAAAAACGCAATGTTGTTAAAAAGAAAAAAATGTCAAATATTGATGATGTGAAGCCGAAAACAGATAAAAAGAAGATGGTGAAAACCAAATCTAAAGGCACAAAAGCTCAATTGTTAAAAGCAAAACAGAAGAAAAATAATATTGCTAAAAAACATAAGATTGAGTCAATAAATAAACAAAATGCAGTTTTAGATAATCAAAACGCAAAAGTTACACCTGATATAGTTGCTGTAAAAGAAGATATGACTTTAAAAAATGAAACTAAAAACGAAACTAAAACAAAATCAAGTATTTCAAAAAATAAAGAATTAATTAAAAAGAACGAACCCAAAAAAGCAAAAATGAGCAAAAAAGCAAATAATAAAAAATCTTCTAAAGTTACGAAGAAGGCAAGTGAAAATAAACCAAAATCAACAAAAAAGCAAGCTAGTAAAAAAATTGCAAATGTAATTAAAGATAAAAAGCAAATTACAAAAGCGAAAAATGAAAATAAAAAGCAAGAAATTTTATTAGAACCTAATGAAAAAATCATTAAAGAAGTAGAACTTAAAAAAACTGATGATTTAAACAATATTCAGGACCAAATTAATAATTTAGAAAAAAACCAAAAAGTTCTAAAAACTCAAATAAGTAAAACTTTAACAGAACTTGCTACAAAGCCAAACGATGAAAAAGATTTGTCAGAAATAAGAGAAATAATGGTAAATTTAAAACAACAAGCTCAAGAAGCAAAACAAAATGGGCGTTCAAAAGAAGAATTAAAAGAAATTAATAAATCTTTGGCAGAATTATTAAAAGTAATGGCTAATAAGATGAATAAATAAATTAATTCTTGATTACACAATTAAAAAACTTTTTATGAAAATCATAGAAAGTTTTTTTGTGCTTTTACATTCAATTAAAAATTGATAAATGTATGTTATAAAAAAAAATGATACTCTATACGTTTGCATAAATAAAGAGTATAGAGAATTAAAAATTTATTTACTTTTTTAAAGCTTTTTATAATTAGTATAGAATATTTCAAATTTAGTCACTTTTTAAATTTTTTATAAAGTGACTTTTTTGTTTTTTTCATTTAATTATAACCTTAATATTGTAATTTATTAACACAAAAAATAATTAATTATTTATTTTTAATCTTTAAAGAATTTTATAATTAGTATACAAAAATTTGAATTTAGTCACTTTTTTAATTTTTTATAAAGTAAATTTTTTGTTTTTTTCATTTAATTATAACCTTAATATTGTAATTTATTAACACAAAAAAATATTTTTTATTTGTTTTTCATTATTTGTCAAAATAAAATAAGCAAAATCATTTTTATTGAAAAAATCTTTAAAATAAAATTAAAAATAATTTTTTAAAACAACTTATTTATTAAAGTATACAATTTTAATATAATTGTTATCTATTTTTGTTAAAAATTCGTTAGACACCAAGGCTAATTATTATGGCATTGTCAACGCTTCTCATTTTAGAGCAGTCGAGTTCGCCAATTTTTTCTTGTAAACGTCTTTTATCAAGAGTCCTTATTTGTTCTAGTAAAATTACTGAGTCTTTGGGCAATCCATAACTAATGGAATCTAGTTCTATATGAGTTGGAATTCTTGCTTTTGATAGTTGTGATGTAATTGCCGCAACAATTACAGTAGGTGAAAATTTGTTGCCTATATCATTTTGAATAATTAAAACGGGGCGAACTCCGCCTTGTTCGCTTCCAACGACAGGACTTAGGTCAGCATAATATAAATCGCCCCTTTTAATTATCATTCTATCTACCTCGCATAAATTTTAAGAACAAAATATAACTTTCATTTTCTATTTCCATAAATTCTAATAGTTTATGGCTTGAATTTCGTTTTAATGTTACATTCATATTATGCACAAAATCAAAATTATGGTGCAATAATATATCCTGTTCATCATATTTTTCAAGTAATGCCTTTATATATTTTGTAGACTTATTCATAAATATTGCCTCTTTTAGATAAAAATAAACATTTATCTCAATTTAGTTTTTGCAAAAAATTGTAAATCTATGAAATTTTATATAATAAAACAAATTAAATACATAAATTAAAGTAAAAGCATAACAAATAACCATAGCATTAGTTGTATGAAAAAAAAGTTATGCTAAACAAAAACTTCCAAAATTATCGAAAAAGCAATATTTTTTTTATGAAAAAGAATTTTTAATTAAACTAAAATAAGGTGAAAAAAACAAATTTATAATATAGGTAGAAGTTATTCCACAAAAATTAGCGAAAAGATAATATTTAGTTTTTATGAAAAAAAATTTTAATTAAACTAAAATAAGGTGATAAATAAATTTGTAATAAACTTAAGTTGTAATATAAAAAAATTATTTAAAATTAGCTATTGACATTATTTAGCTTTCGTGATAATATTAGAGCATAAGAAATGTGGGGTATTGAAGAAGATATGGGATTTTTAAAAAAAATAAAACTAGAAAATAATTTTGGTTCGACTTTATCTAAAAATAAACCAAATTTCAAAGCATTTACAGAAAAGTCAAGCCTTAAAAGATTAGCGTCATTAGTCGCGTCTACTGTTTTAGTGGGTGTCATTGGAACAGCAGTTTTTGCTATACCTGCACTATTGTTTGTGGCAGTTTATGGTTTGCCACTAATGGCTGTGAGTGGGTCTTTGACAATTAGTGGAGTTGCTGGACTTGGTATGGCAGGCATTCATAGATACGCAACAAAAGATGAAAGAGTCAGCCTAAAAATCGCTAAAAAAATGAAAAAAGTTGCAAAATTAACATATAAAGCAATGAATAGTGATGATGTTGAAAGCAAGAATAAGCTATTAGACAGAGCTGAAAAAATTCAATTAAAATCACAAGCAATGGCGACTAAATTAGAGGCAAAAAACTCAAAATTATATGATAAATTAGTTAATTTAGAAAGCAAGAATAAACAACTTGGTTGGAGATATAAAAAGGGGGATACTAAATATTTTCTTAACGAACAAGTTTTAAAAAGATTTAACAATTATAAAAATTATATAGAAAGAATAAAAGATGGTGAAAAGCTTGAGAATGAAGCCAAAAATTCTAAAAATACAAGTTTTTCTGATTTAAAAGAAAAGAGAAAGTTATTTGTTCAGGCAGAGCAAGCAAAATTTGCAAACGAAATGTATAATGACCCAGCTATTAAAGATAAAACTGCCAGCAAAAGCAAAACTTTTTATGATACATTTGGCACGCAAATTAAAAGCAAAATTTCTGCTTTGCAATCTGATGCGGGCAAAATTTTAGAAAAAATGCACGGATTAGATTCAAAATCAAATGAATATAAAAAATCTGAAATTGAATATAAGAAAAATATCAAATTTGCGAATGAACTACAAGGGGCATGGGATAAAGGTTCTATAAATGTTACTAATAATAATTTTGAACGAATAGTCCAGTCAGCTTCACAAAATAAATCTTCTGCCCAAACAACTAACCAAAAAGTTGTGACTGAAGGAATGAATGGAACAGAAAACAATCAAACTGTAAATAATTCAAATAATATTAAAGTAATAAATCAACAAGATGATGAAACGAAAGAAAAAAGGAAAGGCACAAATTATACAGAAAACAAGGATAATTTAGATAAAACTAATAATTTTAAATTCGTTGACCAACATAACAATCCTAAATCAATTAACGTTGCAAAAGATACAAATATAACTAAGCGTGATAATAATGAATTGTTAAAAAAATTATCAAATATAGACTTATCAAAAAATATTTATCCAAAAAATGCCACTATTTCATTTCAAGAGCTGAAGCAGTGTTACAACGATAAAAAGACACACGATAAAATTGAAGTAATGCAAAAATTATATAATCAAACATTAATTCAATTCAGGGAAACACAAAAGTATCTTAATTCGCAAGGGGCTAATATCAATAAGCATACAGGGCATATGTATATTAAACTTGATTTCGGTAATCCTAATTTTTCTATTGAAGAAAAAACTGCTGATTTGCAATTAGGCAACGCATACCCTTTGTTTTATGCTGAATTTGCTAAAAAATGTTTTGAATTTAATCTTTGTGATGAATGCAGATTATCAACATTTAGTTTTGACTTAAAAACAAGAGATTATGTTTATTTAAGTGATTTAAGTCAATATTGTAATAATTTAAATGATTCAAAATTAATGAGCAATAAAATTTCATCGGCATTTTGCAAAAATATTACCGAATTACATCAAGCATTCTATGCGGATAAAAATGAGAAAACATTAAATGATTCAACAATTAATATTTTAAAGAATGTGTTAGATAATTCAAAATTAACAGAGAATAAATCTCAAAATGTAAAAACATCATCAAAATACATTTATTATTTATTAAAAACTCAAGTTAAAAGTAATTATCAATTAACTACTTCAATTGACAAAGACTTAAAAGAAAAATTTTTTAAAAATCAATTTGATAGACAAATAGACAATGAAAAAACACAAGAATTAATATAGTAGATTTTAAATAAATAAATTAAATATTAACTTATGTTGATTAATATATTTTGATAAGAATAATATGTAAGATTATTAATATGGATTAGCTTAGCTAATTCATATTTTTTTCATACCATAGGCCGAAAATTCTAATGTTATTTGGCATCATATCAAAATAAAAGGCAATTATGTTTGTATAAATATTTATTAAATAAATCCATAGAAAGTCGGTTGCTTATTATGTTAGTAATTGAAAATATTGTTATTATGCAGGTAAATGAAAAGATTGTTACTATTATGTAGGTAATAAAAAAGATGTTGGTTATTATGTTGTATATTGAAATGACGGTTGCTTATTATGTTAGTAATTGAAAAGATGGTTGCTTATTTGGTTATGAAAAGACTGTTGCTATTATGTTGGGTATTGAAAAGATTGTTGGTTATTATGTTGGATATTGAAAAGATGGTTGCTATTATGTTGGTAATTGAAATTGAAAAGATTGATACTAATATGTTTGTAATTGAAATTGAAAAGACTGTTCTGTTGGTTATTCTGTTGGGTATTATTTGTAGATATAAAAAGCATTTGGCAATTGTTTATGGTTATATAAGTATTTCATAATTATATATGTTTTTTAAAAAGAATTTGGTAATTATCTTTATGTTTAATAAAAGAAAAAACAACTTAATTATTATGGCACTAAGTAATTATTTGGGGTGCAAACTGTTTGTAGACGAAAAGGCACAAATTTATTTAAAAAAATAATAAAATTTTGTTGACTATTTTATGGTTATTGTTTATAATATAAAAGTCAAAGATAGTCAAATTTATCTAAATGAGGTTAAAAAGTGTCTAATAAAAGCAAATCAATCGAAGAATTTTTGTTAACTTTATTTACAGATAATGAAATTGAATTATCTAGGAATGAATTAGCAAACTATTTTAATTGTGTGCCAAGCCAAATTAATTATGTTTTGTCGACAAGGTTTACTTATGACAAGGGGTATGTTATTGAAAGCCAGCGTGGTGGCGGTGGGTATATAAAAATTAAAAAGATACAATTTAATATTGATTATTTGAGTGATTTAATAAATGAATTGTCTATTCCTATTAGTGAGGATAAAGCACTAAATATAGCATATCATTTAAAAGAGCAAGATTATATTGATGACCATCAATATATGATATTAAAAGTTGTTTTAAATGACAAAAGTTTATCAAATCCATTTAAAATGGAAGATAGCTTGCGTTCAAAAATTTTAACTAACGTAATAAAACAAATAAGTATAAAATAAAGTCGTGAAAATATAACATAATAAATATAAAATGTTTAAATAATTTGTGGTTAAAAATTTCAGCAAATAAAATTAAATCACTAAGAAATAAAGCATTAAAAAGACAATCGACATTAACTAAATTTATAATAACTAAATTAAAAACTTTTTAAAAAGTTAGTTGTTTCAATGACTTAAATTTTAGATAAACCATTCTAATTTACTTTTAGAAAGTAAATTAAATAATTTTAATAAAAAAGAATAAAAAAATATTAAGATTATAAAAATAATATAAACAACTTAAATAAGCAAAAGAATAAAAAAAGGAAAAGAATTTTAATAAACAAAAAATTTAATAACAACAAAAGGAGCGAAAAAATTATGTTTTATTCATTTAATCCGACTGAAAGTGTCAGAAAAGCAATAAAAAATGCAAATGAGTTTGCATTGTTACATGCACATGAACAAATAGGTTCAGAACATTTATTGTATGGATTAATTTCTATATCAGATAGCATGGCGTCAAAACTTTTAAAAGACTATGGTGTTACTAAAGAAACATATGTAAACATATTTAACGAAAGTTTTGAAGATGGTTTTGAATTTTCAAGAGAGTCTGATATATCTTATACTCCAAGGGCGAAAGAAATTTTTAGAGTAGCTCAAACATTATCCATGCAATTAAATCACGATTTTGTTGGGACAGAGCATTTGCTTCTTGCAATTATTCTTTCATCGGATTGTGTGGCAACATCTATATTAGTAAAGGGGTTTCATATTGATTTAAACTCATTTCAGGAGCAAATCCTTGGAATTTTAAGAGGTGGAATGTCGTTTAACATTAACAATGATAATGTGCATATTAAAGAAAATAACGAAAAAAGGGAAAACAATAATATTTTAAAAAGTAGTCTAAGCGAAGATTTACTTAATATGGGCACAGATTTAACCTTAAAAGCTAAAATGGGGAAAATTGACCCAGTAATTGGCAGAGAAGAAGAAATAAATAAAATAATTGAAATTTTATGCAGAAAAACTAAAAATAATCCCGTGTTAATAGGCGAAGCAGGAGTTGGTAAATCTGCCATAATTGATGGACTAGCATTATTAATTGCAAAAGGTGAAGTTCCAAGTTTATTAAAAGATAAAGTAATTTATTCTCTAGAACTTGGCGGATTAATGGCTGGGACAAAGTATCGTGGTTCAATGGAAGAAAAATTAAAAAATGCAATAGAAACAATTGTTGCAAGCAAAAACATAATTGTTTTTATAGATGAAATCCATACACTTGCTCAAGCGGGCGGTGAAAAAGGCGAGGTTAATCCAGCGGACATGTTAAAACCATATTTATCGCGTGGAGAATTGCAAACTATAGGCGCGACAACCACAGATGAATATAGAAAATATATCGAAAAAGACAAAGCGTTAGAGAGAAGATTTCAACCTATAATGGTTGAAGCTCCAAGCGTTCAGCAAGCAGTTAAAATTTTAAAAGGATTACGTGATAGCTATGAGGCATATCACCAAGTTTCAATTAGCGATGAGGCGATTGAGGCCGCGGTAAACCTTTCTGATAGATTTATTTTAGATAGACAACTACCAGATAAAGCAATAGATTTAATTGATCAAGCATGCAGTAAAGTTAAAGTAAGTAATTCAATTATTTCAAGTGATTTAAAAACAAAAATGCAAGCTTTAAAAGAACTAGAAAACAACAAAAATGAGGCTTTAATACAAGAAAATTTTGAACGTGCAGCGAAATTTAGAGATGCCATAAAAAAATTAGGCGATGAAATTGAAATTTTGCAAAAAAAAGATAATGAAGTATATCAAAAATCCACAAGCACAATAACTTATGATGACATAGCATTTCTTGTTTCTCAATGGACACACATTCCTGTGACAAAAATTACAGAAACAGAGAAAACAAGACTTGTTAAGCTTGAAGAAATTTTGCATAAACGAGTAATCGGACAAGATGAGGCGGTAAATGCAGTCGCAAAGGCGATTAAAAGAGCAAGGGCAGGCTTAAAAGACCCAAAGCGTCCAATAGGAAGCTTCTTATTTTTAGGACCAACAGGTGTTGGTAAAACAGAACTATGTAAAGCCTTGGCAGAAGCTATGTTTGATGATGAAAATTCAATAATTAGATTAGATATGAGTGAATATATGGAGTCACATTCGGTTTCAAAACTTATAGGTTCACCGCCAGGTTACGTAGGATATGACGAAGGTGGACAATTAACTGAAAGCGTTAGACGCAAACCTTATTCAGTCGTATTATTTGATGAATTAGAAAAGGCACATCCAGATGTTTTTAATATATTATTGCAAATACTTGAAGATGGCAGATTAACTGATTCAAAAGGAAGATTAGTAAGTTTTAAAAATACAATAATAATTTTAACTAGTAACGCAGGCATAACCGAGTTTAACGCAAGAAATAATCAATTAAAATTAAGAGGGCAAGAGCCTTTAAATGATGACGAAACTAAAGAAATTTTGTTTTCTGCATTAAAACTAAAATTTAAACCAGAATTTTTAAATAGAGTTGATGTAATAACAATTTTTAAACCATTAACTCAAACTGAATTAGCGCAAATTGCAAAAATACTAATAACAAAATTAAGCGACAAATTAAAAGAACAAAACATCACATTAAAATTGACAGAAAATGCTTTAAAATATATCGTTATCAAAGGTTATGACGCAGACTATGGTGCAAGACCCTTAAGAAGAGTAATTGAACAAGAAATTGAAGACAATTTAGCTGAATTAATATTAGAAAATAAAATTAAACCAAACGCACATGTGGTTATAGAAGAAAAAGATAATAAATTAACATTTATAATAAAAGATAAAGATGATAAATAAGACGGATAACATTAAAGAAAATGATGATAAAAGGCAAATAAATTGTAATGGACAAATAAAGCAAATAAAATATAATTGATAAATAAGGCAAATAAATGACAGTGATCAATAAAACAATCTTTTCTTTAAAATTACAATAAAAGATAATGCAAATAAAATAATATTGATAAATAAGTAACCTTTTCTTTAAAATAACCATAAAAAACAAGACAATGTTTTATAAAAAAAAATTAAAATAATTTTAATTAAAAAAGATAATGATAAACAAATAAAATATTTTATAAAAAAGATAATAATAAATAAATAAAATGTTTTAAAAATAATTTTATATAATAATTTTATAAATATATTAATAAATAATTTAATAAGTAAAAAAAATGATTTGATTTTTTATCAAATCATTTTTTATAAAACAAATTAATTTTTTATCACATTTTTTATTAAACAATTTTAAAAATAAATTCATTTTCATAATTCTTATTAATTAAATTTTATAAGTAAAATCATTTACAGACTTTTTTTTGATAAACAAATTTTATAAGTAAATTCATTTTCAAAAAAATTATTATTTTAAAAATTCATATTTTCTTCTTTGAGAATTTCATCTTCTTTTTCTAAAACTAACTTATTCATTTTTTTATTATACATTTTTTTACATTTGCATGAAACAATTCCGCCCGCACATGCAATCAATGCACATATTTGCACATCTGTATATAAGGTTAGTGGGACTACTATATCATTTATTACATTATCTAATATAATTTGCGTTATAGGTAAATCATTATTATAATAGATTTGAGGATTAATTCCGTTTATTGCAGACAAAATCGGTGCAGCGATAAGTCCAAGATTACCAACTATTTTTCCTGCCTTTTCCCCTAAATTATATAAAGGCGGAATAAGTTCAGGATTATCAATCAAATCCTTGTTCACTTCTTTAATAGCAATGCTATGTAAAGAATTTTGCTTAGGTTTATGATTAAGTAAATTAAAAAACTTTAAGCGATTTGAAATTATTTCGCCAACATTTTTAGCTTGTCCACTAAATTTTAATTTTGTTAATGATACCATAGTAATTCTCCATAATTTATTATATTATAACATTATTATATACTGTTTGTAAATACTTGTTTTAAAAATAGTTTTATTTTAAAGCTTTAAAAATCAAAATCACCCATTCCACTTGAACCAAGAACTTTTGTGTTTCTTTCACTTATATCGTAGAATACTTTATGCTCATCAAGTGTTTGTGCAGGTGAATATTCTTTTGGCATTGATTTAATTAAATAAAATCTTCTTGCTTCTTTTAAATATTGTGGTGTAAAAACTGCTTTAATAGGATTTTCATGATAAACCTTAACAACAGTTGTATTTTTTGGTAATAATTCAAGTTCTTCTGGATAAATAAGTGGGCGAGATGCTTCACCAGTTGAAATATTTTTGCTGTCAGCCTTTTCGCCTTTGCTTTCACTTTTTGTTTTAACACTTATTTGTCCGCACATTTTACTAAATTCATCTTTTGTTTTAGCATCATTGGTCCCGATAAACACTTGAATGTTGCAGTTTGTTCTAACAATGTCTGCAATTTTATCCCCGTAAACATTGTTTAATTGAGTATAAGATTGAACGACAAGTATCATAAATATTCCACGGCTACGACCAACTGTAATAATATTATCAAGAGAACTAATTTTTGGCAAGTTACCGAATTCATCAAGCACAAAATATACATTTCTTGGTAAATGTCTGTCTGGCGAGACGCTCGCTATTTCAACAAGAGTTTTATATAATTGTATTATACACATCGAGGCAATACCATGTCGTGTTTGTTTTTCATCAGGAATTATAATAAAGAATGCGGTTGGTTCACTTGCAAAAGTTTCAAAATGCATATCATTGAAACTTGTTGCAAAGCAGACGCCCATATCCGAAAACATCGCAAGACGAGTTGCCACGATTCCTAGATAACTTCTTGTTGTATTAGGGGCACTATTTACGATAGGTCCTGCTAATTGAGGCACGGTTGACAATTTTTCTCTGCCCTCACATAAATATTTTTTCACGGTCTTAAACGGATTGTCTGGGTCATCATTATCTCTGTAATTTGCAATTTTTGACATGTTATAAAAATTAAACCTTTCTCTAGTCATTCCAAGACTTGTATTTGCTGAATCCTCAAGCATTGCAAGCATAATACCAAGCACAAAGTTTTTGGCCCCCATATCCCAAGAAGGATCATTTTGATTTTCAATAGGGCATAATGTTGTGGCGATATCATTTAAGTCTTCTTGTGCTTCATTTTCAAGTTCTCTTTTTTTGGCAATTAAATCATTCATTAATAATTGTTTTGTTGGATATGCAGTTTTGTTAAATTCATACCATTCATTATTATAGACTTTTGTAATAGTTTCTAGTTTAAAATCTTTTGGATTATCACCCTTATGAATTATAACTTCCTTCTCAATATTTAAAGAGCGTTGGTAAAAAGAATAGGCTCTATCCATTGGGTTCCATCTGGTCGAAGAATAAACATCTCTTAAATTTAAAACTTTAATTTTATAGCCACGAGTACTTAATTTATAAGCATGTAAATCATATAGTTCGCCTTTTGGGTCAGTTATAACCAAACAAGGCTTTGATTTTGTTTCACTCAAAATTTGGATAGTTGGATCAACATACATAGTTGTTTTACCACTGCCAGTTGTTCCGATAACCATTGTGTGTATTGGTTTTTGCAAATTAATATGCAATTTCCCTTTTCGACACTCGGCTCTTATTGGAACGCCATCTTTAATGTTCTTTAAATTAGAATATAAAGTATAAGTAAATTTTTTATTTATTTCTTGCTCTGATAAAAATTTAGAGTCAAAGAACTGCTTTGTATCAGACTTGTCCCTTTTTTTGCCAGTTATATAGTTATTCCCTTCTGTTATACCGACCAAGAACCAAATAAACAATGCAAGCAAAACAACACAGGAAATTGCTATAGTTATAGTATCAGTCAATATTTCCTTAGAAAAAGAAATTGTTCCTAATCTAAGTAAACTAGTAATCAATATGCCAACAAGATAAGAAATAATAATTGAAATTAAAAATTTTATAAATGTTTTAGTAAAACCGCCCATTTTAAACTCCCTATGTATGAAAAATAGTTAAAAATAATAATTTTATATAAATCTTTTGTAAATCTAAAAAAATTGTATCATTTTTATTTGCTTTTGTCAAACAATTATGATAGAATGAAATTACAAAATATGTTTTTGCTAGTCAACTAGTTACCATTTGTTTGTGATAATTTTGTATATTTTTATTAAAAATAGCAAAACATAATTTTAATAAGACTATGGAGGAAGATTTAATGTCATCTATTACAACAATATTTTCAACAATTTTAGCGTCAACATCAACAATGCCAGCGGGATGGGAATTTTTAGATCCGATTGTTAGCGTTTTAAAAAGCGTTTTAGTTCCACTTATGATTTTAGTTGGAACAGCAGGCATGATTTATGCCATTGTATTAGGTGTTAACTTAGCAAGAGCAGACACAACAGAAAAACGTGAAGAAGCAAAAAAAAGAATGATAAATGCAATCATTGGCTTAGTATCAATTATAGCATTAATCCTATTATTAACTATATTTGTAAACAATATAGATACATGGTTAGGAAGTGTTGAAGATATTGATACAGACACAGATGTAATTATTAGTAATCTTTTAACGTTAAAATCCTAATAAATATTTTCAAATAAAGATGTTCATTTTATATGTACATCTTTTTTTTATTTAAAGTAATTTTTTATGGATAGTTTAACAATAAATCATATAACAAAATTCATTCATAAATAATCATGAATAAAATGTGACAAAATTTCAATTATTTTTTGTATTAAATATGCACATAAATAAATATGTGCACTTTTTTATAATTTGAGTAGAAAATATATTTTTTGGAATCTGTAACTAACAATTTAATATAAAATAAAAATCATTTATGACTAAATTTTTTTATTAATTATTAAGAAGCTGGTATTTATAATAAATGTATTTTTTATTAGCTTTTTAATTTGTGGCAAAAAATATATAATATAATATGGAATATAACTAGTTTACATTTTTTAAATATACTAATTTATAAGAAGTGCTAATATTGGGAATCGCATCTTTTTTCTTTTTTACTTGCTAACATTTTGGATTTATGGTAAAATGCATATAATAAAAAGCAAAGAGCGGAGAATTAAATGATTAAATATTTTAAATATATAATCCTTGCAATAATAGTTGGATCATCGCTAATGTTTAGCGGGTGTTCATATACTTGGCTTTTTCATAATAATAATTCAGATGATACAAACACAACTGATTATTCAAGAGACCCATATCAAGAACCAGATAAGGATCCTTTAACTTATGATGGTGATACGCCAACATTTGACCCCCTAGAATATTTTGACAATACTCTTGGCTTAAAGGTGTGCTATGATGCATCCGATTATATTATAGATATTACAAACGATATAAATTTTAGTCAAGTTTTTAGCTTGCTTGAACAAAAAATTGGGAATGATGGTGCTGATTTTGATTATACAGAATTTTTAACTAATTATCCATTAATAATTATTGATGAAAATTACATATCTAGGGTTATGTTCATCATAAATATAATAGAACAATATAAATCATTAGCTGAATTAATTTTAACAGAAATTTGGGCAGATTATGGTTTAGGAATTGAAACGAACACTATATTAAGTAATGCCTTTTATGGTGATTATAGTTTTGTAAACGCAATTGAACCAAATGAGTCTAACAATAGTAATATTAATTATTCCAAATATAGTTATACAAATATCATTAACGTTCCAAATCCTGATTATTATCCGGATGGACCCGAGGCATTAATTGAAGAAGAGAATTTCAGTGAGTATCAAACTTTAACAATAGATTTAGATGAAAACGAAATTGTGTCTGAAGGTTACAGTTGGAGATTTAACACATTAACAGAGGGTGATGTCGTTGATGAGATAGAAATTGATAATCCGTATTACTATCCTACTCATGAAATAAATACACTTGTAGAGGGACATTTATTTTCTTATGAAAAAATTTACATTCAAGCTATTTATTATAGTGATGGGATTGAATACCAAATTAGTTATACAGAAAGTGAAGAATTAGATAAAGGTGAAGAACTTAATAAATTTATTGAAAAATATAAAGATTACTATGCTTTAAAAATTATGCAATATTTAACAGATGAATATGAAGGGATTAGTGCAAGTGAAAATTTTACTGTAAATTCAAATGATTTTATTGAATTAATACAAGCATTTGTTGAAAATATTAATGTTTTAGGTGATTTTGAAACGACAGACGACGTTTTTTATGAAATGATGATAAACGAAATTGTTGGAAGTGAAGCAGTAAATTATAATTCTCAACTTTCTATCAGTGATGAAAGATTTATTAATTTTTATATTGAAATTCAAGAAATTGCTTTAAAATTCATGCAATTACATGTTGAATACGAATCTAATAGCTCTAATATTTTAATAGACAGTGACGGTGAATACAGTTTTGAATATTTTACAGTTGTTCAAAATGTTGAATATAAAGATTATTCAATTGCCGAATTAGTAGGTGAAACAGAAGTAAATATTGAAACAGTAACAAATGAAGATGAGTCAGATATTGTTGAAGACGATGATTTTTATGTGGATACTGAAAATATTTTAAGTGTTGTGATAATGATGAAGGAAACAGAAGACAAGCAATACTTTACAAATTTTATGATATTATTATTAAGTTTAAATAATGATTTAAACATTGAAACGTTTGCAAGGTATGTATTAGATGGTTCTGAATTAATCTTTGAGCAAATTGATTATGAAGCACTTTTAAATGGTGATGATGGACATTTCAATGGAACTTTAGCACAACTTTTAAATGGTGAGGACGGGATTATTACAGTTGATTATATGAATAATGCAACATTAAGTATAGATGGAGATACTTTTCCTGATACAGATACGCTTAGTGAAGATGTTTATACAAATAGTTTTGTAAATAATCTTGTTGCAACTTTTTCAACGCATGCAAATACATTAAATTTTGGACAAATATATAAATATGATTCACAAAGCGGAGTATATTATTATAATGATGAAGATGAAAATTGTGATTTTATAGAGTTTTTATTTAAAACCTCTTCAAACACTGAAAGTAATTACTTAAAATGGACCTTTTCTTTATTGAGCTTAATGATTGATAGTGAATAAAAATTTAAACAAAAAATGTGATGAGAAATATGATTATGAAGTGAGTAAAGATATTGTTATTATATAGAATTTACATAAATTCAACTTCAAGCACTGCAAGTAATTATTATTAATAAATATTT
>Ga0172378_10002884_pt1 | contig 16143 bp, 14 predicted proteins | sample GrowelOW332metaG_FD_119755 | JGI IMG/M metagenome (GOLD analysis project Ga0172378, IMG submission 119755) | Groundwater microbial communities from an aquifer near a municipal landfill in Southern Ontario, Canada - Pumphouse #3_1 metaG | ecosystem: Environmental > Aquatic > Deep subsurface >... | reverse complement strand
TCCTTTCATAAACATAACTCCTCTCTCTAAACGGCAGAAAAACTGCCGGAATTACTATGATACTTCTGCCGTTTCCATTGCAGAATCCTTTACTACGGCAAGTTCTTCATCGTTAAGAACTTTCAGAACGTCAAGAACAATTTTCATTCCTTCAGGGGTATCTGCTATTCCCTTTATATACTCGCTTTTTATTTTCGCGTTGATATACGGGATCTTGGCCATTTTATCTTCCGGAATATTTACCACCTCCTGAATAGCATCTACTACCAGCCCCATCAGCATATTTTCCTCTTCGCGGTTTATTTCAACAACAATAATGCATGTCCTCTTTGTATATTCCTGAAAAGGAAGTCCGAATTTAAGTCTGAGATCTATAATCGGTATAATCTGCCCGCGCAGGTTTATGACACCGCGGATAAACTGCGGTGTACGCGGAAGCGGAGTAATGGCCGTCATTCCCATCAGCTCTTTCACTCTCAGAATATCCATACAGTAGTTCTCATTATCTACCGTAAAACTGAGAAAGCGCATGCCATTGAGTATCTTGCGCTTCGTCATCTCCATATCAGTACCTCCTTTTCAATTAATAAAAACACACACCGGAAAACTATCTGCTTAAGAAAGAATCTGTTTTATAGTTGCCAGAAGTTTGTCCGGTTCACACGGTTTTACAACCCAGCCTGTTGCTCCAAGCGATTTTGCTTTTGTCCGGAATTCCTCTTTCGTCTCGGTCGTAAGCATAAGAACAGGTGTTGATTTATACTCTGGAAGCTGACGGATTTTTTCAAGAAGCGTCAGTCCATCCATATTCGGCATGTTCACATCAAGCAGAAAAAGTGAAACAGGACTGCAGGAGGGAAGTATTTCAAGAGCCTTTACTCCGTCTTCGGCTTCGCTTATGTCAAATGCAGAAGTAAGTCCGTTTCTGATAATATTACGGATCGTCGCAGAATCGTCGACAAGAAGAATTTTTTTCATATACAGCCTCCTAGAAAAGTTCTATACCACGCGTATTAATTGCAAGATCTATTTTCGCATCCGGAACTGTTTTTTTAATACCACGTTCAAGGGCGTGCAGTTCACTTTCAGTAGTAAGCCGGCTCCGCACCTCCGATACAATAGCAGCCACTTCACCAGTATCAGGAGCTGCGGCTGTATCCTGACAGGCGGCTTCTGATTTTTTACCAATATAAGAACAGAAATCGCCCGTAACACGATTCAAATTTCCGATCTCCTGACTTGTTATCTCATGCAGCTGAACGACAGGTGAAATAACATCCATACTCTTTGTAAGCGAATTAATAATTCCCAAAACACCGGTATACAAACTTTCAAGTTTCGGAAAATAGTTTTCAAGGGTCTGCTCAAAAACGGAAAAGCCCGTCTGCCGTTGAGCAACAACATCAAGTATTTTATTTTTATTCTGGTCCAGACCTGTTGCAATATTGGAAAATATGGTGCGTGTTTCGTTAAGCATTTTCCTGATTTCCGAAAGTCTGCTTTCAGTATCTGCCGAAAGTCTCTTTATTTCGCCGGCAATAATACGGAATCCGCTTCCTGCAGCACCGGCACGGGCTGCTTCAATTGACGCGTTGAACGAAAGAATCCGTATCTGTTCTGAAATTTCTCCTATATCTCCCGCTATCTCACCTATATGTCCGGATACCGTTTTCAAATCCGCCATATGACTGTCAAGCGTTGAAAAAACATCCAGAATGGTGCCGGAAAGTGATTTGAGATCGTTGTTGAACAGATCACTCTCATTACGGAGCCTGATAATCGCAGCTTTATCTTTTACATCACTTTCATACGAACTGATAGTCGTTAGAAATGTTTCACTGCTTTGTTTTATGTGAAGTAATTCCGCGGAAATCGGTTCGGTAGTCGAACTCAGATTCTGCGTTATTGATGAACAGAGTTCGTCAATAACCGGACAAAGAAGCTGTGTCCGTGATGCGATGTCACAAACGGTCGTCGATACTTTCGCGGCGTATTCTTTTTCCGCAGAAACCGCTGCGGTTATTTCGGGTTCTACTACGATTGAAGATGTATCCTCTTTCACCGGAAGCATGCCGATCTCTGCTTCCGGCGGCTGTATATCAGGCTGCCGTATCCGGTCCGCCATACGGCAGAGAACTATAACACATACCACTTCGGGAAATACAATAGCTATACTGAAACCGACTATTTCAAAATCAAGGCTGCCGCTTACTTTTTTGAAAAAAATAACGGAGAGGAAAAAAGAAATCAGAATAAAAACAGACGGGATGAGTTCTGCCAGATGCTGTTTTCCGGATACTGCTTTATCGTTGTTCATGCAGCACCTCCCTCCTGCAGCCGGTTTTCTTTTCCCAGCTCAATAACCTGATCAATATCAAGTACAAAACCAATCGCACCTCCGGAAAGGACAGATCCAGAGCTTATTCCTTTTAAATTTTTAAAACAGGCACCAAGATTCTTTATTACGACTTCACGTTTTGCCAGTATTTCATCATTCATAACAGCAAACTGGTCACCGCTTACATTTTCAACTATTGTAGCGATTTTTCCTTCACCCGCATTGGCTATGTCGAAAACTTCAGCGATACTGATTATCGGTATCATTCTGCCCCGCAGGTCAAGTACATGTACTCCTGTCGCAACCTGATGAATCTGTTCATTTTTTACTTTGAAAGACTCAACAATGGAAGAAATCGGAATAATAAATATGTTTTCACCGGTACGGGTAAGCATGCCGTCGATAATTGCCGTGCTCAGCGGGAAATGCAGCGAAAATGTTGTCCCCTTCCCCGGGATACTTTCCGTTATAATATGCCCCTTTGCCTTTCCTACAGCTTCTTTTACCACATCCATACCGACTCCACGTCCGGAGATAAGATTGACAGCATCGTTTGTTGAAAAACCTGAAACAAAAATAAGATTATTTACGGCAGTATCACTCATTTCAGCTGTATCCTGCTGCCGGATCAATCCTTTAGATACTGCCTTTTTAAGGATTTTTTCCCTGTCAAGACCGCGTCCGTCGTCTCCTACGGAAATAACAATATTATTGCCTTTGCGTTCTGCCGAAATTCTGACGGTGCCTTCCGGAGGTTTTCCTGCAAGAACACGTTCTTCAGCAGTTTCTATTCCGTGATCAAGTGCGTTCCGTATAAGATGCATAAGCGGTTCTTCAAGTTCTTCTATAAGAGTACGGTCAATTTCAAGATCTTCCCCTTCGAATACAGTCTGCACCTGCTTCCCGACTTTCTGCGCTGTATCGCGGATTATACGCCGGGACGTGCCGAATAATGCATGAACGCTTTCTGTTCTAAGCTGCATACCTGCATATTGCAGCGTTCTTGCTATTTTTCTGACCTGCGGTAAACCTTCCGTATCTTCTTTCATCTGTCCCAGACAGATAAGAAGTTCTCCGATCATATCAACCAGGTAATTAACCTTTCCTGTTTTTACTTTTATAACGGCATCTTCGGAATCGTTTTTCTTCAATGCGTGTTCTTCATTTTTCTGTTCATGTACTGTTGTTTCGGGCGCAGAGGGTACCGTATTCGTCTGCACGGGAACGGGTACCTGCACGGGTGCACTGTCACTTTTCTGACCGGTGGTAAATAGTGTCAGTCCGGCAATATATTCTGCAACAGGTACTGAACGGTATGCGTCAAAATCCCCGTTCTTAAGGTCTTTACCGAGTTCCTGTGCAAGATCAAGACCTTTGAGCAGTATATCAACAATCTCTTTTGTTACCGGAAGTTTTCCGGAACGCAGAAGATCAAGCAGACTTTCAGAATCATGTGCAAGCATGCCAAGTGTTGACAGTTTTAAAAATCCGCATTCTCCCTTGATCGTGTGGAATATTCTGAAAAGTTCTTTTACAGCACCCATATCTTCCGGATTCTGTTCAAGCCCCAGTATAAGTTCCTGCGCACGCGAAAACCGTCCCTCACAGTCACTTACAAAAAGCTTCAACTGATCGCTGTCTATTTCTGCAGGATTTTCATGTACATTTTCCACAGTGGAAATCTGCGGTTTTACATCCTGTTTTTGTTCTTTTCCCACTGAATCAGCGTGTTCTCTGCAGGTCTTTTCATTTATTTCACGGGACAACCACTTCTGTATCTGTCCGGACTTTGTTTCCGTTAATGTAGTATCAGATTCAACGCAATTCCGAAGTAAATCAAAACCTTCTGAAATACATGAGGTAAAATCATTAAAACTGTCATGTATTTCCTTTCTGCATAGTGAAAGTAATTTGCTACAAAGCTGCATTTCCGGTCCGTCTTTTTTACATTCAGACGCAAACTGTTCCAGATTTCCAATAATCTCGGATATTGTCATAACGTCACCGGGTTCATATGCAATTATCAGTTTTGTAATTGTATCAAGAATTTGAGTAAAAAAATCCGTTTTACTTTTCAACGTATCCCCCCTTTTCGCAGGATGTCCACTGTATAATCTTGTGAATGAAGAACACACGATATTGCTTTTACTATTATAACAGACAATACCGGAGTTTCAATAAAAAATGAACATTTAGAAAATTGTTTTCAAAATCCAGACATTGTCTGAATTTAGCCCGATGTTGTTTTTTTCTCAATTCTCTCTGCAATCTCATTAATTGGAAGGATTTCGCTTACAACACCAAGAGTTACTGCCGTTCCGGGCATATCATATACGATACAGGTCCTTTTGTCCTGTACAATAGTCCAGCCTCCTGCGTCATGTACTGCTTTCATTCCTGCGGCTCCATCTACACCGGTACCAGTCAGCAGAACTGCTATACAATTTTTCCCTGCGGATTCTGCAGCAGACATAAAAAGCATGTCAGCTGTATGACATTCATTATTTCCGGCTGCGTATCTATTCTTTATTCTGATTACAGTACCGGTATCTGACCTGTCAACGAGCATCGTACTCCAGCCGGGAGACAGATAAACAGTTCCTTTTACAGGGTTCTCTCCGTCCTGAGCCTCTTTCACATGAAAAGCATACAATCTGTCAAGGCGTCCGGCAAGAGACGCTGTTACACCCGGAGGCATATGAGTTACTACGAATACTGGTGGAAAAACTGATGAAAAACCGCTAAAAAGCTCTTCAAGAGCCAGTACACCGCCGGTTGATGTTCCAATAACAACAAAGCTGTTGTCTGCAGCCGGATTCAACAGCTTTACTGGTTCTGCGTTTTTTTTATTCCTGAAAAAATCATTCAGTCTGTGCGCTGTTTTATAAAATTTCCATACAGAAACGGCGGAAGCCCCCTGTATTTTTCGATACAGATCACCGACCGTTTCTTTCACAGGAAACGGTCCTCCCGGCTTGCAGGCAGCATCAACAGCACCAAGTTCCAGAGCCTGCACTACGGTCTGATCACCTGATGTTATCAGCGAACTCATAACGATAACCGGGACAAGCGTAAGTTTCGTAATACTTTTCAGCAGAGCAAGTCCATTCATATTCCGCATATCTATATCCAGAAGAAGTACATCAATTTCATCTTCTTTTATTTTATCACGTGCTGAATACGGATTGCAGGAAATACCCTCCGCCGAAATTTCCCGGTACGCAGACAGTTCCCGCGACAGCATACTGCAGACAACAGAAGAATCACCCATAATAAGAACCCGTATCTTTTTCATATTTACGCACACCTTTCATTCTGTCCGGTAATATATTGAAGATTCCACCTTTTTAAGATTTGCAGGCTCAGACAGGAGTACCTCAGCATGCCCTATAAATAGTAATCCTCCTGATTTCATATTCGCAGTTATATGAGTAAGAGCAGTCTCCCGGGACTTTTCATCAAAATAGATAAATACGTTTCTGCAGAAAACATAATCAAACAAACGCGGAAACTGCACATTGTCCATCAGGTTCAGATTTTTTATAGATATGTATCTTCTCAAATTTCCGTCAATCCGCCAGAATGAATCTTCCTCCGGGGTAAAATACCTGTCCCTAACCGCGTTATCCGTCCGGATAAATCTGCTTTCATGATATACACCTTTGTTAAAGTTCCCCAGAACATCCCTGTTCACGTCGGTTGCAATAATATGAAAGTCTGTAATACCTGCTTCAAGAAGCGTAATAGCGGCTGAATACGGTTCTTCACCGGTTGAACATGCTGCACACCAGATAAAAATGCCGGATTTTCTGTGCTTTCTGATATCTGAAACAAGTATCCGGAAATGTTCGGGTTCACGGAAAAAAAAGGTATGACAGGTAGTTACAAAACCGGCAAGCTGTTCAAAACAGCGGGAATCTCCCGAGGATAACCGGGCACACAATTCAGCAACACTGCTGCAGATCCCCCTGTTTATCATGTCTGTAAGTCTAAAACCGAGGCGTTCATATTTGTCTTTTCCTATATATATTCCAAATTTTGCATATATATATGAAGAAATCATCTCCAGCTGCATTTCATCAACGGTAAACATGATAAATCCTGTACTGGCAGGCTATTGCGTAACCATCGCACAGCCCACTTTTCCTTTATACGGGTTTAAAATCATCGTCATCCTCAAATGAAATCGTATGACTGTTTTCTTTTCTACCGGTATCGTCCTTCTGTTTTGGCTTCGTACCGGCAAAGACAGCCGTATCCTTTTTAGCAGTCTTTCCTTCAGACTGAATCTTTGGAGAAACGGTAAATGTCTCCCGGTGATTTTTCAGAGGTACATGAGGTCCGTTTCCTTCCGTTTTATCTGTATATGTTTTTCCACTCACAATAAGATACAGACTATTGACAATCTCGTTAAGACTGCCCACCTGACCCTGCAGTTCCTCTGCAGCCCCTGCTGTTTCTTCAGCACTTGATGCGTTCGTCTGCACTACGGTGTCGAACTGAACCATGGCTTTGTTCACCTGTTCTATCCCTTCATCCTGCTGCCCCGATGCTGTTTCTACTTCTTTATTCATCTCCTGAACTTTTCTGGAATTGGCAAGTATGTCCTTGAAAGTTTCAGACAGATCCTTTGATATGGTCATGCCGTCTTCGACGTTCTTAAGTGTTTCCTGTATCATGGAAGCGGTTTCTTTTGCCGATTCCGACGAACGGTTAGCGAGATTCTTTACTTCGTCGGCGACAACTGCGAATCCCATACCGGCTTCGCCTGCCCGGGCTGCCTCAACGGCTGCATTCAATGCAAGCATATTCGTCTGAAACGCGATGTCGTCGATGACGTCTATGACATTCTTTATGTCTTCCGCAGATTTTGAAATATTATTCATGGCAGAAAGCATGCTGGTCATTTTGTCGAATCCGCCCTGACTTGCTTCCGTCGCTTTTTCCGACAACAGGCTTGCCTGCCGTGTATTACCCAGATTCTGCTTTACCATTGAAGAAAGTTCTTCCATAGAAGACGTTGTTTCTTCGATACTCGACGCCTGTTCCTGTGCGCCGTTGGCAATCTCCTGCGATGCGGTCGACAGCTGGGTGCTTGATATGCCTATCTGCGACGAACTTTCCGACAGGTTGTTCACCATCTTCGTCACGGGTTTCGTAATACTCCGTGTTATCATCATAGCCAGTGTAAGTGAAACGGCCAGTCCGATGAGTATGGCTGCAATTATGACAGTAACTGACAACGATGATATTTTTATACTCTGATTGTACGCAGCCTGAGCATCCGAAATCTGTTCTGTTACAAGTTTCTCTACGGCAGGATTCAATTTTTCGTTACGAACAGGAGCTAATATATTGTCACCAAACCTGACAGCTCCTGACAAATCTCCTTTTTCTATATATTCGAACATAGTAATTCCCTTCTCACTATATTCTTTTCCTGCTTCTTTTGCCTTTTGAAGCAAAGCTTTCTTTTCTGCAGAATTGATATTGGTTGATTCATATTTCGCTATCGTATCTTCAAAAACTGAATAACCGGTAATAAATTGATTTTTGTAATCTGTTATTTCCTTAACAGTTTTTCCTGGTAATTCGGCATTTAAGAGTACTACCGCAGCTGTCTGCAAGGTGTATTGAAGATTGTCTGCATACTGTACTCTAAGAACATTTTTTTGATACATATCCTTTGCAAGGCTGCTGACCTTCTTTGTTGTATACAGTCCCATGCATCCAATTACAGCTGCGACACCGGAAATAACCACTGCCATTGTTATAATTCTGAATCCGATTCCCTTTTTCTTCATATTCTTCTCCCTAATAATGTTTCTAAAAAACTCCTCTGTATCATTTCGTAATCTGCTGTTCCTTCGTTTCTGTTTGTACTTCTGCGGTATTTTTTACCACAGCAAGTTCTTCTTCACTAAGAACCTTCAGTACATCAAGCACTATTTTCATTCCTTCCGGTGTACCGGCTACACCGCGTATATATTCGCTCTTTATCCGTGCATTTATATAAGGAATTTTAGACAATTTTTCCTCAGGTATGCTCACCACATCCTGAATTGAATCTACGACAACACCCAGAAGCATACTGGCACCCTCAGATACAACTTCCACCACAATGATGCATGTGCGTTTGGTATACGCCCGGAAATCAAGACCGAACTTAAGACGCAGATCTATTACTGGTATGATCTGTCCCCGGAGGTTTATTACACCCCTGATAAAAGCGGGAGTCCGCGGCAGCGGTGTTATGGCTGTCATGCCCATAAGCTCCTTTATTTTCAGAATGTCGATGCAGTAGCTTTCACTGTCCAGTGTGAAGCTTAAAAAACGTGCTCCATTCAGCAGTTTCCGCTTCGTCATCTCCATTTATATACCTCCTTGTATATCCTGTTCTGCAGAGATAATAATTTTATGGATTTTAATCATAAAACCGATGCTTATACCAGATTCTGGTAGGCGTAACGGTTAATAAGAAAATATCATAATGTAGTATCCTGTCAGAAAGTTCATTGGATTTTTGAATACGTATGATTTATATTAAACCTGATAAATCGATGATGTCATTGATTTAAATCAACATGATTTATATCTTTTCACAATATATAACATTAGTCTGCGTTTCTGATGCGGCTTAACGTTTCGGGTGTAATTCCCAGATAAGAAGCAATATCCTGTCCGCTGAGATAACAGGACGGATTATTTTCGTTCTGAATAAATTGTCTATATCGGTCCTTCGCATTATCAGTCAAAAGCAGCATGATATGTTTTTCAAGTTCACGAAGTCTTTTTTTCTCAAGAAAATACAAAAACTCAAAAGCATGCGGATCTACAGCAGCTCTCCGCTTAAACAAGTTCTGGTTAATTACCAGAACTTCACAGGGAGCAACAGCTTCAATAATAATTTCGTGCTCTGAAAGCCCCGGAGAAAAATTGAGAGAATCTATTATACTTCCGGGATTCAAATATTCCAGCGTATATTCATGACCGGAAGGTGTTCCGTAATAAATCCTGAAAATTCCGTTAAGTATAAATCCGAATGTCGGCAGCAGCGTACCATATTCAAAAAAATGATCACCGGCTGCATAGCGGCAGAGTTTTCCATTAGTACTCAAATATTTAAGTAATTCATTTATTCCTGCAATGTTACCGCTGCATTCCCTGGAAAATGCTTCAAAACCTCCAGAATTTCTATTATTTTCTTCTCTATTATTATGCAGAGTAAAACAGTTTCCAGCAGATGCATCCTGCATGACAGTAACATATTTAATTTTCGTTTCGTTTAAAACAGAAGATGTTATATGAACTTCCAGTCTTTTCATGTTCCCGTCTGCTATCCGGTGTACTGTATGAAATATTTCCTTCGTCTCTTTTTTGCCGTTCCCTTCGTCGGCAAGCCGCGTTCTGATAATCGAAGAACGGCTCATACTTATTTCATAAATCGTCTTTTGAACAAACTGCTGCCGGGTCCAGCCGTAAAAACGTACAGCCTCATCGTTTACTTCCAGTATTCTGCCGGTAGCACATTCTACAATCATTTTTGCAGGGCTGCCGGTAAAAAAATAGTCATAGTGCGGTAAAAGTTCATGTATATATTCATCTGTCGTTTTATGAACAGGTTCTGCAGAAATAACAATGCGGCAGGTATTCCTGAAAAATCTGCATATATATTCTTTACCGCCGGATCCCGTATCTAATGTGATACTGACAGACTTCCCTGCAGCCCACACTGTATTACAGGCAGACAGTATCATATTAAAATGCTGATAAAAAACGTGCGAAAGAAGAGTGGTACGTGTAAGCTTTCTGATTTTCGGAAATTCGTCTATAAACGGCTTATTTGCCTCAATAAATTCAAGATCAATGATCTCGTTATTCGTATTGAACAACGGCGCAAAACTACACTCCATCTGACTGGAATAACTGCAGGGGAAAACCGTACTGCCAGATTGTTCATTCGTATCCGGAGATATTTTTGTTTTATCCGTAAGGAAATTCCGGAACGTCTGCCTGCTTCTTCTCAATAACATAAGCCCTGTATCTGTAAGTACAGAAAGGATTACACGGTGGTCGGAACTTTTTACTTTTTTCTGCAGAATGTTGCGTGATTCCAAATCGGATACCAATCTTGATATGTCAAGTACTGACATATCAAGATTCTCTGCCAGACTGCTTATAGAACCCGAACCGTTATTTTCAAGATACAAAAGCAGATATAATTCCTTCCATGAAAAAAAACCGGGATTACAAGTTTTTTTTTGAAGCATATTAAAATATGAAAAAACATTAAAAACATCAGGGATTTGTCCACAAATATCCTCCGTATTTTTGACTTTATCTAAGGAGGATAGCTTTTGCCGCACAGAACAGGGAGAAAAAAAATCGGTAATATCAGCGCCCATCGCATCAGCAAGTCTGAAAAGGACAGAAAGTGTAGGTATTTTCTTCTTCGTTTCTATATAAAATATATAACTGCGGGATAGATTTGCTCTTGTTGCAAGCTCTTCTATTGATATTTTTTTTAAGACACGCAGGCCGCGTATTCTCTCAATAACATCTACAACTCTCACATCTTTTTTGTTGCTCACACGGTCTCTCTCTATAGTTAGCTAAAGATTTAAACAATCTCCCGTTTTACAAACAGTTTAGTTGCAAATTAAAAGGTTAGCGACTCTCTATAGAGAGTTTTTCATTTTTAAGGATATGAAGATACAGAAATGTCGATCCCGGAACCAAATAATGCAAAATCTCCCCGACAGGGATCTTCCGGCCATACCTGTCTGAGTACGTCGGTCAGCATATGTGCAGTTTTCGCAGTACCGGGACTTTTTGGAGGGATAAGTCCAAGTTTTACGGCTTCATGCAGCACGTGCGTATCCAGTGGAATAACTAAATCCGAAGGAGTATACCACGTCCATAAACCGGTATCGACAGGTGAGTTTCTGCGTACCATCCAGCGCAGAAACATATTCACACGTTTATTGGCAGACTGTGCAGTATGAGATACTGCACGGCATTTTAAAAATACTTTAGAAACAACAGCAGCAAGTTCAACTTTCTTCCCCTCACACTCTGTACAGGTTTCTGTATAGCAGTGTTTTATATACATTCCTAAAGTTTTCTCATCGGACAGTATTTTTTGAAGTACGGCAAATACATCACGTATATCATCGTATGAATAAAAGCGGTAGAATTTTTCACATCCTCCCGGAAACTGTTGTTTCCATATACTGCTTCGTATCCATTGAGCAGGATGCGGACCGGCCAGAGAAAATATATAATCAGCCTTTTTCATAAATAAATCGCGGCGTCCAAACGATAGTACAGACATGATAAATGCAGCGGTTTCGATATCTGCAGGAGATTTATATTTACATAGTATGCAGCTCGGATCGCTTTCGGAAAAACTGCATGCTTCGTATTTATCTGCAAGCTGCCGGAGAAGGCGTATTGTTTCTTCTGAAATTTTACTATTATCTGCCATATTATTAAAAATAACGAAAACAGTTTAATTTGTATAATGAAAAAAATCTATAGTTTTACTCTACATACACTTGTCATGTCACTATACAACTATCAACTATCCACAGGAACAATCAACATTTTATCTTTCAATAAAAGGCAGTCTGGTATATACTTTGTAGACTATTGTATGAGTCATGGTACTAAAATCAGAAAAATTCTTTCTCTTCTATTTATTATATGCGTCTGCATCGTGCTGCTGTTTTTTTATTCGCTTCCTGTACGCGGACAAAAAGACGTTTCAGAAGAAGAACAGCGCACTCTGCAGCATGTCCCATTCTTCTCTGCTGAAGACTTTCTTTCAGGCAGATACCAGAAAAAAGTGGAAGACGCTGTTTCCGATCAGCTGCTTTTTTCTGCAGAAATAAAATACGGCGTAAAACAGGTTCAAAACACCTTAAACAGAATAATGGCTGAACTTGTACTACCGAAAAAAAAAGAAATGACGTCGGCTGATTCCGACTGCGGTATTCTCGAAAATAAAACTGACGTTCAGTCTCATTACACATATACCGAAGTAGTCGCTGATAAAATTTATAAGCTTGATGATTCCGGTTATCTGGTACAAAAACCGGTCGCAGCTGACCAGTTTATATACTCTATTTACGATCCTGCAATGCTGAAACTGGTAACATTTCCGAAATATCTGTACTTTATCAATACAAGCGTTTCCGTCGATTTTAACGATATAAATAAATATAATGCCTTCAAGTATGTAAAAAGTATGTTTCCTGCAATGACCGGATACGCCGAGCTATCGTTCAACTCTTTTGAGGAATACAAAAAATATTTTTACCAGACAGATCATCACTGGAACTATAATGGTTCGTATACAGGGTATACGCAGATTATGCGCATGATGGAAGGCAATTCAGTTATGCTGTTAAAACCGCTCAGCATTTATATATATAATGTCATTTACAATGGCTCTCTTTCCCGCGATAATCTTCTGAAATGTTCAACTGAAAAATTTACTGTTTTCAACTTTGCCGTCCCGGAATATGAAACGTGGATAAACGACAAAAAAGCAACATACGGGCAGCGTTCAAGATATGTATCTTCGACAGAATGTCCGAACCATACGTATTCGAATCATTATGGATTATATTACGGGGATGATTACGGAAAGGTCGTTTACAAATTCAACAATCCCAATGCAGAAAATATTCTGATTCTTGCAACATCCTTTTCAAATGCGATTAACGAACTTATTGCAAGCCACTACAATGAGACTCACATTCTTGATTACAGACACTATCCGCAGATTTACGGAAAACAAATCGATATACAGTCATATATGGAGAACAATCATCTTTCAAAATTACTGATAATAGGGGACCTTCCTTCACTGGGATTCCAGCGGAAGGGGAAATAATATGTTATTCAGCAGTATGGTTTTTATTTTTATTTTTCTCCCTGTTTTATGTGTATGCTATTTCGTTATTCCAAACAGAACGTACCGGAATATTCTTCTCTGTGCCGCTTCATTGTTGTTTTATGCGTGGGGTGAACCGAGATATATTATTCTCATGCTCGTTTCAATTACTGTTAATTATTTATTTGGCATCGGTATTGAAAAAAACTGTTCTACAGGAAGCAAAAAATTACTGTTCATACTTGCTGTCGTATACAATCTGGCTGTACTGGGCTTTTTTAAATACGGAGCTTTCTTTATGCGGAATCTTAATATAATTTGCCGCACCTCGTTTACAGTTTCTGCATTACCACTGCCGATCGGGATTAGTTTCTATACGTTTCAGGCTCTTTCCTACATCATTGATGTATACAGGGGAAAAACCCATGCTCAGAAAAAATTTCTTAACCTCATGCTGTATATCGCACTCTTTCCGCAGCTTATAGCAGGACCTATCGTCCGTTATACCGATATTGAAAATGAGATCAGCAAACGTCATGAATCGTTCGAAAATTTCACAAAGGGACTTGAACAGTTCATTGCAGGTCTTGCTGCAAAAGTGATCATTGCCAACAATATGGCTGTCATAGCGGATTCTGTTTTTGGTAATTACAAAGATGCAGGAGCCTGTATTCTCTGGATTGCCGCGCTGGCATATACATTTCAGATTTATTTTGATTTTGCAGGATACAGCCGGATGGCCATCGGTCTCGGCAGAATGTTCGGCTTTCATTTTCCTCAGAATTTCAATTATCCGTATATTGCAGATTCGATTACAGATTTCTGGAGAAGGTGGCACATCACACTTTCATCCTGGTTCAGAGATTATGTATACATCCCTCTGGGAGGAAGCAGATGTACGCGAATAAAACTTGCCAGAAACATTATCATCACATGGATGCTTACCGGACTCTGGCATGGTGCTGACTGGAATTTTATTCTCTGGGGATTCTATTATGCCGTACTACTGCTAATTGAAAAATTGTTCACCGGCAGACTAATAAAACGGCTTCCGAAATATTTAACAATTCCGGTTACACTTTTTTTAGTTGTTATCGGATGGATACTATTCCGCGTAACCAATATCACCGAAATATTCACTGTACTTCATCATATGTTCACGCCATCCGGTTTTTCTGTACGACAATATGCAGCGGAACATGCTGCCATCATGAGCAGAATATTTTTTTTTATTCCGGCTGTTATTGTTTCGCTGCCGGGTTTAAAAACGGTATACAGGAAACTCCGCGTCCATACGGCAGGTTTTGCTCTTGAACTTTTCTGTGTCTTATTCCTTTTCATAATTTCGGTATGTATGCTTGTTGCTTCAACATACAATCCTTTTATTTACTTTCGATTCTGAGGTTACTGTTAAATTCCTATTTTTCTGTACTATGCCAGATACTGTCCCAATTCTCAGGCGGATTGATAATAAATGACCGGCATTTTTCCGGTTAACTTCTGCATGGCGGATCTTCTTCGGTTTGTGCTTCAAAAAAACAAGAGCTTTGGCAGGAGCATTCCAGAACGCAATGAAAGCATCTCCTTCATATTTATCAATCGTACCACCCATACCTAAAATAATATCGGTCATCGACGAAAGATACGTATTCAAAATTTCAGTAAGTTTCTTTTGTAAATCCCTGTACATCTGAAAAATAAATACGTATCTGCCTTTTTTCTCCGCCAAGTTTCAGCCGCGCCGGGACTGAAATCAGCTAATCAATAACAACAGAGCTTAAATACTGGCTGAATGCTGTTTTTATAAATTTTTTCTGTTTTCCTTCAATTGTGTAATTCAAAAAGAGTTCAGTACAAAATGAAAGTATAAAACAGAATAATGGAACAACCAGCGGAAAACGAACAGGAAATATGCAGTAAAAACAATACATAACAGACACATACTGAAACCTGACAGCACTGCAACTGTTGTTTTTTTCTGCAATTCCTACTTTTTAGTAACAGTAATAATCAATGCTCCCATAAATGCAACCATCAGAAAATACAGTATACCGACTGACTCAGATACTTTTCGTATAAAATTATTGTTAAGAATATTATCATATGTTGTTATATGCACACTCTCTCCGGGATACACCTGCGAAACCGGAGTGGAACAGATATCAAATAAACCCTGAGCATAATATGCAAGATACACAACTGTATCCTTAAAATTATCAGCAGGAATGAGTGGTCCTTTCCCTTCACGAAATGCATCCCTGCTTGAAAGAATATACATTGTCTAAACGACTTTCACATAATCTGCACATGAACCGGCGAAATTCTCATCGTCAGTACGGCCATAGACAGACGGTTCGGTATAAAGTATGTCGCAAAGAACACATGCAACACCGCCTGCATGCATGTAACGCACAAAGTCTGCATATGCAGAACGCGGGTATGCCCTGCCCCATTGTCTTTCTGACTGAACCAAATTTATGCTTTGCTGATCAACAGTCACACGATAGATTGAATCGGAAGACGGCACCGTTGAAACGGTAACACTCGCAGTAATAATGTTAATTTTTTTTTCATTAATAACTTCTTTTTTATTTGTATAAACAATATTTGATTTTTTGTTTAATTGGAAGATGTAATATCAGCTGTATTTCATGTTAATAAAACAAGCCGGATACAGTGTGAGTTGGTAAACTCAAAACATTCATATCCGGCAAGAATCAACATATTTCAGTCAGTATTATTTAATTCAAATTATCTTCGTTTTCTTTTTTCTTATCCATAGTATGTTTTATAAAAAATATAACAAGAACAATTACTGCTATAACTAAAATAATAATCAGAATAATAGTAAGTACTGGAAGTCCCGACTTTGCGTTCTCCACTTCAGGAGCAGCTGACTGAACTT
>Ga0172378_10002883_pt1 | contig 16147 bp, 15 predicted proteins | sample GrowelOW332metaG_FD_119755 | JGI IMG/M metagenome (GOLD analysis project Ga0172378, IMG submission 119755) | Groundwater microbial communities from an aquifer near a municipal landfill in Southern Ontario, Canada - Pumphouse #3_1 metaG | ecosystem: Environmental > Aquatic > Deep subsurface >... | reverse complement strand
TTTAAACTTTAAAAAAAATTTAGTAATTGTCAGCATTACAATAAATGAAGGAAGAACTATTCCCAGTGTGGCAAATATGCTCCCCCAGATTCCTCCAACCTTAAACCCTATATAAGTGGCAGCGTTTATGGCAATAGGCCCTGGAGTTGCCTGACTTATTGCAACTAAATCCGTAAATTCATTAGCAGTTACCCAGGGGTTTGAAACAACTACGTACTGCCTGATTAGAGGCAGCATGGCATAACCACCGCCAAAGGAAAAGAGTCCTATCTTAAAAAATATATATAATAAATAAAATAAAATCTTCATTAGTTTTTCCTCCTGCAATAGCCATAAATAAGTCCGCCTATAGCTGAAAACAGTATTACATAGATAGCGGATATCTTAATAAATACAATAAAAATAACTGCTGCTATTGGAATAATTATTGTTTTTCTGTTTATCTTTGCATTTTTCCCCATCCTGATAACCGGTGCCGCAATAAGTGCAACCACAGCAGGCCTGATTCCTTTAAATATTCTCTCAACTACAGGATTATCCTTAGCTCCTATGAAGTACGTGGCAATAATTACCATTATAAGAAACACAGTTACTATTGAACCAAAGACAGCAATTAAACAACCTGGAAAGCCTGCTACCTTGTAGCCTACAAATATTGCAGCATTTACAGCAATAGGGCCTGGTGAAGACTGTGCCAGGGCCAGCATATCAACAAAGTCCTCTCTGCCTATCCAGCCCTTTTTATCAACTATTTCCTTTTCAATAAGAGGAATCATGGCATATCCTCCCCCTATGGTAAAGGTTCCAATTTTTAAAAAAATAAAAAATAAATCTATTAATTTCTTCAAGTTAATACCTCACACTACCAGTAACATTACAGCAAATAAGAGATTATTCTATTTGCGGACAGTCTCCAAACCGATTGAATAGCTTCCGCAGTTTTTACATACAGTAATTGACACCAGACAGCTGTTATCAACTAATCTTGATTTTAGCATATTATCTAAAGAATTTCCTTCGTATTCTTTAGAAATGCTGCTAATAACATATTTTGATTCCTTAGTAAAAATATAGAAATGATACTCCAAATAATCATAGTATTTACTTTTATTTTCCTTCCCGTTTTTACAGATACTGCAGGGCAAATCGTAATATTCAGTGGTAAACTCTGCATCATTTCTTTCATTTAATAGAGAAATTATAATATCAGCATCAATACCTGTCACTGGATTTTCTTCATCATTTTGAAAGTATTCCAGGTTTTCCTCTGAAAGAGTATATTCTTTATCATTAAAACAAAATTCAAAGCTGTTCATTTTAACCTCCAAGATTAAATTATAGACTAATGATAAATCAAAATTATAAAATATTCAATTAGTAATTAATTCATTGAAAAAATAAGGCAATTAAAGTATAATTTAATTGTATTTGAACTATTAAGTCAAGGAGATATGAGCGTGGTTAATATTAGTGCCATTAAAAATGGGAAAGATGTACAAAATAAATATTCCAGCTCCTTTGTAAAAAGTGGAATTCTACTTTTATACGGGAGAAGTGTTTCCATTTTTAAGGAAAGTACTGGTTTGCTATCCATGAATCAAGATGCAATAATTGATTTTGATATATCATAACTAGTATATATTTCTTCCGTAAGCCAGAGGGTATGTTTAGTTTTCCCATAAGGCTTATTTTTATTTCACAAATTTAGGAGGAATATTAAATGATTGAATTAGCATTAAACAATATACAAAAATATTACGGAGCCAATATGGTTTTGAAAGATATAACATTTGACGTTAAAACAGGGGAAATATTAGGTATTGTTGGGGAAAATGGCTGTGGTAAAAGTACACTTCTAAAAATAATATGCGGCATAGAAGGATATGACAATGGTGCTCTTTCTATCAGGAAAGGGGCGAGTATAGGCTATTTGGAGCAGATGATAAATTTCGGTGATGATTTCACAGTAACAGATGTTCTAAATACAGCCTTTAAAGATGCAGACCTGATATATGAGGAAATGAAGATAGTTGAGAAGGAATTAGAAAATATAGATGAAAAAAATTTGGAAAGCAGGCTAAAACTATACTCAAATCTTCAATCAAAGTATGAAAGCCTGGGGGGATATGATAAGGAAGAAAAGCTGAGCAAAGTCTGCACCGGGCTTAATTTAGATGAATCGATTCTTCAAAGGCAGTTTGAAAAGCTGAGCGGCGGTGAGAAAACCACAGTTATTTTGGGTAAAATACTTATCCAAAACCCAGACATTCTTCTTTTAGATGAACCCTCAAATCATCTTGATTTAGCTTCCATGGAGTGGCTGGAGGGATATTTAAAAGCTTATAAGGGAACAGTTGTAATAGTATCCCATGACAGATATTTTCTTGATAATGTGGTCTTAAGTATAGTTGAAATAGAGGATATGATATCTCATTCTTATTCTGGGAATTATTCCGCATACGTAAAGGAAAAAGAAAGGGCTCTTCAATTAGAAATGGAGGCTTATATAAATCAACAGAAAAAGATAAAGGAAATGGAAAAAACCATAGCCAATCTAAAAGACTGGGGTGCAAGAGGGGACAACAATAAATTCTTTAGAAGAGCATTTAGCATGGAGAAAATGCTTAATAGAATAGAGAGAATAGACAAACCAAAGCTGGAAACAGGCAGCATCAACATTATGTCTAAATCTTCAGAAAGGTCCGGGAAAGAGGTAGTTAATGTTAAGAATCTCTGGAAATCCTTCAGGGAAAAGGAAATATTAAAGGGAGTAAATCTTTTGATAAGGTATGGAGAAAGGACAGCGTTTATTGGTGAAAATGGTTCAGGTAAGACTACTCTAATTAAAATACTTCTTGGCGAGATAAACATGGATAGGGGGGAGGCCTTACTGGGAAGCTCCGTGAAGCTGGGGTATCTCCCTCAAAATATAACATTCTCCGATGAGAATAAAACAGTTCTGGATATTTTCAGGGAGGATATATCAATTACTGACGGAAAAGGACGTGAATATCTTTCCAATTATCTATTCTGCAAGGAAGCTGTATTTAGAAAGGTTGGAGATTTATCCGGAGGAGAAAGAAGCAGGCTGTCTCTGGCAAAGCTTATGTATAGGCAGGTTAATTTTCTGATTCTGGATGAACCTACAAATCATCTTGATATTGAGTCAAGGGAAGAGCTGGAAGAGTTTTTGAAAGACTTTAAAGGGACACTGTTTTTTATATCTCATGACAGATATTTCATCAATAGCTTAGCTTCAAGAATTATTGAATTGGAAAATGGCCTGTTAAAAAGTTATGATGGAGACTATGAATATTATAAAAAGAAAAAGGAAGAAATCAAAAAGGCAGTAAAACCAGTTACTAAATCTTCTGTCCCTGCAAAAAAAGAAGGGCAGAATATTGTAATTGTCCCCAAGCAGACTGCCTCCGATAAGAAAAAGATTGAAGAAGAAATAGACAGCTTAGAAAAGAAGCTTATGGATTTAGAAGCTGCTGTTTCAGAATATTCCTGTGATTATCAGAAGCTGGAGGAGCTGTACAATAAGAAGAAAGAAATTCAGGAAAGCATTGAAAAATTAATGGAACAATATTACGAACTCTTTTAAACAGTTAAAAATGTATAACAAGTCTCTTATAAGTTTAATTAAAGCCTATATCTTATTTTGTACGGTAAATTAAGATATAGGCTAACTTTTTTGTTGTGGCTGATTTATTGATAAAATTATCCAAAAATACTAATAAATTTTTACACTCATGTTGACACAAGTACTTAAATTGTGTATTATTGTATTAAGTAGATAATACAATAATACAAGAGAGGAGTTTTGAATATGCAGTGGGATATTAATTCAGAAAGGCCAGTTTACATCCAGTTAATCGAGCAAATTCAAGCATCAATAATATCAGGTTATTTCAAGCCCTCTGATAAGCTTCCTTCTGTAAGGGATTTAGCCGCAGAAGCTTCAGTTAATCCTAACACCATGCAAAAGGCGCTGGCTGAATTAGAACGAAGTGGATTAATTTACAGTAACCGTACAAGCGGCAGATACATTACATCAGATTTAATGCTGATTAAAGAACTAAAGGGGAAATCCGCTAAATGTTTAATAATTGATTTCGTAGAGAAGATGAAGCAGCTTGGCTTTGAACAAGAAGAGGTCCTAACTATGATAACAGAAACAATAAAGGAGATGGGAAAATGAATTCAATTTTACAATGTGAATCACTATCAAAGAAATTTTCAGGCTCTGCTGCTCTTTCCAATATTAATTTTACTATAGAAAGAGGCCGAATTATTGGGCTGTTAGGTCCAAATGGAAGTGGAAAAACTACATTATTAAAGATAATAAACGGACTTTTAGTACCTGATACTGGTAAAGTTCAAATTTCAGGTATGGAACCGGGAATTGAAACTAAGAAGATAGTATCATATCTGCCAGAGAGAACTTATTTAGCAGATTGGATGAAGGTAAGTGATACTATTGATTTCTTTAAAGATTTTTACGGTGACTTTGATGCGAAAATTGCTGATGATATGCTAAAACGATTGAAAATCGATCCTAATAAAAAGCTTAAGACACTATCAAAAGGGACAAAGGAAAAGGTGCAGCTTATCTTAGTTATGAGCCGCAGGGCAGAACTTTATTGTTTGGATGAGCCTATCGGAGGCGTTGATCCTGCATCAAGAGATTATATTGTTAACACGATTATTACCAATTATAATGAAAATGCAGCGGTTTTAATATCCACCCATCTTATAGCAGAAATTGAAAATATATTAGATGAGGTTATTATCCTTAAGGATGGGACTGTTATTTTGCATTCTTCTGTTGATGATATACGAACAAAGGAAGGTAAATCTATTGATTCATTGTTCAGGGAGGTATTTAAATGTTAAATAAATTAATGAAACATGAATTAAGAGCAACTTCAAGACTTTTAGTTCCTTTATATTTGATACTGCTGTTTATATCTATAATCAATCGATTTGCGTTTAAGCTGTATAGTTATAGTGGGATAGTTGGTATAATTAGTAAGTTTCTAATAGTAACCTATGTAATATCAATTTTTGTAGTTATAATAGTAACTGTCTTGTACATGATAACCAGATTCTATAAAAATCTCCTGACAGATGAAGGGTATTTGATGTTTACGCTTCCGGCTAAAACTCATCAACTCATTACATCTAAATTACTAATTACTCTGCTTTGGTTAATTATTGGAATTATTGCTGTCCTAATTTCTTTGTTAATTGTTTTTGCAGTCCCAGACACCGTATCTTATACTATAAACGAAATTAAAGAAATCATGTCAATATTAAGCAGAGAATTTGGTGGAAGCTGGGTATTAGTATTTACCGAATTGATTTTTATATCACTGCTTAGTTTAGTTGGCAATATATTATTAATATATGTTTCTATAGCCTTAGGACAACTATTTTCCAACCATAAGATTATAGGCTCTTTCGCAGCTTACATGATAATTTACACGGTTATTCAATTTTTAATGATTTTAATGCTAATTCCTTTTGGAGTGTATACTTCAAAAAATTCTATGGGAGTTTCCTCACTTCCTCAAGTGATTTTCCCAGCTGCCATAATAATTCTTATGCTGGGATGTACTTGCTTTTATCTTGCCACAGATTATATTTTCAAAAGAAAGTTAAATTTAGATTAGAAATCTCAAAGGTTTCAGAGAACCCTTAAAATAAGGGTTCTCGTTTTTTATATATTAAAAACAGAATAAAAGCTATCAAGCTTAAGGCGAAGCATATTGTAAAAGCTGCTTCAATTGAAATGTCAGCTCCTTTCCCGATTAATGGGTTGATTAAAGCTGAAGCTACATCGCCTATAATTGCATACATGGAGAGAATAGTAGCTCTGTCACCTAGGATAATGGATTTATTTTCTATATTTATAACCATTGGCCTTATAAGCGACATGCATAGGGAAGAAAGTAGAACAAAAATAATACTAAACATAGGAACCTTTGTAAATGTCAACACTAATGGACAAACAGTGATTAACAAAATAAGAGATCCGATGCTTTTACTTATGCCAAATTTACTGCTTATCATATATGATTTAGCTGAGCTCATATTAAGTATCTGAGCAAAAGCTAAAATTATGCCAAAATAGCGGATATTTATTCCGGATCTTACGTACTGAGTCTGATTTAAGAACACAGTTATAGACTGGACAACTTCCCCCATAATAGAAAATCCTAGAATTAGCAGCAGCATATTTTTGTTTTTTAAGACTTTTATAAAGCTATTAATCATCTTATGCTCTGTTTTTTCTGTTGGAACGTCTTTAATAAATAAGGTTAATATAAATGCAGCGCCATGAGGAAATATAGTATAAAAAGAAGTGGCGTCCAGGGATATTGAAATAATAAATCCGGACATTAATGAAGCTAACAAAAATCCGAAGGTTGAGAATGAGGAATATTCTCCTAATACTTTCTCGGAGGATTTTTTGTCACAGGAGGAATAGAGAAGGGCGGTGTCACAACCGGATATTCCGGCTAGTGCCATAGATAAAAATACTCTCTCCAGCATAAAAGACGAAAAGGAATAAGCCTTCCAAAATATAATTTTAGATATAAAAAGAAGAAAATTAGATATGATAAGTGTTTTTTTATATCCAAAATAGTCTGCAAAGTATCCAAATGGGATTTCAAAAATAATCATTAAAATCCAGTATACGGACTCTATTAAAAATAAATTATACATGGAAAGGCCTCTGCTGGTTCTGTATATAGTAGCTACAGGACCATAGAAAATGAAGCCTTGAAGAAAAACAATAAGATACATTAATATAATATTTCTATTTTTACGCAATTTAATTACCTCCAAAAAACAATAATAAAGCCCTCTACTAAAAGGCCAAAAATCAGTATTTTGGAATAAATTAAATTGGTCTTGCCATAAATCCTACCTCAAATATCCTGATGGAGAAAATGTATAATTCAAAAATTCACTTTTTCAGCTTAATAAACATTGATAATTCGGTAAATTCAAGCTGAAAAATAAGTAAGTAATCATTCAATTCCCTTAATTAAATTTTAATATAATTATTCAATATTTACAACAATTAAAAAATCTTACGGAAATCTTAATAATTATGATATGTATTTTGTAATTTCCATAATTTATAATATATATAGATGGTTTTTATTAAAATTTAAAATTTTGAGTTTAATAGGAGGAATTATGGTTGGGGACAGGTCTGAACTAAGGGCGCAGCTAAGAAGAGAACTAAAATTAAAGAATAAATCAAAGCATAAGAAAAAGAGAAGGATAAAAACTTTAGTATTAATATTTATATTGCTCCTATCCTATCCTTTGATTTCCTCTTTGAAAAACATAAAATCTTATAAAATATTTAAAAACAAAAATATTAATTCAGACTTATACAATTTTATGAAGGATGAAAGCAGCAGAACAAAAGTATACAATCAGGCAATTAAGCTTAACAACGGGTCTTCTGCAAATACCTGCGTTTATTTTATAGCTGAAGCATTAAGGCTTAATGGGGAAAACATTGAAAACAGTATATGCAATACTTCCCAGCTGCTCAGTGCTATGGAAAATGACGGATGGGATAAACAAAATGATTATAAAAAGTTAAAACCCGGAGATATTTGTTTTACCACAGATGAGAAATTAAGAAAAGATGGAATTCCCACTCATACCTATATATTTATGGGATGGCTTTATAAAGACAGGTATGATTATGCCTATATATGTGATAATCAGGCCAAGGATTATAAAGGCAAGGTATATCATCTTAGAAACATAACAAAAACAGAAAAAGTAAATGGCAATCAAAAAGAACCATTTAGTTTTTTTCTTTGCAGATAATTTAATCCGGAGGTGAAAATGAAAGGGATAAAGAAGAGCTTTGAAATTATTTTCGTTATAAGTATTGTTTTGTCAGTAATTTTTTTTCTGGATAATAATTGGCTTAAGGTACAAAGATATAACATAAATTCAAGTAAACTGCCAGAGGAATTTAATGGTTTTAAAATAGTACAGTTATCTGATCTGCACAGCAAGGTATTTGGGAAAAACAATGTACAGCTATTAAATAAAATCAGAAAAATAAATCCTGATATAATTGTAATTACCGGGGATATGTTAAACTCTGAAAATGATAATGGAGAATCATTTCTTAATTTAGCAAGAAATCTTAATAAAGAATATAAGATGATCTATTATGTAGAAGGAAATCATGAGCAGATAGCAAAATCAATAGCAGATACTGAAAATTCAGAATGGTTCAATGAATATATGAATAAACTTAAGAAGAGTGGCATTATAGTACTGAATAATGATAAAATAGAGCTAAAGAAAGGAAATCAAATTATAAAACTGTATGGACTTGGTTTACCCCTTTCCTATTATAAAGGGAAGGATTCTGAACGTTTAGCCGGTGAAAAAGAATACCAGATATCGGATATAAAAAATTCTATAGGACAAGCTGATAAAGAAAAATTCAATATTTTATTAACCCATAATCCTAAATATTTTCCTGTGTACAGCTCCTGGGGTGCAGACTTGACTTTAGCTGGTCATATACACGGAGGTTATGTCAGGCTGCCCTTTGTGGGAGGGGTTTTTTCACCTGACAAAACATTATTTCCTGAGTATGATGCAGGGGAATTTGAAAATGCCAGCAGCAAAATGATAGTAAGCTGCGGTCTGGGCAATGGTAAAATAGGCTTTAGGATATTTAACAGACCTGAAATTACAGTGATTACTTTAGGAAATAGTTAGCAGGAGGTATCTATGGGAACCTATAATGTTTTAGTGGTTGATGATGAAAAAGAAATAAGAGATGCAATTGAAGTGTATCTCAGGAGTACTGATAATATAAACATTTTGCAGGCAGCGGATGGACTTGAGGCCCTTGATATTCTTGAAAATACTGAAATTCATGTTATTATTCTTGATGTTATGATGCCAAGGCAGGATGGAATAAGGACATGCATTAAGATAAGAGAAAAAAAGAATATCCCAATTATCATGCTGTCAGCTAAAAGTGAGGAGACTGATAAAATATTAGGACTTAATATTGGAGCAGATGATTATATAACAAAGCCATTTAATCCCTTAGAACTGGTAGCAAGAGTAAAATCCCAGCTGAGAAGGTATATAAACCTGGGAAATTACGCTAAAAATTCAGCAGAAGATCAGATTGTAATTGATGATCTGATAATAAACAAAAAAAGTCATGAAGCAGCTTTGTTTGGAAATGAAATAAAACTGACACCTATAGAGTATGATATTCTGCTTCTTCTTGCAGAGAACAGAGGCAGAGTTTTTTCCTCAGATGAAATATATGAGAGAGTATGGAAGGAGCCTGCTTTTAATTCAGAAAATACCGTATCTGTCCATATTAGAAGACTTAGAAAAAAGATAGAAATTAATACAAAGGATCCCAGATACGTAAAAGTTGTGTGGGGGGTTGGCTATAAAATTGAAAAATAGATTAGAAAATTATCCCAAAATACAGCTTATTATCGAAAAGGGGTTTGTATTAATAATAGCTTTGCTGCTTATCATGTTTTTTAATATTTTCAGATATTATAATAATATAAATAATGTAAACAATAATATAAAAAATATGCAGCAGGAGAAAAGTGAAGCAGAAGATAAGTTAAGCGTACTTAATAACATTGATGAAAAGCAGAATAATCTTAACTTTATAACCTACTCCTGGTGGATGGAGAATTTAGCCCAAAAAGCAAGCCAATCAATATACAGCAGTACTTCAAATTTAAATATACTTTCAAAGGATTCCCAGGATAATTTAAATAAGCTAAGTATGTCCAACCTGCTTTTAGTTGATAAAAACAATTACGGTAATATGGTAAAATTCATTATCATAGATAAAAGTCAGGGTACATTTATTACCAATGATATAGACAATATTAATTATATAAAGGACAACCTAAAGTCTTTTTCTCAGGAAAACGGGGAGCTTTATAGCTACGTTTCTAAAAAAGGCAAATGGTACAACATCTCCTATGATTCTAATCAGTCCCCCACCGGGAAATCAGGTGATAATTCTATAGGTAACTCCAGTAATTTCGTAGAAGCTTATTGGTTCCCTGCTAATTATAAGTATGAAGCGGAGGATATTCTACTTATTAAGCAAATATTAAGCGAAAATAAGGCCTCAATAACTAAGGAAGCAGCTTCTGTTAATTCATCTTTAAATAATATGGTAAATGAAAAACTTAGCATAACCATCAAGCTGGCCATAGCTGTTACTCTTTCATTTATTTTAATTTTGCTGCTGTATTTGCTTGGAGAAGATAACCTTAAAGCTTGTATAAAGAATAATATAATTGCAAAATTTATTAAAATAATAGATATTTGGTTTGGACAGAGGAGTACACTTTTTAAAATATTTTTCTTTATAATAAGCACAATGACTATATTTGCTCAAATTCTTTTAGCAATTATAAGTTCAAGTGGTAAAGTTATTATAATATTTCTTATACCAATCTTAATTTATTTTATATTCATTTTCCCATGTATGATAAAGTTCTCAATGTACCTTGACAGAATTATAAAAGGTACGGAAATAATAACCGGAGGTGATATAAACCATATTATAAAAGAGGTTGGGGACAGGTCTTTACTAAAGCTTGCCCATAATATTAATAAGATAAATAAGGGATTTAAGGTTTCCATAGAGGACCAAATTAAAAATGAGAAGCTTAAAAGCCAGCTGGTAGCAAATGTTTCCCATGATCTTAAGACTCCTCTTACATCAATAATTAACTATACTGATATATTGTTAAGAGAGGACATATCAGAGGAGGAAAAGGTGGAATTTATAAAAATTCTAAACAGGAAAAGCCTTAAACTGAAAACTCTGATTGAAGATTTATTTGAAATATCTAAGATAAACAGCGGGAAAGAAGAAATAAAAATTGACGAAGTAGATGTGGCAGAGCTTCTAAAGCAGGCTATCTCTGAGTACTCTGATTCGGAGATTTATAAGGACAAAAATCTAAAATTCATACTTAAAACCTATGATAAAAAGATAAGCATGAATTTAGATGGAAATAAAATGAGCAGGGTTTTCGAAAATCTTATCAATAATGCTCTTAAATATTCAGTAAATAATACCAGAGTATATGTAACCGTTGAGAATATTGGAAAAGGAATTAAGATATCTTTTAAAAATGTATCACTGACTGCCCTTGATTTTGATAAAAAGGAGATATTTGAAAGATTTACAAGAGGAGACAAATCAAGAAACTCTGATATAGAAGGAAACGGTCTTGGACTTGCCATAGCAAAAAGCATAGTTGAACTTCACGGCGGAATAATGTATATTGATTTTGACGGAGATCTCTTTAAGGTTATAATAGAGTTATATTATCAAATTAATTAGGAGGAATTAACTATGGTATCAAACAAAATGTATGAACTGGGCAGCAAAAAATCTACAATCAGAAATATATTTGAATATGGAAGAAAGAGGGCAGCTATTGTTGGTGAGGAAAATATTTTTGATTTTAGTATAGGTAACCCTAATGTACCTGCTCCTCCATCGGTAAAAAAGGCTATACTTGATATATTGGATAATGAAAAAGACACCTTTGTTCATGGTTATACCGTGGCTCCGGGATACGAGGACGTAAGGGAAGCTTTAGCAGGCAGCATTAACAAAAGATTTGGAACGGATTTTACTAAAAATAACCTGTTTATGACAATAGGAGCAGCAGCAGCTATCAGTATATGCTTCAAGGCTTTAGGAAATCCGGACGATGAATATATAACTTTTGCACCTTATTTTCCAGAATATAAATGTTTTGTTGAAGCAGCTGGAGTAAAATTAATGGTGGTTCCTGCAGATACCAGCTCATTTCAGATAAACTTTGAAGAATTAGAAAAATTAATGAATGAAAATACAAAAGCAATTATCGTAAATTCTCCTAATAATCCTTCCGGAGCAGTTTATTCAGAAGAAACAATTAAAAAATTATCTGCTCTGCTATTAAAAAAATCTAAAGAATATAATCATCCCATATATATTATTTGTGATGAACCTTACAGAGAGATAGCATATGAAAATGTATTTATACCATATATACCAAAATATTATAATAATACTTTAGTATGTTATTCTTACAGCAAATCACTTTCTCTTCCCGGTGAAAGAATTGGCTATATTGCAGTTCCAAATGAAATGGAGGATTTTCAGATAGTTATGGCAGCAGTCGCCGGAGCAGCCAGGGCCTTGGGCTATGTAAATGCACCGACACTTTTCCAAAGAGTTATAGCCAGATGCGTGGACGAAACTTCAGATATAAGTATATATAAAACAAATCGGGACCTGCTTTATAAAGGACTGACGGAGTTGGGATTTAGCTGCATTAAGCCAGAGGGGGCTTTTTACTTATTTCCCCGTTCCTTAGAGGCAGATGCCAGAGAATTTTGCAAAAGGGCTCTGGAATTTGACCTGCTTTTAGTTCCCGGTGATGATTTTGGATGTCCGGGTCATTTCAGATTATCCTACTGCGTACAGACATCAACTATTGAAAAAGCACTGCCTGTATTTAAGAAACTGGCAGAATCCTATGGAATAAAGTAATGAGGAAGGAAAACGAATGATGAAAGTAATTGCTTTTAAGTGCAGACCTGATGAAAAGGTATATTTTGAAGCCTATGAAAAAGAATTTAATATGTTTGTTACCAGGATAAGTAAGTATCTGGATTTAGACACAGTAAGTCTTACAAAAGGCTATGAGGGAATATCAGTTACAGGAAGCTGCAGCGTTAAAGCTGATGTTATTGATAAATTAAAAGAAAACGGAGTAAAATTTATTGCCAGCAGGTCTATAGGATATGATAATATTGATATTTCTTATGCTAAAAGCCTGGGTATTAAAGTAAGCAATGCGGAGTACTCTCCCTACAGCGTTGCAAATTATACAGTAATGATGCTGCTTATGCTGGTAAGAAAATCCTGTTATATAGTTGCCAGAACTCACAGTATGGATTATTCCATTTCTGATATGCAGGGTAGGGAAATGCAAAACCTGACTGTTGGTGTGCTGGGAACTGGCAGAATAGGGAAGGCTGTTATCAGAAACTTAAGCGGATTTGGCTGCAGGATTATAGGCTATGATCCTCATCCTAATGAAGAGATAAAAAAATATATGAAATACGTGGAGCTGTCGGAGCTTTATAAGGAAAGTGATGTCATATCACTTCATGTTCCATACTATGGAAGCAATTACCATATGATTAATAAGGAAACTATAGAAAATATGAAGGATGGGGTAATAATTTTAAATGCAGCCAGAGGTGAGCTTATAGATACCTCAGATCTTATCGATGGTCTGGAATCAGGTAAAATCGGCGGGGCTGGGATTGACTGCTTCGAAAATGAATCAGGCATAATCCATAAGGATCATCTTTGTAATATTATTGTAAACAGGGAGCTGGCCATATTAAAATCATTTCCTAATGTAATAGTAACTCCCCATGTAGCCTTTTTTACGGATCAGGCTGCAGAGGACATGGTAAGATGTGCCCTAAACAGCTTATATCTTTTTAATAATAAACTGGAAAACAGATATGAAATAAAATAATAATGCTGCCTTTAACAAAATTAAAGGCAGCACTTTTTAATTAATCTGATTTTCAGATATGATTTCGAGAAAAATATCTGTAAGCTTTGGATCGAATTGTGAAGAAGAGCACCTTTTAAGCTCTTCAACTGCATTTACCATACTCACAGCTTTTTTATATGGCCTATCGTGAGTCATTACATCAAATGAATCAACGATAGACAAAATTCTCGAAAGCAGAGGTATACCTTCGCCTTTAAGCCCATTAGGATATCCGCTGCCATCATATCTCTCATGATGGCAAAGTATATCGTAAGCTACATGCTGAAGGTCAGGAACAGATGTTGCTATTCTATAACCTATATGGGTATGAGTTTTCATAATATCCCATTCTGACGGGTTTAACTTTCCCGGTTTGTTTAGTATTTCATCTGATATTCCTATCTTCCCTATATCATGAAGCTTAGCAACCAAGGAAAGTTTATTGAACAAAATAGAGGATAAGTTTAGCTTAGTACTGATTTTTTCGCATAAACAATAAATTCTGTCTGCATGCTCCTCAGTTTCATGGCTTTTTTCAAATAATGCTCTGCTGAGCAGGGAAAGGGTATTGTTTCTGGAGCTTTTGCTTTCTAAAAGTTTATTGTGATACATTATCTCCTCAGCTTGCTTTATAAGACCATCAATACCTTCAGAAGGAGAACTTTTAACAGCATATCCTAAAGCTATGCTGAGTATATATTTAGTATTACTATCTATACTTGACTTTATTTTGCTGCATATTTTATCTGCCTCATTTTCACTGCAGTTTTCTAATATTACCATAAATTCATCTCCTCCCCAGCGGCAAATAGTAGCTCCTTCAGGACAGGATGCTTTCAGTAATTTGGCAGTCTCTTTAAGAAGTATATCACCGGCAGCATGTCCAAAAGTATCGTTAGTGATTTTCAATCCATTTACATCACCAATAATTATTGAATAAGGATATTTACCCTGTCATTCTATTCTTTCAATATTAAATTCGTAATAGCCTCTGTTAAATAAACCGGTAAGCTTATCATAGTAAGTAAGATATTTTATTTCGCTTTCAATGCTTTTTCTATGATTGATATCCATAACTATACCAAGAATTCTTTTAGGAGAACCGCAGCTTTTATATTCCACTACATTTCCCTGAGTATAGATCCATCTGTATGTATTTGATTTATTGAGAATTCTATATTCCAAAGAAATATTTGACACAATTCCTGAATGGATTTTTTTAAAGATACTGCAGACATAATTATAGTCGTCCTTATGTATCTTTTTTTTCAAATCTTCAATTGATATTACGCCTAACTCTTCAGGTATATATCCTAAAATTTCTACAATTTTATTGCTTGGACTTAAGATATCGTTTTCAAAGTTATACTCCCAATAACCAGAATTCGAACCATCTAAAACCATTTTTAATCTTTCTTCATTTTCATAAATTTTTTTATTAAACAGATGTATTTTAGATAACATGCCATTTATATCTTTTGCTAAGACAGAAAATTCATCATTGCCCTTTACTGTGATAATTCCTTTTTCATAGTCATCAAGTACAATACCTCTAACCTGCCCGCTGATACTTTCAATTGGTCTGATTACATTTTTATTTAATAAAAAGAGAACCAGCAAAAACAATGCGAAAAAAGATATTGACAATAAAATAAGATAAAGATTTAGGGAATTTAACCCTTGAAAATAGAGCTGTCTATCCTGATTTATTTTAAAATATAAAATTGTACTCCCCAGCGGATCTTTAGCAAGGCTGTATATACTTATCTGATTATCTCTTGCTTGGCTTATAAAATAGGAGTCTTTTTTCAGTCCTTCTGCTGCAGTATGAGATACCTGAGCAGATGATGCTGTAATAGCAGATATATTACTGTCAAATGAGTTCTTAAGCCTTAACAGCATAGTATCATCTAGGAACCGGCCCATAACTAATGTACCATTTTTAGGCTTAGAAAGTATTGAATTTGTAACTGGCTTTGAAGAAATAATCATAGGTCTTCCATTGAAGATTATAAGTCCGGATGCTTCATCTGATAGATCATTTAAATTAAGAAACACAGAATGATACTTTTCAATGTCTATAGCCTGATCTTTGCTTATATTAATATAGTTCTTATTATCTGTAGCCATAACTTTTGATTCTATCAGCTGTTTATCATTATTATATAAAAGAAATAAATTTATTTTTAAATTCAGCAAGGTACTTTGATTTAAATTTGATTTTTCATAATCTGTATTTCTATTATTTATAAAATTATAAGTCTCATTCCAAGCAGCCCAATCTCCGGCTATAATTTCTAAATTGTGTGTTTCAAATTTTATGCCCTGGGTTAATTCATTCAATCTATTTTCTATAGACTTATTTTCCCGGGATTTATTATCCTGCATTAAGTAATTATATGAAATACTATAGAAAAGGGTCATAAAAATAAAGGAAAAAGCTATCATGATTATTAACGTCTTACCACGTATCTTCATAAGTATTCTGCCTTTCTTTTGCGTTT
>Ga0172378_10002881_pt1 | contig 16152 bp, 21 predicted proteins | sample GrowelOW332metaG_FD_119755 | JGI IMG/M metagenome (GOLD analysis project Ga0172378, IMG submission 119755) | Groundwater microbial communities from an aquifer near a municipal landfill in Southern Ontario, Canada - Pumphouse #3_1 metaG | ecosystem: Environmental > Aquatic > Deep subsurface >... | reverse complement strand
TATATAATGATTAATTAGTGAAAATTCATTAATTAAAAACTAAGATTATAAAATGATTTGGTTTTTGCAAATAACATATCTATGAGTTTATTGAATTTTTATGTTATATTTTTCTTATAATTTAATTTCATGTTCAAAGCCATTTCTTTATTATTACTCAAAGAATCAAAACTTTAATTCATCTAAGTATTTCTTTAGATATTCATAAGATATTAAAATTTCTTTTGCAATAATTCTATTAGTTTCTATAGGATTGTTGTTTTTAACTTCTGATACGGCTCTTTCAAAATCATCTATTTTGATACAATCAATTTTAAAATTATTTTTTCTTTCATTTTCTGTTAAATTGATATTATCCAAATTAGGTTTTTTATCAGTCTTAACTAAGTAATATATAATATCTGAAATTCTATTTTTACCACTATTATTATGATTTTTTGAATAATGTTAAATTTCGTAAAATGGATTATAAATTTCTTCAGAGCTTAAAACAATACCAGTTTCCTCTTGTACTTCTCTTTTTACAGTATTTTTCAATTCTTCATTTTTTTCAACATGTCCACCAGCTAATTGGCAACCGCCATTAGAATTAGCTAACAAAAACTCATTATTTGAGTTTAGCAAAAAGACTTTTACTCTTGTACTAATTTCGTCAATTTCTTCTTCTTTTAAATTGCATTCATTAAAAATTGTTTGTTCCATATTTCTCCTTGTAGTTGTTAGATACATCAATAAATATGCAGTTAAAAAAGATTGTTTGTATTTTGATTGTTTTTCTGTTTATTCCTAAATGTTGAATCAACAAAGTTTTGAGCTTTGTTTAAATCTAAGGTATTTTGGTTTTCTTTTCTGAGTTTCCCTTCTGCATCAACCCAAATTGCTGTAGGTTTTTTTGTTATCTCATTAATTCTTATTAATTCTTCATCAATGTTTTCAGCCGACAATCCTCCAGCATAACCTTGCAATTGATTAGGAAATAATGAAAAATATTTATTTGCTTTTTGTCCATTTCCAAAAGAAGCATCATATAAAATATCAAAATTGTTTGTTATTAAAGAGAGTGCTTTAACATATGATGCACTTTGAATATTAAACGGAACAATAAATTTAATTTTATCTTTTGTTAAAGAAATCAAATTCGCAAGTATTTGCGGATTAATGGCTTCAAGTGTAAAACCACTTCCAACCACATTTAGTTGCATTCTTATTGGTTTTTCTAATCTGTTTATTATTTCATTTATTGTTTTAGGCAAAATTCCATTTTCAACAATTTGCTTTGCCCACGAACCATTGACATGAAGTGCGATGCTACCTGCATATGGAAACTTTTTTATTATTTCAATTAAATTAAGAAGCCAAACATATCGTGGTGTGTTTTGTTCACACTTATTAGCTGATACTCCAACACCAATTTCTGCTTTTGGATTTTTTATTAAAAAGGCAACAATATCTTCTATTTTTAACAAATCATTAGCACCACAACAAGACACTTTAATTACTTTTGCATTTTTCATTTATTTCTCCTTATTTTTTAACCGTTCATTAAATTTCATAAAAGATTTTTTGTGTTATCGTTTCTGTTTTTTCTTTCTTCATTTGTAATTTCTGCCATATTTTTTGTGCAATTGTTTGGTATAAACCATAGTTCTAATTATTTTTGTTTGTATCAAGGACACTAATTTTAGTTGATAATGTGCCATGGACATATCCATTAAAAAGTTTAAATATTTTTCCAAAATTTAATATGCAGTTCTCAGTTCCCAAACAACAATTTTCTCATTGTTTTTTCCCAAAGGAACATCAAAAACTGTAAATTCAATAATAACTCCAATTAGGTTATATTTTATTGCGTAGTCAATAATATCATCAAAGCCTTTAACATGCTTAGAAAATTTGTCTATCAGATTGGTTGTTCCTTTGTAATCAGGAAAAGCATAGCAATCCCTTATTGAAAACTTAGGATTGTTGGAAAGTATATAATCAATATCAAAATTGTCATGAATAAGAATTTCACCACAACAAATTTGGTTGTTTGTGTAGTTAATTGATGAAACATTTAAGGTAAATTTTGTTAAATCATTTTCTTTGCAATATTTTGTCACTTCAAAGAATGGAACATTCAATTTGTGTTTTGGTGACATTGCAACACTTTTATCTCTCACAGCATAAAATTCAGCTTTGTATGTTGTAACAAATTTTTCTATTGCTTTTTCATCAAGACAATTGAACAATTGTTCTGGCAATTGATTCAAGCCAAGTTCTTTTATTTTGTTCAAACTTTCAATTTTGTTCATTATTTTCATGTGTATATTGTAACATAATTATGCTATTTTTCCAACATTTATTGAATAGGTTATAACTTTTTTTTGATTAAAAAATCTAGTAGAAAAAAACAAATATTGTAATTTAAAATAATTGTCAGTGCATGCCAACAATTATAAAAGAAAAATTTAAATGTACCTAATAAAGATAATCAATTGACTTTGTGAAAGAGAAATGATTTATCCACATTTGCCAAAGAAGTTAAAAACTAGAATTCGTTCAATAGTTCTTAATGAATTTGTTGAAATTAATTGTTTACCTTTGTCTTTCTAAAACAAAATAAGATGAAATATTTCCGCAATATGTATAATCTCCGTTCTTATGTTCAACAAACATATATTCTTTGCCATCAATGTTTTTAATTTCATATTTTTGAGCAACTTTATCTCTTAAATTCAGCCAAAGATTATTGGTCCATTTTTCATTAAAAATGTTGCCATTTGTATATTTAACAATTAAATTTCCACCTTCATTAAATGTTAGGCTAAAAAGATACGATTGAAATGAGTGTTTAGTTGGATTAAACACATCAGGACTAACAACTATCGCAATTCCTTTCCAAATTCCAATGACTTTTTTGTTGTTTTCAAAAGGTAACTTAACATCATCAATCCTTTCTAAATCTTTTGGTGTGTATCTTTCTCTATTCACCCTTTTGTAAACTGCAACTTGACTAGATTCATTTGTGTTTTCATCAACAATATTAATAAATAAATAATCGCCTTCAATTTCGTATGAATTATCAACTGGAATTGGATATTCCCCAGGGAACAAAGTGATGATTCCCTTTGTCCAAGAATGAATAACCCAATATCCTTGTCCGTTTTCCATAAAGTAAATTTCTTTTAAGAATGTTACCTCATCAATTGGTCTATTTTTATAAAAATCTTCCTTGTCTTTTGCAAATGCAATAAATGACCATTTTCCAATTACATCTTCGTCATTAACAAATTTATTCATAACTATTTCTCCTTTATTGTTTTTCAAAGAGTTTAATGCTTGAATTTTTGATTGTAATTCATTAATTTGTTTTGCAATTAAATTTTGTTGAGTTAAAACATCATCAAAACTTACCGTTTTAATTTGTTTTATTGTCATGCCCAAATTTTTAAAAAACAAAATTTCTTGAATTCTTTTAACACTGCTTTCATCAAAATATCGATAACCGGTGTATCGATCAACTTTCACAGGTGCTAATAGACTCTTTAATTCATAAAACCTTATTGTTTTAATTGAAACATTGCAAATATTAGATAAATCACCAATTTTGAACATTTTTTCTCCTTGTTGCGATTAGTGTATCACTACATTTAAGGGGAGAGTCAATAGATATTTTCTAAGTACATTATATCGCAACCATTTCAAATTTGTATTAATTTTTTTTATAAAAAATAAAAAAATTAATGAATTGGGTTTTAAAATATATTCACTTGGTTATAAATCAGCATTTGTTTATTTTTGTGGTATTAAAGACATAAGAATTTTTTTGATTATGACACGAGTTTATTTTTAGCATTGTAGTTTGTGATATTTTGTGAAAAAATTTCTATGGAGAAAATTATTATGGAAAAAGGAAAATTTTGAAAATTGGATTACTAGCTTAAGGATTTCTATTCCCACAGCCTCAAAAAATGCTCCCAAATTTGGTAAACAATCAGAAGTTTTTGCTACTGAATTTGTTAAAAACATGTATGATTTGGGTATGAAAGCAATGGCTAAAGATGTTGACTATCGACCAGCATTAATAACAGAAGATTTATCAAAATAGATAATTAAAAAAATTAAATAGTTACAAAATCCCTTGTTATGGTTTTGTTCATTGTAATTATTCTTTCATTTGTAAAATGTAAACATTTGGGTTTGATAAAAAAATGCTCAACAACTTTTAATCGTTGTCGAGCAATCACCGAACTTATTGTTCATTACATCATTGAACATTTGGTTTTATTATCTTTAATATAACCATAAAAATTATTGTTTCTAAACAGGAATATGTTTTATCATTACTTTGATAAAGAATTTTGTATTTCAACTTCTTTTTGGTGACCATTTTTGCAAAATTCTACATAATCATTAGATGCATTAATAAATGCTTCCAATTTTTTATCAAAATTTGGTTGTTCTCCATAAGGTATAGGTTTTGAACCTAAATCTTTTATTGCTTTTAACAACGAGGCTTCTTTTTCACCAAATTTAACACTATTAAACCATTGATGATACATAATTGTCTCCTTTTTAATTATCTAATAAAATTATTCTATCACTTTATCATCTGAATAACAATATATAATCAAAAAATTTTAAAGAGAATTATTTAAATTTTGTTTAAGATCTTTTGTTTTATCTTTAATCATAATGAAATTAACCCAACAAGTGTCAGGGCGATTTTGGCAATCTCCAGATATATAGGACTTTTTAATTTTTAAACATTTTGTAAGGTCAGTTTCATTTAGAAAATCCTTAAATCCATTTTCATCAAATTTCAAAAAAACTCGTCCTTTTTCATCAACAGTTTCTTGACTGCCAAGTTTTGCACAAAAGAATAAAATCCCATCTTTTTTCAAAGACTTCTCTATATTGCCTAAAACTTTAGTGAAATCAGTTTTGTTTAAATGATGAATTGATGCACAAGCCCAAACTGCATCAAAAGTATTTTTATAATCATAATCCAAAAAATTTTGACAAATCACTTTTTGACCTGTTATTTTTTCTGCTTCTAAGGCAACTTGTTTCGAACCGTCAATTGGAATAACCCTAAAACCCTTGCTCTTAAAATACAATGTATCTCTACAGCTTCCGCAACCCAAATCACAAATCAAAGCATTAGGTTTTAAATAACTCAAAAAAACATCGCAGTTTTCTTTCATATCCAAATTTAATGTTGAATTAACATAATTTTCTGCGTTTTGATTGTAAAAATCCAATGTTTGATCTTTCATATAAAACTCCTATATTGTCATTTTAATTATAAATTGAAATTGAAAAATTTTATAATTCTTTATCCAAAGAATTTTTGCACTTTTTTCCTTTTAACGAACAGTCTTCTTTATGCACCTCAAGTGACTTTTTATAAACTGTTTCAACAAAATAATTTTCATCAATAGTCCAAGTTGTTGAGGTGCATTTTTCATTGCTATCAATTTTTATTAGTTTTTTTTCATTATTGTCGTAATTGTTTAGTTTATTTATTTCAGATTCATTTGCCTTATCACCAAGCTTTATCTCATCTGGTTTTTTATAATATTTTTGAATAACTCTTTGTCCGTTTCTCTCCAAAATGTACATTGTGCAATTTGGAAAAGTGAAAGTTTCAATTGGCAACACGCCTTGTTTCATCAAAAGTTCGTTAGATTCTCTAACTTTTTTATCCATGACACTTTCAATATGTCCATTCTTATCAAAGACAAACAAATCAAACAATTTTCCAAGATTATCAATAATAGGGAATTGAGCATTTTCAACTGGCTTTGTACTAAATAACACAGGGCGTCCACCCTTTTCTTTCCATGGCACTAAATTATGAGTGTCGTCATCAATTAGTATTGCTCCACAACCAACACTCCAATATCCCAAATCTTTACCATGTCCAAGTCCTAAACCTAAAGATTTTAGTTCAGCTTTTTTATTACAAGGTGAAAAGTATATTCTTTCAATATTTGGAAGGTATTCGTTAAAAAATTTATCTTTTTGGATTGCTTCTTGATTGGAATTACACATAGAAAAAATAATCGGATAGAATTCTTTGGAGTCATATAATTTATTAATCCAAAAAAAACTGTTATTTATTTGTGAAGATTTGTTGAGAAGTTCTCCCCAATCAAGTTCTGCAAAAAATTTTGCAACCAATTTGTCGTCTTCAACATTTTCCCTTTTATGTTTATACTTATCAATTCCGTATTTTTCCAAAAGCATGTCACGAGAACATTCAATTGTATTTAATATAACGCCATCACAATCAATAAAAACAATTTGTTTTTTTGTTTTATCCATTTGACACCTCATTTTACACATGTAAAAACCATTTTTATATTAACACATATTTATTTGCTTTTCAATTGTGAAAGGAAACTATATTATAACTATTTAACAAAAATGTAACATTGTTTGTGGCAATACAAATTTTAACTGTACAAACACTATTTCGAATTCTGTTTTTATCAAATAAAACTTGTCTTTTGCTTCTATCCGAATAATAAGTTTTAAATAATTTAAGCAATATTTTTTTAGTTGACCCAAACGAAAATTGTGCTACGATCAGCCACAACGAATGGCAAAGATAAATAGTTAATTATTGGTTATTACTTTTAATTAAAGAAAACGGAATTATCTTTAGTTTGTTTACAATAATCTACATTATTTATAATCTGTGTAATTAATATTCAAAATTTGAAAATATTTGTTAAAGATTTTGAAAAAATTTAAAATTATAAGAGCTGCTTTTTCCGCAATTTTTTGATAATTTGAATTATCTTTTTTGTTAAAATCTAAAATGTAAGTTTCTATTCTTGAAGTTTTTTCTCCTTTTTGGGTTTTTCTGTTCCATAATAAATTTACTTCAAATTCATTATTAATTTCATCTTTATAAGGGAGCAATTTATCAAATGTGATAGCAAAATCTGACATATATAAGTTGATTCGAATAAAATTCTCACACATGTCAATAGCTACAGAAACTTGATCCTTTTGAAAATTAGCATAAAATCTATTTATTGTATGGGTTGATTTAATTGAAAAATCATATTCTTTTATATTATTATCAATTAGTGCAAATAGTTTATCATTGTTATTATAGTGTGATTTTAACTCATTTTTTTGTGTTTGCAATAAATTTGTTTTGATTTTAGAAAAATTTAGTACTTCTTGGGTTTTTAAAAAATCATTTTTATAACTAATGTCAATTGATTTACTATGATAATTATTATTTAAGTATTTGTTTATATACTTTCCAAGCTCGTCCATTTTTTTATATTCAGGGCAACCACTTCTTCCAAGAAAGTGAGCATAGTATATTAAAAACAAATTATGTTTTTTGTGCTTACAAATTATTAACTCAAATTTTTTCTTTTTAGAATTTACTTGATGTTCAGAATTATCTAAAATAACAAAATCTGTTAAAAGACGGTCAAATATTTGCTTATTATTTTTCCCATCTATTAAGATAAATTTAAGTTGAGAAGATAAAATATCAATAGTTTTTAATAAATAACTATATGTAGAATCTATGCTTCTAAATTCTGTAAAAAAATTGTCATTTTTATATGGAAAAATTGATGCGTCCATATGAGCAATTTCATTTTCATTAATACCTAATTCTTTAAAAATAATTTCGTAAACTTGTCTACAGTCTTTTTCTATTTTAAAGCTATATAAAATGTCAAAAATTTCTGAGCTAGACAATTTTTTATTCGCAAATTTTTCCAATTCTTTTAGATAAAATTTTTTTGCACCTGTATCAGTTGGGCTTAAGGAAATTGTTAATGCTTTTGCTTTATCTATTTTGTAAAAAAAAGGTTGATTCCAAATACTAAGACAGGCTTCATTAATTCTATCAGGTCTTTTTTTTCAATTGCTTTAATCATTACATTATGTAATTCATTAAATATACTCATTTTTAACCCCTTAGATATAAATATTGGGTTGGTATAAACCCAATTTAAAATATTTATTATAGTATAAATTAAATAAATTTGTAAAATTTATTATTGAAATAGGAAGTAAATTTTCTTATTTTTAGTAAATTATAAATATTTAAATAGGTTTTCATTTTTACATAACAAAAAAACTGACAAGAACTAGGGTTTTCTTATCAGTTTCTTTTGGCGGGGCATATCACTTGAAATACGAACCGCATTAACATTGCTTTGTCTTGGTGTTAATGACATACTATTGTTTTTTAAGTCGTTTTGCATATCTTCAAATGTTACTAGATCATCAGTTGGAAAGTTGTAATAAATCAAGTAATCATTATTATCAAAAACATATACACAATTAACAAATTGATTAATGATTTTGCGTTTATATTCTTCTTCACTATCGCACTTTTCTAAATACATTTCAAATGATTTTCTTAGATTTTCCTTTGTCATTTTGATTAAGTTGCTTACCTTTAATTTTTGCAAATCTGCTTTTAGGTCAATTTTTAAAATTTCTAATTCTTTAGATTTGTTTTTTATCCTTACTTTTAACTCTTCGCAATCTGTTTTAATAAGCATATCAAACATTTTGTCTATTTCTTTATCTAGTAGTGATAATCTTTTTTCACTTTCTTTTATTTGAATAGAAATAGGTTTTTTCTCCATTTCTTCAAATACTTTATTAACAATTTCATCAATTGTATTTGGGTTTAAAACATACTCTAATGTGTCTTTGACTACATCTTCTTCTAGCTTGTCTTTAAGCTCGTTTTGTTTATTGCAATTTTTATATTTCCAATGATTATAACAAGTATAATAGCGGTGTCTTTTGTTTGTATGACTTGTTCCACTTATACCAACCATTTTAGCCCCACAATGCCCGCAAAAGCATTTACCGGTTAAAAGGTATTTTTCTTTTGCTTTCTGTGTAGCGGGAGCGTGTTTGTTTTTATCTAACATGTTTTGCACCTTCTTAAAAATTTCTTTGCTTACTATTGCTGGATAATACTCATTATTTATTATTTCATTTTTTTCATAAATTCCGGCATATTTTGTATTGCGTAAATTGTTTTGAAAAGTATTAATTGTGATTATTTTTCCGTTTCGGTTTCTATAGCCTTTGTTGTTTAATTCTTGTATTATTTGTTTTTTTGGCACACCTTTTGCATATTGTTCAAACATGTATCTTACAGCTGGTGCGGTTTCTTCATTTATTACAAGCTTTTTATTTTCAACCTTATAACCATACAGAACATGCCCACCAATGTAATTGCCTTTTATTATACTTTCTTTTATTCCACGCTTTACCTTTTGGCTAAGGTCTTTACTATACATTTCTGCAAACATTTCTAATAGTCCTTCAAGTAAAACACCTTCGGGGCTATCTGATATGTTTTCCGTGGCTGATTCCACTTTTACATTAACTTGTTTTAGTTTATGTTTATAAACTACACTTTCATATTTATTACGGCTAAAGCGATCTAATTTATAAACAATAATAACTTCAAATTGCTTTTGTTCTGCATCTGAAATCATTTGCAAAAAAGCCGGTCGATTGTCATTTGTGCCGGTGGTGGCTCTGTCTATGTATTCGTTTATAACCGATAAACCTTTGCGTGCTGCATACTCATGACAAACACGCAGCTGTCCCTCAATGCTCTGCTCTGTTTGTGAGCTTGAAGAGTAACGGGCATATATAACTGCATTCATTTGTTATTTCCCTTTTGTAAATTTGTATTTAAAAATTGCATAGCTTACTACCTTTACATATCTTCATTTACTTTAACACCTAAGACTGCTTCTACAAATTCTTTTGTGGCTTTTCTATCAATAAATACTTCAAAACCAAAATCGCTATTTTTTTCATATATTCTTATCATATCTTGCTTAATATTATTATCTTTTGCTCTAAAAATTTCAACACGATTTGTTTGAAAAGGTGAATTTACTTCAATAGTAATATCATGTAATTTTTCAAAATTTATAGTATTTTCCCACCCTATTAAATATTCGGGGGAAGTTTTCAACACTTTCGCAAATTCTGATACTTTTGATTGTGGCAAATCAACTAAATCTTTTTCAATTTTATTTATAGTAGAACGAGAAGTATAACCCATGCGTTTTGCTAATTCTTCCTGTGTCAATTTATATTGTATTCTTAAATCCTTAATTCTTTTACCTATTGTGTTCATAATTAATACCCCCTTGATTACTGCATTATAAATTAAACTTTAATAAAAAGCAAATAAAGTTGAAAGAAATTCAACAAATCTTGTTGACTAATATTCAACATAGTGTTATAACTCTGTTGTTGAATTGAATTCAACAAATACAAAAAAGGAGAATTTATGACAAATTCATTAAAGTTAAAGGCTTTACTAGTAGAAAATGGATTGACACAAAAAGACATTGCAAAAACTCTTGGCAAATCTATTCAGAGTGTAAACAAAAAAATTAATGGAAAGGTAGATTTTAGGGTAAAAGAAATGGATGCTATTTGCAAGCTTCTTAAAATTTGTGAATTAAATTTACAAACTAGCATTTTTTTTGCAAATAGTGTTGAATTGAATTCAACTAATAATCAAATAAGTGAATAGAATGCCACAAAAAACGATAATAGGGTGCGTTGTCAATAAAAGACACAGCAAAATACAACTTTTGGCAAAAAAGCCTATCACACGCAGTCAAAACAACATTAATGAACAACACGCCAAAGAGTTTAAACAAAGCATAATAGATTTTTTTACAAAAGAGATTATCGAATTTATGAAAAAGGAGTGCAAATGATTGAAGATACAAAAACAATTTTAGATAACCAACGCAACGGCTTTACATTTTATAGGAGCTTTTACGAAAGCTTAGAACATTTACCAACAAATCAACAAGTAAAAATTTATAACGCAATTTGTAACTATGCTTTAAATAATGTTGAGCCAAATTTGACTAGTAATTTAAAATCAATTTTTATTTTAATTAAACCGAATATTGATTCAGCTATCAAAAGGGCGGACAATGGGAAAAAAGGCGGAAGACCTAAAACCAAAACAAAACCAAATAATAACCAAAATAAACCGAACAAAAACCAAAGCAAACCGAAAGCAAACCAAAGCGATAGCGATAATATCATAGAAAAAGAAAAAGAAGAAGATAAAGATATAGATAAAGAGATAGATAAAGAACTAGATAAAAACAAAGATAAAGATACTAGCAAAAATTTTGGCAAATTTTCAAATGTGTGTTTGAATGATAAACAATTTAATCAATTAATTTTTGAATTTGGAGAAGAAACAACAAACAAAACTATTGATGAATTAAGTGTTTACATGGCTAGCAAAGGCAAGACATACAAAAATCATTATGCCACATTAATCGGCTTTATAAAACGCAACCAAGAACGCAGAGAACAAGAGCAACAACAAAAGCCGGTTGCAAAAAATAAAAACTTTAGCCCGGAAACGGAACGCATGGCGGAAAGCTTAGGGCTTATGGGGGGTGAAGATGAACAATAACAGCTTTGAAAATATATTTGAAAATATTAATACCTTGTTATACAAGTCTATTAGAGAGCCAATAAGCAATGATTATTTAACCGCTTACATTTGTGGTTTGTTCGATAAACTTTTTGCTGAAGATTGTGAGCTTAAACAATCAATGATTAATTATGCAATATCAGCAAACGAGCTTTGCAAACATGAAATAACTTTTAAACAAGCAATTTTAAAGCATGCACTAACTCATAAAAAAAAGGCGGTGTAATGTGGAAAAAAAAGAACTTATACAAATTTACACTTTAGCAAAAATTTTATGGGCTAATTACAAAATGCCCGATTCAAAATTTGAAATAGAAATGCACAATGCTGTTTGGCTTGAACTACTAAAAGATTATGATATAAAGCTTATTGTTGAAGCAATGAAAGAATACAGCAAACAAAGTGAGTTTTTAAACATTGGGAAAGTTGCCCAAAAATGTCAAGACATTACAAACGCAAGTAACCCACAAATGGCAAAGCTAGAAACCGATTACATAAGTGAAATTGAGAAATCTTTGCGGGGTAATTCATTCCAAGCAAAAGAATCATTTGAAACCTTAAGCCCTATTGCAAAACGAATTGTTGGACACGCATGGTCTTTGCAAGAATGGGCTATGCTCTCACAATACCAATGGGAGCAAGTAGTAAACCGCTTAAGCCCTAGTATAAAAAAACTTATTGAACAAGAAAACAACACAAAACTGTCTTTGCAAATTGAAGGCAAAGAAACTTTGCTTGAACAACCAAAAATATTTTCACGGGAGTATACAAAGCAACAGCTAGATGCACTTATAGACAATCCCCAAGATATCGACTTTTAAATATCAGATGAAATTTTGCATTCGAATGCAAAAAAAAATTAAAGGAGTAATGGAAATGAATAAAAGTACTAAATTACAAGAATTAATAAACAAAAACTTTGATGCTTATGAAAAGCTAAATAGTTGTAAATTTGTTAAATTTTATCATCAAGAATTCGAAAAAACTTACAATCTTTTACATGAATTAGAAAAAAATAATTGGATAGATTTTGACACCTTTGACATGTTTGAAAATGCCTTTTTATATAACGAAATTAGGTTGCTTGAATTTATAGATAAATGCGACAATGTAAAAGTTGATTTAGACACAAACAAAAATAATTTAGCAAGCATAACCAAAAAAAATGAAGAGTTAAAAACAGAATTGGCAATATGCAAAAAGGCACTAAAAATAGCAACTAGCGACATTAAAACACTTGGCAATATTGCTTTGCAAGACTCACGCTATGATGTTAGCGATTGCACCTATGATTCTTATTTGCAATCTGCTAAAGAAGAATTGGAAAAGGGGGGTTGCAAACATGATTAACAAACCAGCTTTTAAACAACCTTGTTGGCATTGTGCAAACTGTTCACCTTTCAAATGTTGCTTTGTTAAGTCTTTAAAGCTACCTAAAGGCTGTGAAATTGGTGACAAAGGTTTTATTACACATTGCCCAAACTTTGTGCAAGAAAACAAATTGTTTGACGATGAATATTTAAAAGTGTCACTTACTGAACTTGTAAAAGCTGTTAAAAACTATTGCAAGTATTTAAAGAGTAATACTATCAATAATAATATACCTTTTAAACAACTATTTGAAGATGTTTTGTCTTACATGGTTGAAAAACAAACAGTAAGACAAAGGCGTAATTTTATCAAAAAATATTTACAATTTATCCCGCATATCCCGCCAATTACAAACAACCCTTCAGCTACTGCAGAACTTGACAAGTAAAAAGAAGAAAGTAAAATATAAGCCTTATAAAGCAAAATTAAAGCGAATTAATTCGCTTTTTTTTAATAGCTTATTTTTTTGCATTCGAATGCAAAAGATAAAGTATTTGATAACACGCTGCATGTAATTTTTTAAACGATGGGCTTGCCCTAGTTAAAAAATTCATGCGTTATCAAATACATTACCAATCTATAAAATAAACACCTTTTCATTAAAATAACACCTTATACCGCCCGCAAGGGCGGTTCACAGTTCACAAAAGGCTCACAAAAGGCTCACATTTAATCATCACAAATAAATACAAATTAAAATAAAAAATTAAATGTTTATATATTTATATATAATAAAATAAATTGTGGGCATAATGCCTTTATAAAATAATTATTATATATATGTATTTATTATTACGGCGGTTGGCATACCTTAAAAAATATGTGTTTGTGTTTGTTTTTATAATTGACAATTAATTTGTTTAGCATATACTAATAACAAAGATAGGATACAGAGCGAGTTTTCCGAAAGGACTTCATCGAGATCCTATCTTTTTTATTCTTTTCTTGCTGTATTTCTAAAAAAGGGTATAATTTTTTCAATTATACCCTTTTTACTATCAAACCAAATACTTTACTGCAAACGAACTTTGCAAGGTTCGTATTTGGCGTGCATTGGCGGAGAGGGTGGGATTTGAACCCACGGTACATTTCTGTACAACAGTTTTCGAGGCTGTCACATTCGACCACTCTGACACCTCTCCAGACGAATTGTAGTATAGCTCCTAATATTTATTTTTTCAATCAAAATATCTCTTCTCCACCAAAAAATTAAATAAAAACAAAATTCATAAATTAATCTAAGAATAAAATTCCATAAAAATTTCCTGTAAATATTTATTTTATGTTTAAATTTAATTCGATAAATAAAATAACATGATAAATTTCGTTTACGAGTGATTATGCAAGGAAAATGAAAAAAATATAATAATAAAATAACTTTATATGGCAATTTTGTTTGTTTTATCACATCATTTTAGCAAAACTGTATTGATTTTCATAAAATGAAATTTTTTTATTAAACTATGTAAATGTTTGGAGCAAATATGATTAGAGAATATTTACTGTAAATTAAAAATATAATATTAAATCAGATTTAAAAAAAATATCAAATGGTCGCAAAAATTATGGCTTTTTTTTGTTTATATAACAAAAAATCTACTTAGGAAGTTTGATTTTTTTTAATTTTGTGTTAAAATCATAAACGAGGTATTTGTATGATTTCAGTTAAAAACTTAACAAAATGTTACATAAAAAACAAACCTGCTGTAGACAATTTATCTTTGGAAATTAATGCCAAAGACTTGTTTGCTTTCATTGGTCATAATGGGGCAGGAAAAACAACTCTTATCAAAGCAATTTGTGGAATTATTGATTTTGATGGCGGGGAAATTATTATTGATGGAAAAGACATCAAAAAAGAACCTAATGAATGCAAAAAAGTTATTTCATATGTTCCTGATAATCCTGATATTTACAATTTTATGACGGGTATGCAATATCTAAATTTTATTGCAGATATTTATAATATTGAAAATGTTGAACGACAAAAGCTAGTTGAAAAGTTTGCAAAGGAACTAGGAATAGACAAAAATCTTTCTCAAAAGATAAGTGAATATTCTCATGGAATGAAACAAAAATTGGTTTTGGTTTCAGCTTTTATTCGTAAACCTAAAATTCTTATTTTAGATGAACCTTTTGTTGGTCTTGATCCAATTGCTGCTCACACTTTAAAAGAACTCATGAAAGATTTTTGCGACAATGGTGGTGCAATTTTCTTTTCAACGCATGTTCTTGAAGTGGCTGAAAAACTTTGCAATCGAGTTGCAATTATTAAAAAAGGTAAAATCATTAAATGCGGAAGTATGAAAGAAATCAAGGGTGATTCTTCTCTTGAAAATTTGTTTTTGGAGCTAGAAAATGAGTAATTTTTGGCAGTTAGTAAAAATCAATTTGACTCAACTTTTAGTTGGCAGTTTTAATGTTGAAAGCAATAAAAAGAAAAAGAATAAACTTGTTTACACAATTCTTTTTGTTTTTCTTTTTGTTTATATTGCTGGCATTTTTGGTTTGATGGCATATCAAATGGGAAGTGCATTAAGTGCAACTGGTTCAGAAAATATACTTATGATAATGGCATTTTTGCTTGGTTCAATCATGGTTTTCATACAAGTTTTTTTCAGCAGTTTCAATATTATTTTTAAATCTAAAGACTATGAACTTCTTGCGTGTTTGCCAATTAAAAACAGCACAGTAATATTAAGCAAAATTGTTAGTTTTCTCATTTATTGTTATGCATTTTCATTTATGTTTTTTGCACCGATGGCAATTTTCTACTTTGTTTTTGCAGGTTTTAATCTTCTTGCATTTTTGTTTACAATTATTGGATTTTTGCTTTTGCCACTTTTCCCAATGATAATTGGAATTGCATTTTCATTTGTTATCAATTTTCTCACTGCAAGGCTTAAATTTAAAAACATAATCAATCTTGTTATGTTTATAATCTTTTTTGTTGCATTAATGATTTTAAGCCAAAAAATGAATTTGATTATTTTGAACATTACAACTAACACTCAAGCTTCTTTGAATGTTATGGGCAACATTTATTTCCCAGCAATTTTCATAAGTAAAGCCATAGTTTACGGTGATTTTGTAAATATGATTTACTATTTACTTGTTTCGATAATTCCATTTTTAGCAATTATTTATTTCATTTCATGGAAATATAAATATTTTAATTCATATTTTTCTCAATCAGTAAAGGTTAAGTCATTAAAATTCAAATCCAATCAGCATAACATCGTTTCTTCTTTAACAAGAAAAGAAGTAAGCCGATATCTTTCTTCGCCCATGGTTCT
>Ga0172378_10002880_pt1 | contig 16152 bp, 13 predicted proteins | sample GrowelOW332metaG_FD_119755 | JGI IMG/M metagenome (GOLD analysis project Ga0172378, IMG submission 119755) | Groundwater microbial communities from an aquifer near a municipal landfill in Southern Ontario, Canada - Pumphouse #3_1 metaG | ecosystem: Environmental > Aquatic > Deep subsurface >... | reverse complement strand
TGAACCATCAAGGAATAATTTGCTAAAGGAATAAAGTAGAAGAGATACAAAACAATGCTTATCAAGAGGGCGGGTAGTACTTTCAGCGATTCAAAAATGGCAACACCGGTTTCTTCCCCTTTTCTAGAAAGCTGATTGTATGCAAAAATTTTCTTTAAAGAAACAAAACTTCTTTTTTCTCCTTTGAATGATAAGAAACGGAAAATTATTATAAACAATAAAGTAATGATGCTTAATGCATAATACAAAACAGACTGGGTGTTGCCTTGAGTATAATCTCTGATAACTCCATCAATAGTAAGATGAAATTCTTTGGCTGTAATTAAAACCGCTTCTTTATTCAAAAAGACAGATAAATAGCAAGTGCTTCTGTCCTTCGTACCAACCAGGAATAAGGTGTCAATTAAGGCTTCCTTACTAAAAGACGGCTTTGTTAAAGAAGAACCATCTTCAGTGGTATAAAGAGTAGAATCACCCACTTTAATTTTGGTTCCATTACTGATTTTAGGAATGCCTAAATGAAAACCTTCATTTGAAAGAATTTCTAAATCAGCAAAGGAAGAATGATATAGTTTTCCTTGATCGTATTTGAAGGAATAAAGTGGCTCAAAATTGATGTTTAATTCATTCAGTTTCAAACAGGAAGTATCATATTCCAACACCTCATCAATAAAGCGATGATTAACAAAACAAATTGGCTGGCTTTCGCCTTTTCCGTCAATAGCTTCTTGAATAAATTGAATGTCTTTGTGACTAGTAATGATTTCATTATCACGATCAATGAGTTTAACAGTATAAAGATAGTTATTGCCAACAGCCGTTAATGTTATAGTTTCACCATCAAAAAATAAATGATTTGAATTTGGAGAAAAATAATAGATCGTAAAGTCCAAACCATCGTCGATAGTGTCAAAAAAATAACCACCGCCACGGTTCAAATCATTAGTTGAAAGGTAAAGACGTCGCTTTGTACTGCCAGACACCAAATTCGAAGAAAAATCCGAGGTCAATTTAGTATCACTATTCCCTAGGAGCGAATGATAAGCAAAAGGATCAGCTTCCAAGGAAACGGAATATGTGTCGTATTTATCTTTCGGATTAACATATGAAGTCCCCAAAGCAAAAAGCAGACAGAAGGCTAATATAAGAATTGATTGGATAATAAAAGCAAGAGAGTTGTTATGAAATAGTGATGAAACGGCAAGCCAAGGACGAAACAAGGTTTTGCCAACTAATTTATTTTGATCCTGATCTCTTTGTAATGAATAATTAATAACCGAAACACCATCATTCTTAAAAAGAATCCTTATGGCTGGAGAAATACTGATTTGTTTTTCATCATGATTAATTAAAAAAATGATTTTGTCCTTAGAAAGCTGATTTAAATAACCAACTAATATCTTTCTAGATTCGTTATCAAGATTGGAAAAAGGCTCATCCAAAAAGAAGGTATCCGTAATCTTTGAAAGGCAAAATATTATTTCTGCTTTTTGTCTTTCACCACCGGAAAGTTCATTCATGATTTTGTTTAGGAAGGGTTCAAAATGAAAAAGCTGAACCAATTCATTGAAAGTCTTTCTATCGATAGACTTAAAGACTTGTGTATTTTTAATTAAGGATAAATCATAGAACAAACTTGGTTCGGGGCCAACATAAGAAAACGACGATAAAGGTGAAGTTTTTCCTTCATCAGGTTTTTCTAAACCCATCAATATATTAAATAAAGTGCTTTTACCGCAACCTGATGGTCCTTCAATAAGAACAATTCCTTTTTCAACATTAAAACTTAAGTGAGAGAAAAGAATTCTATGATTAAAAGACTTGGTAAGATCAATTACTTTCATTTTTTCTTAATTTCTTCTAACTGCTTTTGATTGTTCTTAGGTGAAATGAAATTGAAAAGCATCAAGGCAAAAACTAGTAATCCTACCATGACAACTAAAAGAGTCAATATAAAGAACAAATAGTGATTGGTGAACAAAGAAATGGTTTTAAGATTCATCAAAGACTGATAATGGGATTGAAGTATGAATGTAGCTGAAATAGCACCCAGCATTCCTAAAAAGACACTTATAAAAGAAACTAAGGCAAATGAAACAAAGACATCCAAAGTAAGTCTTCTTCTGGGAACACCGGTGATTCTAAATAAAATAAACTGACGGTTATTTCTAAAAAAGAAAGAAAGAGTAATAATAATAAAAAGAGCAAGAATGGAGCTTAAGAAAGACAGCCCAAAAATCAAATAGCTTTTATCAGCATAGAAAAGATTTGAATCAAGTGGAAGAGTCCCGTCATTAGAAAGATTGGCAACAGAAACATAAGGATATGAAAGAAAAGTGTCTTTGATTGCTTTATAATCCAATTCGGAAATTATGTTATCAGAAGCCAAAACAAAAGCTCCCTCATTTTCTTCTATTGTTCCATATGAAAAACCGGATTCAACCAGAAACGTATAACAATAACGTAAGTTTATATTACTTGGGGTTGAATATTTTTCATCATCAAAAAGAGTCATCATTTTTTGATAGTTTTCGGAATTTTTGCCTTCGTATACACCAACAATACGGTATTGAGTAATGCCATTATCAATTGAAAATTCAGAAAATTCTCCACCCCTATCAAGAGCATCGTAACAAAAAGAGGAAATAATTAATTCATCACTGCTTTTAGGATATTTTCCCTTGATCATCCTAATGTTGGAATTTCCGTAAGAATCAGAAGTGAAAATTCCAAAGACTTGATTGCCAATACTGTAGTTATCATTATTTTCATCTTTAATTGAAAAAGAGGTCATAGAAAGGCCAAATTGAGTCTGAGTAAATTTTGATTTTTGCTTTGGACTTATATAATAGGCATTTGCGGTATTTATATAGTTTTGATAAGTGATTTCCGATAATCGCTCCTCAGGCAAAGAAAAATAAAGGTTTCCAAAAAGAATCGAAGCAAAAGAAAATAGAAAAGCAAAAAGGAGAATTACGATGTAATATGGATTAAACATCTTTATATTATTAATAAAGGTGTGGTTGGATTTAATCTTGGGAGCTAAAGCCCTAGTTTCCATCATTTTTGGTCCAGATTTATAGAGCACAAAATTACAATTCTGATTTTGGATTTCTAATAGGCCATTTATGTCATCTGTTTTCTTATCAATCACTTCTTGAGTAACAAAAAGGACAAGGTGATCTTTACTGATCTTGGCAATTTGTTTCCAAATAATTTCACGAGTGTCTTTGTCCAAAAAAGCAGTTACTTCATCCAAAAGAACAATATCCTTCAAATTATAAAATGCTCTTGCTAAACATAGCCTTTGCTTTTCTCCATCAGAAAGAGATGATACCCCTTGATTAATATTATTCTCTAATCCGAAGTCTTTAAGAACATCGATAGCCTTCTTCCTATCTTTAATATTATTAGAAAGAAAAACATTATCTACTACACTAACATCATCAAAAACCAAATTATTTTGGGGAACAAAAGAAACATGTTCGTCAAAATAAGAGTTTTTGTTTTTGACATCTATTTTATTACCTAAGAATATCAATTCTCCATCAAAAGACGAATCCAATCCAGACAAAATAGAAAGAAGCGTTGTTTTTCCAGCACCATTTGGCCCTTTTATCAAAAAAAGGCCATGAGAAGGAAAACTAATATTAACATCTTTAAGAAGTATTTTTCCTTTAACTGATTTTGATTTTAAGGCCAAACAAAGGTAATCGTTCATTAATAGAGTCCGAATTCACCATCATCTATTTCAAGAGTGGTGTTTCTTTCTTGACGCCACAAATAATTTTCCCATGCCACACAAGTAAGGTTAATTTTTACAGAATATCCAAACGAGAAATCTTGAAATCCAGAGTTGCTTTTTTCAGCTTCGAACATAAAATAAGTGTCTAAATCATAAGTGACAGATGAGGACTCAATATATTGAAAATTCCATTGCGCCTCATTATTTGAAATCTGGTGTGAAAGAGTTGGGTTAGGTTCAGTTATACTAATGCTTTTACTGAATCCAAAAGTAACAGATGAGCTGTTATTTAATGTTAAATTTAATCCAACAGCACCGGTTGATAGATTATATGTCAAACCAATTTCTCTTCCCGAAAGAAAGCCAAGACTAAAAGACGTTTCTTTTGTTACGGTTACACTACTTACTGAGCTTTTAGGCCAACTGGCAACATAATGAATTTTTGATGACGTCTTACCATTTTTAGTTACCTGATATGATTTAGAATGAATGTACCCTTTCCAAAGCAGATAATTGGGATCATAGTAAGTGTTACCATTTTGATTACCTGTATAACCAGGCGTAAAACTAGCCTGAACTCTTAAAATATACAAGTTGGAAGTTGAAGTAAAAGGAGAATAGAAAAAATCCGTGTTATAAGTAAAATAACCTGTGGTTTCATCTTTTTGCATAAGATCCTCATAGCCAAAACAATAAGAAAAGCCTTCGATTTCAGGATGACTATGATGGGATTGTTTAACTAATTGAGTATTCGGATTTAAATCTAGGTCGATTGATTTTTGATTAAATTTTGAGCTGGCCCCTAGTAAGAAAAAACAAATTATGCTAAAGAAATTGATAACAATTTTTGTTTTCATTTTTAACCCCTCTTTCAGTTTTATTGTATTATATACATATATTTTTAAATAGTCAACTACTTTGGGAACAAAATATTTGTTTTTTTCTTTCAGAAAGTTCTTGCCTACATTTTTATATATGTCATAAATTAATAAAGTTTTTTAGCAAAAATATTTTCTTTCATTTCCAGAAATAAAATTTTATGTAACATCAAAGAATGAATTAGAACATAATTCTAAATAAATTCTTTTTTGAATTACATCATCTCATTCAAGCATAAAATGAAAGGGTCAATGCAAATGAAAAATTGCAAATTTATTTCTTATTTGTCACTCTTTCTTTCGGGAGCTGGAGGGCTTGGCATAAGTATTGAAATGATTATGTCCGAAACGGTCTTTCCTGACATTAATACCTTTAGTTCCTTCCCAATCTGGTTTCAAATACTGATGTATGTTTTTATAGGTATGGTTGTCATTGGCTTAATCCTCAGCGCCATTTATAGAAATAAAAGTAATACCAAACAGATCGAGCTTTATATTGAAGGAACAATGCTCGTAATCGGATTAGCCTTTATGTTCGTTGCTTTAGTTAGAAATGAATCCAAAGTCAAAACTATTATTGTTTCAATAGGGGTAGCTATATTTGGATTAGCTATTACTACCGGAATCTCTTCTTTGATTGGCAGATTAAAAAGCAACAGAAGTGATAAGCAAGGTTCATAATTTCAGCTAAAAGGTAAAATGAAATCTTAGAAAGCTAAAAAATTGCAAGCTTTTAGTTCATTCTTTTTTCAATGGTTTTACTTTTATCAAATAGCCTTGATTCTTTTTTGTTTTTTGGTTATTAACAAAAAATCACCGGGTTATCTTACCTTTCAATGGAGGAAAAAACTATTTCTTTTCTTTATTGGCTATTTATATCCTTCTGGTTATAAATATCATTTCGCTGTTCATCACCATTGTCTATTTCTTTTTCATTCTTTCGTAAAGTTTTTTGTATGGATGGAATGAAAAAAGTGAATAAACAAGAGACTTTGCTTATCCGTTTTTAAGTCATCTAATTGCTATTTTCACCATTTTCCTCTATGATTAAGGTAGCAAAAAAAGGAAAATTGTATTATGAAAAAGGCCAAAGTATTGCTGAATGCTCTCTTCGTTCCCTTCTTTTTAGTGTCTTGTCAACATGGTACTTCAAGTTCTAGCTCTAGTCCTATTACAGGATATCATGAAGCTTCAGTCAGCCAGTATTCTGTTATCAATCATCCAACGCTTGATGGTTTTCGCCAGAAAGGAATGCCTTCTACTGGGAATGTGAAGATTCTAGTCATTCCAGTCTGCTTTTCAGGGGAGACTGATCCTTCATTTACTGATGAAGAGAAAGCCGTTACTGAAAAAGCTTACTTTGGAAAAGCTAGTGATACTTCCTGGGAATCTCTGTCTTCCTATTATGAAAAATCAAGTTATGGAAAGCTCCATATCAGTGGAACCATAACTGAAGCCTACAAGGATTCAAGGACCAGTCTTGCTTTTCAGACAGCTAGTAAAAGCGGAGATGTTCTATCCCCTTTGCTTAATTCTTGTGTTGATTATGCTACTTCATCTTTAGGAATCAATACCAAAGACTATGATTCCAACGCTGATGGTTTGATAGATGTTGTAGAAATGATTTATGTAACTGGTCAACCCTTGCTTAATCAAGGCGGAGATGCCTTTTGGTGGGCTATGACTGGTAAATCATCAATAAATATGACTGGTGATGTCACCAAACCTGTTGCCGCAAGATATTTCTGGGCTCCCTATGCTTTGATTTGCCCAGGAAACTATGGCGGCACTTCAATTGACACTCATGTTTTGATTCATGAAACCGGCCATGCCATGGGACTAAGTGATTATTACTCTTACGCCGGAGGGGATTATGCAGTTTGTCCATCGGGTGGTATTGATATGATGGATTTCAATGTCGGAGACCACGATGCTTATTCAAAAATGGTCTTAGGATGGGTTGATCCTTTAGTGGTTGATGGAACCGCTAAGTCTTTCTCTATGACTCTGCATTCCTTCACTGATACAGGAGAATGCGTAATTCTTCATGACACTAAGACCGACCCCTGGAATGGTATGCCTTATGATGAATATCTCCTTCTGCAGTATTACACACCAACTGGCATCAATGAGAAAGACTCAACTGGTTATCCAGAATGGACCAGCAAGTTAGGTCATGGCGGTACTTATGAAACCTATGGTTTACAGGTATTTCATATTGACTCGAGACTTTTCCAAATGACTACTCCTAAAGCCGATCCGACCGGTGCTAGCGGTTATACCGTCAAATATGTTGATGCTGTCTATGATGAAACAACAATTGATGCTACTACAGGTGATCACCATACGGCTTCTTTTATTGCTGCTAGCAACACCATCAACTATTCCTATGATGTTGATAACAACACGCTTGGTTCTTCTAACTGCCTGATTTCAATAGTCCCGGCTGATGGCAAAACTTCCTTTATGACCAAAGATTATAAGAGCAGCGTTGGCTTAATGAACAATCTCTTCGGTGTCGGAGAGAAATACGGAAGTGCTTCTTTCTCGCTGGATAAATATGCTGCCAATATGACTAACGGCAACAAATTCAATGATGGCTCTTCACTTGACTATTCCTTCACTGTTACTAGCAATGATGCTTCATCCTGTTCTTTGGAGTTTACTTCAGCCGCTTAACAAACATCAAATCAAGTCTCCGGTTTTAAGAATTTTTCGTTTCTATGAAAAAGCATTCATAATGGATGATTTGTTTTTAAGTCTACTTTTATAGGATGATTTATTCACAGTTAAATATTTAGTTTTTTAAAAAAAATCCCTCCTTTTTCAAATAACCAACTTCAATTGATATTTTAGAGTAAACTTAATTTGCTGTTTCATAATTTAAGTTTTTTCGATAAGAAACCTTATAATCATCCTATAAGAGGAATCATTATGACAAAGCTCCGATTGTTCATTAGCCTTTTTCTTTATAGTTTCACTATTTATCGTTGCTCCTCTTTTTATGAAGAGAAAGAAGTCGGAAATCTTTATATTGGTTATAATACCAAAATTCAAGAAGCTTTCATTGGTACTATTCATTTTAAGCCAGGTGAAAGTCAAGATATCGTTCTTCCTAATAAATATGATGGCTTAAGAATAGTTGACCTAGGTGGATTTATTGGAAGAGGAGTACCTTGCTCTTTCTGTGTTTCCCTCAATATTTCCGCATTTTGTTTGGAAACGGGTAAGAAATATTCTACCTCTGAATCTTATTTAAGAACTTATCCCTCAGTCTTTGGTGATGAAATAGTCGTTCATGACTATTTCTTCAATATTACTTTGCCAAAATATCTTTTGAATTTTCAAGACGTGATTATGGATGTTACCTATCGTCAATATACTGATTCAGATGGGAAAATAAAAAGTGAAGTCTTCCGACCAATCTATTCTTTGACTATTTCTTCTGATAATCCCACTTTCTATACCGATAAAGAAGGGTACCTTTACTATAAAGAAACTAATGAAAAAGTAACTGAGATCACTTACAAGGATGTCATTGATCCATAAGTAATTAAAAACAAAAAGAAGTAATGATTTTTTTTAAAGTTGACAATTACCTAATAAACCTCATTGCCACAATCGTAAATAGTTAGGAATAAACGCCGGTTTGTTATAAAATTAAGGTAGGAATAGGAATTATGAAACACAAAAAAAGAAATTACATCATTCAGATAATTGTTTGCTTCCTGGCTAGTATCGGATTATTGATAGGCGGTATTTTCTATTCCAAAAGTAACAATAACTTCATCGATAACGGAATCAAAACCCAGGCCACTATCACTGATATCCAATTCACTAGGACCGGAAATTCCACTAATTACTATGTCTTGGTGGAATATGGTGTCGATGGTGTTACATATCATAATGAATTAGGAACCTATTATGCCGGAATGAGTGAAGGGCAAGTAATTGATATCTGGTATCTAAAAACTGACCCTAATAAAATCACGGATGCTTCAACTACTAATACCGGGCCGATCATTGTCTACTGCTTTAGCGGCTTTATGTTATTAGCAGCTGGCATCTTTGTCTTCATATCATTGAATAGCAAGGATTTGACTAACTTAAAAAAGACAGGAACCAAAGTTACCTACCGAGTCACAGACTTAGTGTGCAATAACAATTTTGCAATTGGTGGTTCACATCCTTGGAAGATATATTGTGAAAACGGCAGTGATAAATTTGTCTCTCACAATATCTTCGGTGATTTATCCAGTATCCAAGTTGGTTATCTGATTGATATCTATAAGTCCAATGTGAACAAGAAATACTTTATCGACCTTGATAGTGCCCGAGCAGATCCAAACCGAATTACTGACAAGCCTTTTAATTCTTAGTTTCTTATAGAAAAATAAGTCAGTGTTCTTTTTGCTTTCAAAAAATTGAATCTCATCTAAAACCATTTTTTTCGTATTTCCCAGAAAAAAAATATAGGTAATTACTTTAACATGAAGTAAAATCTTAGATGTTAAAGATTTCTTTAAAAAAATTATGAGGAGGAAAAACATGAAACCGAAAGTCCTAGCTATCGTAAAATCCCTCTTAGTGGCTCTAATAGTCATCCTTTTTGCAGTGACTTCCGGATTCTTGGTTTCCATTCTAAAAATAGGTATTCCGGAAAGTTTATATATCCAAGCAGCCTTTATCTTCCTGCCTTTAGTCGTGATCATCCTTTTCTTATTGATAGGTAAGATCAAAAAAGAAGATTTATCTTTAGTAATCAACAAAAACGGTAAAGATTATCTTTACCTTCTACCTGTTATTTTGATTTTCATACCCGTCTTAGTTCAGGGATTCAAAGTTCAGGATGCTAGATATCTAGGTGGATGTTTTCTCTTATATTTATTTGTGGGAATCGTTGAAGAAATCTACTTCCGAGGCCTTATTCCTTCAATTCTTAAAAAAACCTTTTCACAGAATCAAGTTATCTGGATTTCAACCTTGGTCTTTGGTATTGGGCACATTGCTACATCTTTTAATGGCGAGGGACCATTGTTAACAGTTATGACCATCCTGAATGCTTTGATTTTCGGATTCATGGCTATTTGTCTTCTCTACCATACTAAGACCATCTTCCCCTTAATGCTGATCCATTTTCTTTTTGACTTTGAAACCAAAATCATCAATCTGAATGGAACAGGTTTAGCAATTGCTGAAGGCATCAGAGGCGGGTTGATGTTGATTTACGGTATTATCCTTTTTATTCTCCTTCAGAAAAAGCCAGCCGTAAAAGACGAACACGAAAACCAACAATCGATTTAATAGCGATAATCATTTTAGTTGACTTTTATCAAACAGCATTAAGTTTTTAATTTATAATTTTAAAGTTGTTTACTTATCATTACCGGTTAAAAAGGCTTCTAATTGATAGATGCCTTTTTCTTTACCAAAGGTAAAGATATGATCTTCAGGCATCAATTGATAATCCTTGGTCGGCAAAAAAGTTTTGCCTTTCCTGGAAATCAGAATGATATTAACTCCAAACCGGCTAGGAGCACTAAGCTCGTTCAAAGTCAAAGGCTTAGTATCTTCAGGAAGGTTAAGTTCATAAACGTTGTAGCCATCGGCAATCTTGAAATAATCCATGACATTGTCGGAGCTTAATCGCATAGCTAATGATTCAGAAGCCACATCAAAAGGAGAAATGACAGCATCCACTCCTAATCGTTTGACTAAGTCCTCATAGACAAAGTCATCAATACGGCAGGTGATTCTCTTAACGCCTATTTTCTTTAAAGCCACAGCTGTCAGAATTGTCGTTGCTAAATTAGCTTGCGTATCCTGACCAAAGGCAATAATGGCATTATCAGCTTCACCGACACCGGCTTCTAAAAGAGCATCTGCATTAGTGGAATCACAGCAGACCGCGTTTTCAACGATGCTCCCGACTTTCGAAACATTAGTCTTATCCCTGTCGATAGCAATCAAGTCCACATCTTTTTCCGCAAAGGCTTTGACAAGTCCTAAGCCAAATCTTCCTAACCCAATGACAACAATGAGCTTTTTCATTTGCGTTTACCTCTTTAGCCAACTGCAATATCCGTCTCTAAGTAGGAGATGACATCGTCTTTATGTTTGAAGAAAGGTTTCCAGACTGTAAGGATAGTAACCGGTCCTAAACGGCCAAAGAACATCAATAGACAGAGCACTAGTTTAGATAACACCGATAACTGAGGAGTTATGCCCATTGACAGTCCTACTGTACCAAAAGCCGAGAAGCATTCATAGAAGACCTCCACAAAGGAGAATCGGTCGCCTTCGTTGATGGCAATGAAGAAAATTCCTAAGAAGACACCGAATAAACTGACAGCAAAGAGAATCAAAGCTTTCCGTATGCAGCTCATCGATAGCTGTCTTTTATAGATGATGGGCTGTTTACCGGTGAATAAGCTTCCAATGGATAGTAGAATGACAAAGAAAGTCGTCGTCTTGATGCCACCAGCTGTTGATAAGGGTGATCCACCGATAAACATCAATATGGAGGATAGGATGACATTGGAGGAAGTAATGTTAGAGCCGACATCAAAAGTCGTAAACCCGGCAGTTCTAAGATTAACGGAATAGAAAAAAGCCTGGAGCCAGGAGATGCTATCGCCCTGAACAAGTTTAACTAATAAGAATGAAAGAACTAAAAGAGCACCATTAGTGATTAAGACAATCTTCGTCTGAATGGTCAATCTATGCCAAGTATGAGATAAGAAGAAGTCTTCATAGACTAAGAAACCTAAGCCACCGGTAATGACTAAAAAACAGGTATTTAAATTAAGCAGAATGTTGTCTTTATAGGCAATCAAGGAAGTTGATCCAACGATATCAAAGCCGGTATTGTTGAAGGCAGACACCGCATGGAAGATGGATATGCCTAAAGCTTCTAAGAAAGGATAATCAGGGGCAAAGACAATCAAGTTAATCAAGGCTCCAAAGGCTTCAACTGAAAAAGTAATGATCACAATATGTTTAAGAAGGGTCTTTAGCTGAGAAAAACCGGATTGACTCAGTGATTCCTTGACAACATTAGCTGTAAACAGGTTTAGTCTTTTACCAGTAGATACCATAAAGAAGGAAACAATAGTGACAATGCCTAAACCTCCTATCTGAATCAGGAGGCAGAGGATGATTTTGCCAAACACAGAGAGAGTATCTTTTAATGATGATATCGTCGTTAGACCAGTGACACAGACAGCCGACACTGATATAAACAAAGCATCAATATAAGGAATATGAGTAGACATGTCGCTGGATGAAATAGGAAGGACTAAAATAATGGATCCTAAAAAGATCATTATAATGAAAGATATGATGACCAGCATCAAAGGCGGAATATGATGAAGGCGTTTCTTTTTTACATCCACGTTTTTAGTTTCTAAAATATCATTCATAGCCATGTATTCTAGCACAGGAAATAAGAAGAATACACAGGCAAATCGAAGGCCTTTTTTATCTCATAAATCTAATAAAAGCCGTATCCTCATAGTAGTCATTGTGGGGACTCCAAAGAAAGTAAGAATTCAACTAAATCAGGACTTTATTCAAATAAATTGCTAAAAGAAGAAGAATTTATTAGTCCCTCATTGGATAAAAATACAGTTTTAAATGACTTAAAATGATCCTATATTAAATGCCAGAAAAGAGATTCAATATTCAAAAGATAATTCTTTTGGGTCAATAATTGCTTCAATCCTGAATAATGCAGCATTGACGCGACAGAAGAAGTTAGAAGGCTGTGGATTCAGGTTGGAATCGAGGCCTTAGTTTCTTAATTAAATATAATAATAATAATAATAATAATAAAAATAAATAAAACTAGTACTATTTTATAGTCTGTAAAGACTCTATTGTTTGATTAATATTTCTTTAGTTAGCCAACCTTTATCGCCAAAAAAGGTTGCTTTTATTTGTAGCATTATTTTCTATTTAATTGAGATATATATTTGAACAAAGAACTAAAGAATTTTGATTGAAGCTAATTCACTAATTATTAATCTATCTTATTAGTTTTTCCCTTTATTATGGACTTAGGTCTCATTGAAAAAGCCTAGACTTAAAAAATTAAATATTATAGAATTATTTCAGCAATAGTAAAAGGAATCAAATAATCTCTTATTATTTTTGCTCTAGAAAGGATTAGGATTGGAAATCAGGCTGAGTTTTTTGTTAAAAACGATCAGTAAAAAAGCAACGCATTAAGAAGTCCTGTCCGTTCATTACTTGCTTTAAGCTCTTCTTATGCCTAAAAAGGAAAGCATATGAGTTCTGCAAATTTTGATAAGAAAAGAATAATCCGTGATGTCGCCAACTGTAATTCAATTGAGGAAGTTATTAAATATTCCAAACTTCTTGGTGAACCGGTAAATGAAGAAAATGCAGTTAAGATCTTACAGTACTGTCAAAAAGCCAGTAATGTCTCGGATGAAAAGCTTGAATCGATTTCCGGTGGAGTAAGAATGCCTGGAAGTGATGATATTCCTAATCCTCCTCCACCTAAATTCCATGTCGGTCAAAGTGTAAAGTTCACTGATAAAATATTTTGGACTAAAGAAGGAACTATTTATTCCGTTTTTGATATGCGAGTCTGCAACTGGTACTTCAATGATTATGAATATGAGTATCGAATCAGTTGTAATAATTATTCAGGTTTATATATCAGGGATGAGAGTAATCTCAGGCCCGCTAACAAATAGATTGTTTATTAAACTTCCGAGTCTTTTTAATTTAGTATAGAAACATAAAGGAATCTAATGTATGAAAATCAAAGACCGTTATCTGGGTGTTCCTTTTTCTTTATCAATCGGTGTTTTAGGTATCTGTTTGCTAGGTATATTGTTTGGGTCTATCTTTGATTGGCAGATTTATCGGCTATTTCTAATCCCAAGTCTTTAATCTTAGAATACTTGGCTCCTTTGTTCTATACCTGGATTTATGCCTTAGGAGGAGTTCTGTTTTATCGTTCTTTAAAAGAAAAGAATAAGGCTTTAGGAATCTTTTTATTAATATATTGTCTCTTATTTATGCTTCTAATGTCTTAGGGACTTGGCTAACAAAACAGTATTTGACAATCTGGTCCGATAATGTCAGTCTTGCTAATGGAATCGGTTATCTGACTTCGACATTGATTACTCTTGCCGAAGCTTTTATCCTTAATTTCTTATTATGCAAAGAATTGGATACTGACTATGTCTTGAAATTAGCCATCATGATTTTCATTGTCGTCATTTTTTCTGAATTAATCGGTAACTTCTTTAAGTCCATGATCAGTCGGCCCCGTTACCGGAATATTGTCGCTACGGATTCGACTTTGACTTTCTCCTCTTGGTGGCAGTTCCATTTCTGGACTACCACAAGTGATGCCACCCGTTCCTGTCCTAGCGGTCATATGATTGTGGCTACTATGATGATGATCATTCCTTTGTTCCATCCCTTATGGAAATTCAGATTAAGGGGCGGTGAATATGTCTCATTTAGTGTTGCTTCTGCCATTGTTCTCCTGATTGGATTCTTTAGAATCTATAATGGTGCCCATTTCCTAAGCGATGTCAGTTTTGGAATCCTGATTACTTTTGCCTTAATGTGGGTGACTGACTTCTTTTTCTTCCATCAAAAAAGGAATTCAGAAGAGCCGGTATTTGAAAGTGTCCTAATTAAAGTCATCGATAATTGAATAAACTGAATTGAAGCGATATAGGTTTTACTAGTAGATAAAGGTCTATCTAAAAATGATCTTATGTTAAAATAATGTCGAAGGAAGTGGATTAAATGAATAATTTCATGGATTTGGCTATCCAAGAGGCCTATGAAGGAATCAAGCATGGCGATGGCGGACCCTTTGGAGCCGTCATTGTCAAAGACGGAAAAGTCATTGGCAAAGGCCATAACTGCGTGGTCAGGAACAATGACCCTACCTGCCATGGCGAGATGGAAGCTATCCGAGCGGCTAGCAAGGCTTTGAAAACTTTTGACTTGAGCGGCTGTGAAATCTATACCACCGGTCAGCCCTGTCCGATGTGTCTTGGTGCTCTCTTATGGGCCCATATCGACAAGATCTATTACGGATGCGATTACACCGATACCAAGAATATCGGCTTCTCCGATGAGGAATTCAATGATCGGATCAAGAAAGAATACCAGGGTGAATACCTCACTCAGGTATCACACGATGAATGCCTGAAACTGTATTCTGACTACCAGAAAACAAATAAGAAGACTCATTATTAACTAGATTCACGAAATTCGGCCAATAAAAAAGCCCCCTTAACGACAAGAGAGCTTTTTTTGTTTTCAGAATTTTCTACTTAGTCAAAGCTTCGTAGACAGCAACGGCAAGAGAGACAGTGGCACCAACCATCGGGTTGTTGCCCATGCCGATAAGACCCATCATCTCAACGTGAGCCGGAACTGAGGAAGATCCAGCAAACTGGGCATCAGCATGCATACGTCCCATGGAATCAGTGAGACCATAGGAAGCCGGACCGGCACCCATATTGTCAGGATGCAAAGTTCTGCCAGTTCCACCGCCGGAAGCGACTGAGAAGTACTTCTGTCCATGACCCCAGCACCAATTCTTGTACTGACCAGCAACCAAATGTTGGAATCTGGTCGGGTTAGTGGAGTTGCCAGTGATAGAGATATCGACATGTTCATACTTCATGATAGCGACACCTTCAGTAGCATCATCGGCGCCATAGCAGCGGATGTTGCTTCTGTTGCCATCGGAGAATTTGATTTCATCCTTGACAATCAGAGTATCAGTCTCACGGTCAAGTTCAGTTCTGACATAAGTGAAGCCATTGATTCTGGCAATGATGTAACCAGAATCCTTGCCTAAACCATTGAGAATGACTTTAAGCGGATTCTTACGGACCTTGTTGGCATTGTTGGCAATGCCGATAGCGCCTTCAGCGGCAGCGAAAGATTCGTGGCCGGCTAAGAAAGCGAAGCAATGAGATTCCTCATCCAGTAATCTAGCTCCTAAGTTACCATGTCCTAAGCCGACTTCACGCTTAGCAGCAACAGAACCAGGAACACAGAAGGCCTGAAGACCTTCGCCTAAGCATTCAGCAGCTTCTTTAGCAGTCTTGACGTTTCTCTTTAAAGCTAAAGCCGTGCCAAGAGTGTAGCCCCAGACAGCATTATCGAAGCAGATAGGCTGAACACCACGGACAATCTTATCCACGTCAACGCCGTGGGATAAGCATAAATCACGGCAATCTTCTAAAGTGCCGAGATCATTCTTCTTTAAGAAAGCATTAATACCAGCCTGTCTTCTCTCCATATTTTCAAATGTAACCATGGTCATTACTCCTTTCTCGGATCAATGAACTTTACGCCTTCAGCGTAACGTCCATAGGTTCCCTTAGCAGATTCGAAAGCAGCCTTGGGATCTTTGCCCTCACGGATAGCCTTCATCATCTTTCCGAGATTAACGAACTCATAACCGATTACTTCGGAATTCTTGTCTAAGGCTTCATGGAGAACGTATCCATCAGTCAT
>Ga0172378_10002876_pt1 | contig 16163 bp, 8 predicted proteins | sample GrowelOW332metaG_FD_119755 | JGI IMG/M metagenome (GOLD analysis project Ga0172378, IMG submission 119755) | Groundwater microbial communities from an aquifer near a municipal landfill in Southern Ontario, Canada - Pumphouse #3_1 metaG | ecosystem: Environmental > Aquatic > Deep subsurface >... | reverse complement strand
TTATCTTTCGAGTTAGTTCCTCGAAGTATTTCATCAAGAATTATTAGCGTGTGAGTATGTTGCTTGCAACTTTTAATCATTGCTTCGATGCGTAGCAATTCTGCATTGAAATAAGAGACATTATGTGAAAGATTATCTGCTATGCGCATGCTTGTAAATAGGTTAAAGAAGGAAACCTTATATGATGATGCGCAGACGGGCATTCCATTCATGGCTAGCACATAATTGATGCCGATAGATCGGAGGAAAGTACTTTTACCAGCCATATTTGCTCCCGTGATGATATAAAAATGATTGGCATCTAATTGGCAATCGTTGGCAACAGCCATATTACTTTTAAGAAATGGATGGTAAAGATCCTTAGCTTTGTAGCAAAGTGTTGGTACATTACAAACAGTGGCATCATTTGCGTTTGGCGTGTTGAAACGATAGGTCCCCATGCTTACGAGTGCATCAAAAGTTCCGATGGTGTACATCCAGTCTTCGATATGTGAGACGTATTCTTTTTTCCATATTTCAAATCGACGTACAAGTAACAAATCATTGTAGTACAATCCATTGAATAAGACAAAAGTAAGTAGATTTGCCCTACGGTCAATGTCGCTGCAAATACGAGATAATTGTCGAAAGGCTGTTAATGCATTTATGTCATGTCCAAATAATTGATTATAAAGTTTGCTGTTTAATTTACTTTTAAAGTTGGTTTTTGAGATGTGTTGGATGAGTGAAACATATCCTTTAAGTTCTTGGTGCATCTTGCTAACATCTTTTGCGATTTTCATCAGTCGAGTAGAGAACCCTATAGTAATCATCAGTTGTAGAGAGAACATTATTGCAGGGTAAATCCAGGCGATAACGCCGAAAAAATTGAGGATAAATAAGATAATTGTAATAGCGATCGAAGTACCTAACAAAAGGATGAATATAAAGCTTGTCCAAAAATTTGTGTTCTTAATATTATGTTTCTGATGAATTTGCTGCAGTAGTTTATTTAGATCATAATTTTCTTCGACAGGTAGTGATTGGAATTTTGAGCGCCATGGCTCCATATCTGAGAGTTCTTTGATTGCTTCCTGTTTTTCAGTTACTACTTGGGCTTGTGTTGTTTTATCACCAGAAATAGGTAGTATCTGTAAATCATGAGCCAATTTGTCACTCCCGTACTTTGTTATGGTACGGTTGATGCGGTTAAACAAAGAATCTTTTCCGAAAATATCCAAGTCGAAAGTAAATGAATGATCGGGATTTATATACTGGCTACCGTTGGCAAATGGAGTAAAATCTCCATCAAGGTATGTAGATTCATTTTGGTATGTTTTAGAGATACGACGCACTAAATTCAATTGCTTTTGATTTTTGTCATCTCGGATATTTATATAGATATAGGTAGTTAGTCCGATAAGTGCCATGATGAGCATTGCTTGACTGCGTTGCGAATAAGTGAAATAGGCGAAACAGACAAAAAGGAAGAAAGCGATTAGTTTTGCAATTAGGTATAAGAAGGATTTCTGTTTTAATTTGAGTAATATTCCTTTGTTAGCCTCCAACTGTAGCCGATAATAATTATGTAGGTCTTGTTCCATCGTTATTCTGTATAAATTAAGACGCAAAGTAAGTAAAAAAACGATTCATTCTTTTCTTTTGATCAATTTATATTTTTTATCTTTAGAATATTTTTAACATGTTAATTACTTAATCTGTTATTATAGAATAGATTTGTTATCGGTATACAAAGTGTGTATATGGCATTTTATCTATCTTTTAAGAATCTAATTTTTTGAATAAATAGAATAAAGATACATTCATAAATACGAATGAAATTGTTTTATAGTATTATGTCTTTTATAATATTAAGTAAAAAAAATTAAGAATTATTTTGTAGATATGATAAAAAATATTAGCTTTGAGAAGAGTTGGATAAGTGTACGTATGACAATTGAATTTTTTAAAACGTCCTAGAGTAAACGTTTTAAAATTAAATAAATAAAAAAATATTATTTTTCAGTCAAAGAACGTCCATATGATTGGTAAAATATTTTTAATATTAATTATAATTGTTCATAAGTGTATTCATCCAATTAAATTAAGAAATAAATATAATAATGAATTTAATGTATATATTTTAAATAATAATTTTTAGGGAAAATATAAAATCTTTTCTTATGAGGTATGAAAATACTTTTTAAATGGACATAGTGAAATTAATTGCTTGTTTACAAGCAATCATATTAAAAGATCATAGCCTTAATACTTCGGATAGTTTGGCTATTCTATTTTTGTTTGCTACCTTTTTTATCGTAGTTTTTATTAATCCCCGTATAAAAAGATTGAGAGATAAAGAAGAAACAGAGAATCAATTTCAATTTAGTATCTTTAATGGTTTGAGTGTGCCATTTGCCTTACTTGATGTTGACAATCGATTCCGGGTTACTTATTGGAACAAAGCTCTCGAGGATATCTTTTATGTAGATAAAGAATCATTGATCGCCGGTCGGGATTTCTATGATGTAAAGCAGACCATAACAGTTAATCAACAAGTTTTTAAAACGAAAAAGACTTTTCATGCCGAGGAAACCATTATTCTTAAGAGTGGAAAATTAATCAATACGGATACTTATAAAAAATATATGACGGATGGCGTGCATCGTTTTATATTTATGATCAGAATAGATATCACAGAACTTCTATCTGTCAGAGAAAAGGTTCGTAAAAGTAAAGAGCGACAGATAGAATTTGTTAGAAATATTAATCATGAAATTCGTACCCCGCTGAATTCAATCATCGGGTACAAAGACTTGCTCCTTTCTGCTGAAGAGAGCAAAGAAAGACAGGATTTTGTTGCTATAATTAAAGACGGTAGTAAAAGACTTTATCTGTTAATAGACAATTTCTTGTTAATTTCTAAGATTCATTCGAATGAATTGCTTATGGTGTCAAAGAAGACAGAACTGAATCATTTTATCCATTTAGAGTTAAGAAGCATTAAAGAAACCTTTAATCGTCCCCAAGTAAAAGTCCGGTTTGATTTTCCTTATCTTTATTTACAGATTGCTACAATGCCTGAGGTTTGTCATCTTATTTTACAGCAATTCATTCAAAATGCATTTAAATATACAACAAGAGGACAGGTGCAAATAGGTTATTTGTTGGAAGGTAAAACCTTATTTTGGTATATTCAGGATACAGGAATTGGTATTCCGCAGAAAAATTGGGTAAAAATCTTTAATCGTTTTGAAAAAATAGATAATTTCAGTCCGGGAGGTGGTTTAGGTCTTTTCATATGTAAAGAGTTACTGCTGCATAAACCTTGCAAGATCGGAGTGTATTCAAGGGTAGGTGTGGGCTCTTTATTTTGGGTATCTACACCTTGTACTGTTTATTGTGGCACCGAGTCTATTAATCCGAAAGTAGATGTTGGTGCAATACGTAAAATTTTATCAATGCGTCAATACGGTATCTACTTTGAGTCTGATGGTAAGAAAATGAAGATGGTGAGAGGTGATAAGATGAAAGTGGGGGTTTTGTTATGATGCTAATAATTGCAATAGTTGTTTTCGTCTTAGTCAGCAGCTTCACGGTGTACAAGTGGTGGAGTTGGAAAATGCGATATAAGAGGCGCAAGTTATATTTCAATATGATATTTGATAATTTCCCTTTTCCTGTTCATTTAATGAATTTTACGCTTAACGGAATTTGTGTGTGTAGCAATACATTATACCGTCAAGTGATATATAGTGATCCTGAGTTGTTGGTTGGTATGGATCTTCAAGTTGCGCAGACAGGGATAACAAATAATAAACAGTTATTGTGCAGGGATTCTAATGGAAGGTGCTACGAGGCTGTTATGATAAAATCACGTATCCTTTTTGGTGGTCAAACGTATATTTTAACTGAGTTGCATGATGTTGATGTTCTTGTTAAAGCTAGAAAGTTAAGTGAACAGTTTGATGAGACGGAAAATCGGTTTATTGAGAATATCCGACATGACATTTGTATACCATTGGGTAACATCATGAGATGTTGTGAGCTTTTGGATAAAGATACGCCCCCACAATTAATGAGGGAATTTTCTTCGATCATAGATGAAGATAGCTATAAGTTACTTCATTTAATTGATCAGGCACTCGAAGTTCCATATTCGCATTCCTTTTAATGAGGGCGTATCTATAATTTTCTATTTATATTTCACCAGGCTCCAAGTTGGCGGATTGGTGTGAAGAAGCTGGTGGGTGAAAAAGTCGAAACGCTTATGCTCGCCAAAACTTTCACCCATTGTATGATGTATGCCCGGTAAGACAATCAGTTCAAAATTCTTATTTGCCTTAATAAGTGCATTAACTAATTGCATGGTTGATGAAGGGTCGACGTTGTCATCCAGTTCACCGACAACAAGCATGAGTGGGTGTTTTAATAGGTGTGCATTGGTTACATTAGAACATTCTTCATATTGTTTTCCTATGGGATATCCCATCCAAAGTTCGTTCCACCAAATTTTGTCCATTCGGTTATCATGACATCCGCAAGCTGAATAAGCAGCTTTATAGAATTCGGGATGAAAGAGGACGGCCGCAGTAGATTCTTGTCCACCTGCTGAGGCTCCGAAGATGCCTACACGTGTAATATCCATTTGTGGATATTTTTCGGCTGCAGCTTTTAACCATGCAATATGGTCCGGAAGTCCTGCATCTTTTAAATTCTTATAGCACATATTTTCAAAGGCGCGTGAACGGAAAGAGGTTCCCATTCCGTCTACTTGTACAACAATGAATCCCAGTTCGGCTATAGCAGTCATGTTCCAATTATAGGAGATGAATTTTTTTGGTACATATTGATCACCAGGTCCTGAATAAATATATTCTATAACAGGATATTTCTTGTTGGGATCAAAATTTGAAGGACGTATGATTATTCCCCACATATCTGTTTTTTCGTCACGTCCCTTAGCTTTAAAAACTTCAGGTGCCTTCCATCCATTAGTCAGTAACTGACTGATATCTGCTTTTTCGAGTGGCATGATTATTTTTCCATCTTTTGCTTCACGAAGAACAGCTATCGGTGCCTTGTTGACCATTGAATAGACATCTACTAAATATTTCATATCTGCTGAAAACCAAGCTTGATGCATACCTTCTTCGGGAGTGAGGCAGGTTAAGTTTTTACCGTCGAAATCAATACGATAATAACGAATAAGGTATGGATCTTCGTCTTTTTTCATTCCATTGGCTGAAAAATAAATCTGCTTTTTCTTTTCATCCACCCGGATAACCTCACGAACATACCAATGCCCTTTGGTTATTTGATATTCAGGTTCGCCTGTTAGGCGATTATACATATAAAGATGATTCCAATTATCGCGTTCGCTCATCCAGATGAGTTGAGTCTCATCAGATAAATCGTAGCGAAAGTATCGGGGATAGTTTACATAAGTATCGCTTGTTTCGTTGACTATTGTTCGTACATTTCCTGTTTCGGCAGACATCTCGAGTACTCTGTATACTTGATGACCTCGTTGGTTGTATTCAAATGTTATTGCTTTGCTGTTTTTATTCCATTTCAGTCCTGTTAGGTCATATTGATGACTGAATAGAGCTGTAGAAGGAATGAGATTACTACCGGATTTGATATCGAAAATTCCCGGTGTTTTAAAGCGTAGTTCGTCGCCCGGTTTAGTATATTCCTGTTTATGCAATTTTGGTTGCAATTGATCGGATGGAGAAGATTCTACATAATATACATAATTTTTTTCTACCGGACGGATTTTGAAGGAAGCAACTTTTTTACTATCGGGTGACCATTGTATGTAAGCTGAATAGTAGTTACCCGTTGTGCCATCTATACTGAGGCGTTTTTCTTTTTCGGTGGATAAATCCTTGACGTAAATATTATTGTCTTTGATATAGGCAGTATATTTTCCATCAGGTGAAGGAACAGGTGAAGAATCTTTTTCGTCATCCACTTCCATCCAGTTACGTGGTTTTGGAATCGGTGGTAATAAACCATTGTCTGTTAGTTTGTTTGTTTTTATAGCATAGTTCCAATTTTTGCCGTTGAAGACAAACGATAAAGAATCCAGACTGTGGTTTACTTGTAGTTTTAATAAAGAAAGGTTTTCGGCTTTTACTTCTTGTTCGGAAGCCTTGTTTAGTTCAAGAGCAAGTTTTTTTGTGTCAAATAAAACACTGTTTGTTTTTTTATCAGCGTTGACAACAATGTAAAATTTTCCATTTGGGGTATTCCGAATATACCAAAAGACAGGAGTCTTGTCTATCCATTCCGGTGTAATGTTCGAATAGAATACATTTTTACTACTGTATTTTTCTTTCATTGAGTATGCACGATTATAATCAGCTAATGTTCCTTGAGCAAAAGTTAGAGTTGAAAAAAGAACAAGAGCAATCAATGTGCTTAATTTTTTATTTTTCATCTGTTTTTTATTTAGAAGCTTTATTTACTTCCCATTCGTAAATTCCGGAAGAATTTTCGGTTGGAAGTTTTATTTCGAGTTTTATTGCAATGGTGTTAATAGCGTCAAAATGAACGGTGTTTGCCGTACCCTTTTTTGTACCATATTTATCAGTACCGGTTATTGGTTTCCATTGACCAGAATTGTCTTGATAAAGTAATTTCCAAGATTCAGGTACGCGGCATCCTCCCCAAGGACCATCGTCAAACCAATATACGGTGGAAGAAGAGATGGTGGCTGCTTTTGGGAATGTGTAAGTAATCCATTCCGTTGTATTTTTGTTGGGCCACCAATGGAAATAGGGTATGCTACGGTCGTTTTCATCCTTTGGAAGGAGTCGGTCGTTAATAGCGGTAATCGATTTCGTTGGGTGTGAAGCTTCGATTTTACTTTTAGAAGCTAAAGAAGGAGGCATTGTAGGACGTGCGGCACTGAGTTGTTGAGGTAGCCAAACAGCCATGTTTCCTGAGCCGCGGTGTGCCCATGCATAGTAAGGAATAAGCGTAAGTTTGACATCTTTGACTGTTAATTTTCCACTATTATCGTAAGATAAAACTTGTGCGTCAGTTTTCAGTTGGTCAATTCCGTAAAGCAAATCGGGTCTGTTGATTACTTCGAACTTTGGTTTTTGATTCATAAATGCACTCAGTACATCGAAGTTATTATCAGGCCATTCGGCACAATAGACTAGCGGGCCTCTTTCTATAGCTATTCTTCCTTTGTCGTCTTCCACTTTGTTATTAGCCTTAACGGTTCTGGGCATCATATCAAAATGAATATCTACTTGATCATTTTTCTTCCAACGGCGGCTAATGCAGAAATATCCTTGTTTTAATTTACTTTTCATCTGTTGTCCGTTAACTTTAATAGTATATTCCGGATATAGGTCATCATTGTAAATATACAGGTCGCTGGGAACAACTTCATTCTTTACCCAACCTGGAATACGAATTCTCAGTTCAAAATCTTTGGCTGTATTTTTTAATATGCAAAGTTTGATATCGCCGTTCCAGGGATATTGTGTAATTTGCTGTAGCAATACATCTTTTTTTGCTATTTTGATATGAGAAGTATTTGATAAAAATAGATTCACATAAATTGATTTATCTTTTACAGCATATACATAACCGGGCAATGATGGGATGAAACGACAAATATTCGATGGGCAGCAGGCACAGCCGAACCATGGTTGACGTTGGTGCTGTCCCATGCTTTGTAACGGGTTAGGATAAAAGAATCTGCCCCCATCCAGAGAGACACCGGAGATGAGTCCGTTATATAGGGTGCGTTCTAACACGTCGTAATATTGGCTTTCGCCATGAAGTAAAAAGAGACGATAGTTGAAATATACGTTGGCAATAGCGGCGCAAGTTTCACAATAAGCTGACATGTTTGGTAATTCGTAATTTTTTCCGAAAGCCTCACCATCACTTTTCGAACCAACACCGCCGGTGATATAATATTTCTTGCTGACGATATTGTTCCAGATTCTATCAATAGTTTTAATATATGCACTATCTCCTGTAAGTGCAGCTACATCAGCTATTCCTGAATACATGTATTCGGCTCTGACAGCATGTCCTACGGCCTCGTCTTGTTCGACAATCGGTTTGTGTGATTGGTTGTATTCAGATTTATGGGCCGTATTTCCCCGTTGATCCAAGAAGAATTTAGCCTCATCCAGATATTTTTTATCACCAGTGGCCAGATAAAGTTTAGCCAAAGCCATTTCGGCTATTTGATGCCCGGGTACAACGGTTATTTGCCCCGGCTTGTTGCCGATAGCGTGACATACGCAGTCGGCATATTTGATGGCTATATTTAGAAAATTTCGTTTACCGGTAGCCTGATAATAAGCAACGGCTCCTTCAACCATGTGTCCTAAATCATAAAGTTCATGACTGAGGTCTTCTACCTTTTCCCATCGTTTTGAACCCGCCCATTCATGGGGATGTTTGGGATTCTGAGTGCGAGCAGTGTATAGGTATCCGTCCAGTTCCTGAGCGGCTGCAACAATAACGAGTATGCTGTCAATATAATGTTCCAGCTTTTTGTCAGGATATGTTTGTAGAGAATAACTTGCTCCCTCGATAACCTTATATACATCAGTATCATCAAAAGGATATCCTTTTACGATATTGCTGTCGGATGGATGTGCTGCCTTAATGAAGTTTTCGTATCTTCCGGTTTCTTCACATTTGCTGAATGCGAGAGGAATGGTTACTTTGCGATTAGCTTTTAACCGCTGTCCCCAAAAACTGTTGGCTACAACTTTCACAGAAGTAAAGGGGACTGGTGTGAATGGATAGCCCATGTACTGTTTTGTCTGTGCATAAGTCGTGAGCATTATAACTGTTAATGCTAGTGTCAATAGGATTTTTTTCATATTTATATATCATTAATTATTATAAAGATTGAGGTAAAATTACAAAGAATTTTATGTATTATTTGTTTAATAACCATATTTTTATTTTTGAGTAAGTCGTATCATAAAAACACCATGAGAAGGGATTCTTCTTTTAAGATTGTGTTTTGTATCTTCGATGTTTGTATGTTTCCATAAATCTCTGACATTATAATTGTTTTTCCAAAAATTTATTTTGTTGGCGAAATATATAACTTGTTGTTTCCAGTCATAATCTAAGTTCCATGGAGAATCAGACCGGTTTAAGAAACAAATGGCTATATCTCCATCGAACAAAGATTTAACCCAAATCTCTTTATTTCCCATATCCATAAAACGTCGTGCCTGTTCTCCCTTCTTATCCTGATCTATAGCTATAACTTCTTCATTGGTAAGAATGTCTTTCGTTTCTTTATCCATATTGCTTAAGTCATTTCCAGCCATTAGGGGGGATGATAGCATACACCACATCGAAAAATGTGTAATGTTTTCATCTATATTCATACCTCCGTTGCCTATTTCTAACATTTCTGCGTCATTCCAGTGTCCTGGTCCAGCATAAGGATATAATTCTGCATCCGCATCTATAATATTCATTATACCTAAACCGCCCCAGTCGAAATTACATTGATAAACATTTCTTATGTCCGGAGTAATGCGCCAAAGATGTCCGATGCCCTTTCCCCATTTCCATGGTTTGTTTTCTCCCCATTCGCATATACTGAAAACTATTGGTCTCCCACTTTCTTTCAAAGCATCGCTCATTGTTTTGTAGGCAGCTTTGGCATTTTGTTCTTCATTATTACACCAGTCATATTTTAAATAATCAACTCCCCATGCTGCATATTGTCTTGCATCTTGAAATTGATAGCCTCGGCTGCCCGGTCGTCCTTGACATGTTAGCGAACCGGCGCAGGAATAAATTCCTAATTTTAATCCTTTACTGTGTATATAATCGGCGAGATATTTTATTCCGTGAGGAAAACGTTTTGGGTCTGCTTGGATATTTCCGTTACGATCTCTGGATATTTGCCAACAATCATCGATAACAAGATATTTATATCCTGCCTCTTTCATTCCCGATGAAATCATTGTATCAGCCATTTTTATAATCAGATCTTCGTTAATATTGCAGCCAAATTTATTCCAGCTATTCCATCCCATTGGCGGGGTTGGAGCTAAAGACTGAAATACAGAGTCCGATATAATTGGTCTTGTTTGTGAATAGACAAGTTGTCCATTATTAGTATAATAACAAAACAAGAAAAAAAATAAAGAAATAATTTTATTGTTCATGGTTTCAAAATAATTTATAGTCGGAAGATTATTTATTGATATTAAAAGTATTAAATTTTTCTATTTATAAAAAAACGAATTTACTTTTAAAATATTCTGGAGATTTATATTCCCATCCTTTCTTATCAATCGCTATTTTTACATTGATATAAATGTTCTCTCCGTCATCATAATCGGTAATGTATTCAGACGATTTTCCAGGCATAGGGATATCTTTTTTATCTTCTGCATTCTTGCAAGCAAAAAGATCTATATTTATTGCAGGCATTGATACTAAAATCATATTTTTCATTATTATATCTGTTTTTTAATTATTCATAAGGAGCCTCGTCAATCAACTTGGATTTATTCAAATCCAAATGTAGAATAGGAACCCTATAGAGTTTATAATCATTAAACATAACAGTAATATTCATGGTTGTTCTTGTATCATAATGTTGTTCTAAAAAAATTACGCATGCAATATCTTGTATTATTGCTATTCCATAATTAAAATTTTATTGAATCATGATGTCGATGGATCAATTATAATTTGTTCCATAAAACTTTACTTTATATGGCCATTGTTCATCGTTACTATCATCATTGTCCCAAGAATGATGCCAATGAATAGTAGGAGCACCACTTACAACGAAATATAGTTTGCTCACATTAGTCGGACAATTGAAAACCGCTTTCCCTTCATTTTCAGAAAATATATTGCTATAAGTACAAGTGCCATCTTTGAGGTATGCCACGAAGCCGTATCTCCATCCGGCTTTATCAATATTGAGCTTACGATATTTGGTTGTTCCTGCCATACCCTTAAAATCTGCACTTACAGTTGTGGCCATGGAAGGTGTATCTAATGTAATTACATTATAGCCATAATTTTCGATACACTGAGTTGAATCGATAGTTAAATAACCATCACTTAATATTTTTAATTTGCATTGAGAGCGACCCCTATAGTTTTTACCGTATACTCGAATAGAATCAATATCCCAGTTAACAAATCTACGTGCAGCATCAAATATTTCATCATTAAAGGTCTTTTGATCAATATTAGTGATACGTTTATATGTTTCTACGGGGTCTTCAGGCTTTTTAGCCATTCTCCATAATTTGCCAATAAAATCCATTCCATGTTTACTGCACCAATAATCTTGAATAAAATAATTTGCGTATCGTGGCGTTTCATGTAAAATATTCTTATTACAGCTATTTAAATATTCATTGAAGTAATAATTAGTGAATTGTTCTTCAGGGTATACTTTGAAAGATTGCCATTGTGCGCATTGTTCCCAAAAGGCATTACCACCTTCTCCATTGTCACCGAAGCCGTAGCGGTATCCCGGATCTCCTGTTTTGTTGTCACAATATACTTGATATTGAAAGCAGTGTCCTACTTCATGGGCGATAGTAGAGCCAACGGGCTGGCATGTACTTGGGTTAACCCATAAAGCACCAATTACATCATCGTATCCAGAACCTGTGGCTAGCCATTCTGTTTGGTATTTAAGAAATATCATCATTCTGAATTTGTCTGTATTCGATTGTCCTGGAATTACAAATTTTAGTTTGTTTACATTTACGCCATAAAATAGTTCAGCTTTCTTTAAGAGGTCTTGTATATTTACTTGCATATTTTGTTTGGGTGTAGTTGATGGGTCATCACCAAATCCTTTTTCCCAAAATACAACAAAATTATCTGAGTAAGCCATACGGTAGTAACTCCATTGACTATCTTCTTTAGTAAAGTCATTGTTTATTAGATCTTGTGGAATATAAATAGCTTTGCCTGAGGGTAGTATATAAGTTGAAGGAGTTTCTGGTTGTTTAGACTCTGTAGGATCATTTCTGTTTGAACATGCAAACACATTTACACAAAAAATCAGTTGTAGTAATATTAGTCTTATAAATTTAAATTTCATTGAATACATGGTTTTTATAAAGAGTGGGACACTTGTAATAAGAGTGTCCCATTCTTATATTATTTTTATATTATTATTTACCAACCATAGTTTTGTACCAAATTTGGATCTTTATCTATATCGTCTTGTGGAATGGGGAATAAATACATTTTATCAGAGAATACGCATTTTACATCAATTGTGCGCTTATAATATAGTTGTAATCCGACATCTCTTGAATCCCAAACTCTATCCCATGAATAATTAGAATCACTTGCATGATCAGTCATAGATACATAACCTAATTCTTTCGCTTTTGCTAAAATTTTACTTTCTGTAGGTTGTGAATTCATGCGGTAGTTGGGTATACCAAAGCATCTATCTCCTACCAGCCAACGACGTACATCCCAGAATCGATGCCCCTCAAAAAATAATTCTACGCGGCGTTCATTACGTATTCGTTTACGCATACCTATTTTTGTTTTATCTTCTGAAGTAATGGGTAATCTGGGCATATTGACGCGTGTGCGGATTTTATTAATGGCATCATAAATATCTGAATTCGGTGTATCATAATACTCATTTAAAGCTTCTGCTTTTATTAAATAAAGTTCGGATAAGCGGAAAAGTGGAAAATTAGAACTTGTTCCTATCCAATTTTTAATATCTGCTGTAGGATTCATAAATTTACGTAACCCATATCCGGTTTCGTTGTTGGTATTTACATTAGGATAGCCGTCAACCCAATAATAAGTATATGATTCTAGATTTCTCCAATAGGCAAAATGATAGCACCGTTTAATGTCTTCAGTCTCGTTTCTGAATTTAGCTCCTTGAAATGTCAGAGAAGCATAAAAACGAGGATCTCTATTTACATACATATTATACAAATCATATTTTCCCATATCTTTAACCAAGTTGCCATCTAAATCATTATAGATATTAGTACAAGGTTGCCATGAAGTTCCATCCCATAATTGGTCAACATGAGTAAATCCTGTTTCATTATATCCCGATTCTGGGTTTACTGTTGGCTCTCCATTGTTGTCATAAATTATACATCCATCATCATCCATTTTAAATGGTAAATATCCATCGGCAGTTTCGTAAGCATCTACTTGATTCTGCATAATTGAAAAACGACCCCAACCACCTTTATCATCTGCATGTGAATTGCAACTAACATCTTCATAGATGCCGTATGTCTGTATGCTAGGTAAGATAAATTCTGAATTGGATGAATTGTTATAGAAAATGTTTTCATAATTATTAATAGCATTTGTACCATTTTCCGATAGTATAATGTTCGCGCCTAAACAACAATCAATCGCAGCTTGTGCAGCATCGGCAGCTTTTTTCCATAATTCTTTATCATATGTTTGAGGAAATAACTGAGTACCATCTGTGTTTTTAATATCTTTATACATGCTATTTCCGTTATAGAGAGGGCTAGCTGCATATAGTAAAGTACGAGCTTTCAGAGCTAAACATGCAGCTTTGGAAATACGTCCATAGTTTGTTGCATCGCTCCAAGTATCAGGTAATACGGAGGCCGCTTCATCTAATTCGCTGCAAATAAAATTAACGATTGTATCTACTGGAGCACGAGAAACTTTTGTTTCCTCAGGGTTTGAGATGTTTTCAACATCGGTTATTAATGGAACAGCACCATATTGACGAAGTAAATCAAAGTACATATATGCACGCAAGAAGCGGGCTTCTTGTTTGAATTGTTTTACTTTTGTTCCGTAAGTATGTTGTTGGCTTTGAGTCAAAGGAACACTTTCTATTTTATTAATAAAATTTGTTGCTTTACGAATTAAAGCATAGTTCCAACTCCAATCACCAAGAGGATTGTAACTTGTTGTTAATCCGCTAAGTTTAAAATAAGTAGTCGGATCAGTAGTGCCCCAATGATCAATCATTTCATCGCCTGCACACCCCGTCCAATTAAAAGGACCATCTCTAAGGATCCGTGTATCACTATTTTGTTCAGTCCATTTTAATATATCATGGTACATTGATCCTAAATCTTGTTGAGCCAAAGTAATATCGTTAAATATTTTATCTTCTGTTACTATTTCTGCTGGAACAACATCCAAATAGTCACAAGATACTAGTATGCAAACTATTAAGAATAAAATTGCAGAAATTTTTGATATATAATTTTTCAACATAGCTATAATTTTTTAATTTGTTTAGAATGAAATATGAAAACCAAGATTGAAAACTTTCATTTGCGGATAATTAACTGCACCGCCTGGTGCTTCCGGATCAAAAATTTTCATATGATCCCATGTAATAAGATTTACGCCGTTTGCGTAAAAACGGAATTCTTCTACACCTAAAAATCTAGTAGTTGCTTTGGGAAGGCGGTATCCTATTTCCAAATTCTTTAAACGAAGGTAATCACTAGATTTCAGCCAATAAGTAGAATTAATAAAATTATTATCACTATGATCTGACGATAAGCGAGGATAAAAGACTTTTTTATTTTTCTCTACGGTATTATTTGATGACCAATAATTATTCAATACATCTTTAGAAACAGAAGCTTTTGATTCAAATGGCCAAATAGCAGAGCCACTAAACCAAGTGTATCCACCTAGTGCACCTTGGAAGAGTATACTAAGATCAAAGTTTTTCCAATTTCCGCTTAATGATAACCCTACAATTTTATCTGGAGTAGAAATTTTACCTAAATAACCACGGTCATCATCATTAATGACGCCGTCATTATTTAAATCTTTGTAACGAATATCTCCAGGTTGTAAGTTGGAAGCTGTTGTTTTAGCTATACTCTTATCATTAATTTCATCCATATTCTGGAATAAGCCCTCTGCTATATAACCATACATTTCGTCAATATGGGTACCGGAACGACGTTGCCAGGGCTTATTTGATTTATTGGGTTCATCAGCACTGATAATTTTGTTGGTTGCATATGAAAAATTACCTTTAATAGAATATCCCCAATCACGAAAGATTTTGCGATGTTCTAATTCTATTTCAAAACCTTTATTGGTTACAATTCCCGCATTAATTGAAGGAAGGGAAGTTACGCCACAAGTAGTAGGAATAGTTCCTGGAGAACAAAGAATATCTGTCCGTCTTTCATGAAATACATCTAAAGTCATATGTAAAGCACTTTTCCATAAATCCAGATCTAAACCCAGGTTCAATTTTTTTGCTTTTTCCCAAGTTACGTCTTCATTACCTGTTGAATAGACACCAGCTCCAGATAAACTTAATCCATTACCTGTTGGACCAAAATTATATCCCTTCCATCCTGTTGTCCATTGACTCTGATACAAAAAGCGAGATCCGTTATCATCATTACCAACCAGTCCATAGGAAAAGCGAATCTTTAATAAATCAATAGCCTGAATATTTTTTATGAAGTTTTCTTCAGAAAGTACATAGCTAAAAGAAATAGCAGGAAAGAACCCCATACGATGTCCTTTCTTGAAGTTTTCTGACCCATTGTAACCCATATTAAATTCTCCAAAATATTTGCCATCATAATTATAAGTTAAACGCCCTACTAAACCTTGTTTGCGAAAAGGTAGGCCATTTATTGCATCAGTAGCATCTAATAATTTGCTACTTTGATTATACATTAATAATCCGGTTAAATTGTGTTTGCCAAAACTATGGTTATAATTCAACATAGCTTCTAATAATGTGTAGCGTGTTTCATTAGCGCTTACTGAATAACCTAAGGTTTCACTTCCAGTTCTTACATTAGCATAAGTACCTTTTGACAAATCAGTTTCGGTTTCTGCTATAGAATATTTATAAGCATTATATCCCCTGGAACGAGTTACATTGCGATAATTATCTGCATCAAAAGAAAGGCGAACAGTAGTACTCAATCCAGAGGTAACAAGTTTGCTCATATCCCAAGTAACTCCAGCAGTGGCATTTAAAGTGTTATTTTTATTTGCTGCATATCCCGTTTTGGTTAACATTGCATATGGATTGGCTTCTGAATTTGTATATTCGGCAATAGAACCATCAGGATTAGTCATTGGATAGTAATAAGGTAATCGTGTTTTTATAGCATAAAAAAGATCATAAGCGCTAGTGCCAGGATAATTTTGATCTT
>Ga0172378_10002873_pt1 | contig 16177 bp, 13 predicted proteins | sample GrowelOW332metaG_FD_119755 | JGI IMG/M metagenome (GOLD analysis project Ga0172378, IMG submission 119755) | Groundwater microbial communities from an aquifer near a municipal landfill in Southern Ontario, Canada - Pumphouse #3_1 metaG | ecosystem: Environmental > Aquatic > Deep subsurface >... | reverse complement strand
ATCTCTCGAACCAAAATAAAATTCAGCTATTATACGCAAAGTTTCACCCGAGGCTACTTGATGCGTGGTTTTAGTACCTGTAATAGTATAAGCTAAAGAAGCACGAGAAGGTATTTTATAGGTATCAACAACATCTGTATCTTCAATATTCTTCAATGACGCTTGATTATCAATTAAATCTTCTTCAAATATTCCCTCTGAGTCATCATACACCTCTTCTTTATTAGTATCTGATTCTTCAGGGTAAAGAATAATAGTATCATCAGTTACTCCTTCAAAAGCTTTTGCTTCCGTACGATGCTCTACATAAATATCCAACTCTCTTTTTATACTAAATAGACGAAAAGCTAGTAATAAAACGAGTAAACTAAGAATTACAATAATAAAAACGAGCATCCCTACCATACTACTCTTTTTATCTGGTAATTTTTTTATTGTTTCGATTTCTTCTTGGTCCAATGTAGCGTCAATCTTTTCTTGTGATTCTAATTCTTTCACAACATCATCTTTCGACTCATCTCTATATATTTCTATAAAAGAATCTTCCACATTTTGTGAGGGTTGACGTTGTTCACCACCTAGTACTTCTTTTTCTTTATTGCCCATTAATTCTTCTTGGTTTGTGTTTACTTTTTGTGATTTATCTCCTCCACATTCAATTCTATTATCCTTTACTTCTTCCCTCTTATCATCCTCTATTAACTCTGTAGTTTCAATAGCTGAATTATCTTGTTTATTATTCTCTTCTGAATCACCTCCCCTATTCTTTCCCTCATCTTCTCGAATCTCTTCCGTTTTCTCATCTTTTTTTAATTCCACCTCTTCACTACTCTTCTCTTTCTGCTCCTCACGCAATTGGTCTTTTAATAAATCAGAAGAAACCACTACTGATTCAAAGTGTTCAAATGGTTTATTAATTAGACTTTGCAATTCTTCTTCAGGAACAAAAACAATTTCGCTAAAAACTCCATTCGTCTCTGTTTCTTTAGTTATTACTTTAAAACTACCTAAGCCTTTTACATGAACATAATTATCATGTAAAAGTCCTTCAGCTATTAAATCAAAAAACTTCTTGATAAATAATTGAGCAGCATCAACCGATATTCCTTGTTTCTCGGCTAATAATTTACTAAAAAAAGCAACTTCTCTATATTTAAACTCGTCATCCATATTTAAATTATATGAAGTTTCTCTTTAAATTCAGGATGAGGTGTAAACTGAGGGACCAGTTTAGGGGGCATCAAAATAGGTTCATTAGACACAGGACTCTTTACTACATGTTCGTCTTCTTTTACTACATGTAAATTACCAAAATCAGGAATAGAAATAGTTGATCCTTTATCTAATTCGTGAGTTAACATTTGAATAAATGAATCAGATAAACTTGAGGCACTTTCAATAGAACAACCCAATCGTGACGCTAATAATGAAAGAAATTCTGCATTATCCATTTAAATACTGATGTTAAGAACATGAAATATAAAAAAGCAATTTACATTATTTTTCCGTACAAATCAAAATCATCTGCATCAATAATTTGTGTCAAATAAAACTCACCTATTTCTAATTGTAAATCATCTTCTTTCTTAATCAACACCTCTGGATCAACCTCTGGAGAATCAAACTCGGTACGACCAATATAATAATCTCCCTCTATGCGATCAATGATTACTTGAAATTGATTTCCTATTTTCTTGTCATTAAGCTCGCTTGAAATTCTTTGTTGAATAGCCATTAATTCATCTAACCTTGCTTCTTTTATCTCAGTAGGAACATTATCTTCGTAGTTTTTATAAGCATACGTTCCCTCTTCATGTGAATAAGCAAACGCACCCATCCTATCAAATTTAACTTGCTGTACAAACTCTTTTAACTCCTCAAAGTCTTGCTCTGTCTCACCTGGGAAACCAACCATTAAAGTTGTACGAATATGTATATTAGGAACTTCAGCCCTAAGCATTTTTATCAAATCATAAGTCTCTTGCTTGGTAATATGACGCTTCATTTTATCTAACATAGAGTCACTACAATGCTGCAAAGCAATATCTAAATAGCTACACACGTTTTTATTTTCACGCATGACTCTCAATAAATCTTTCGGAAAATGAGCAGGATAAGCATAGTGTAATCGAATCCATTCTACCCCTTTAATCTTCGCGATTTGCTCTATTAACTCAGGTAATTTTTGCTCTTTATATAAATCCAACCCATAATAAGTAAGCTCTTGAGCAATAACTTGAAACTCTTTCACTCCTTTACTAACCAAACGTTTCACCTCATCTACAATCTCATCCATAGGTCGAGAGATGTGTTTGCCTGTAATTAGAGGAATTGAACAAAAAGCACATTTCCGATCACAACCTTCGGCTATTTTTAAGTAAGCAAAATGAGAAGGAGTGGTTAACGTACGTTGATTAAAATAAGTGGGATTATACTTTTTACCCAAATCAGATAAAAGAGATTTCCAATCAAACTTACCATAGAACTTATCTACTTGAGGTATTTCTATAGCTAGTTCCTTTAGATAGCGTTCAGATAAACAGCCCATAACATATAGTTCTTCAAGAGTACCCCTCTCTTTAGCTTCAGCAAAAGTCAATATCATCTCTATCGACTCCTCTTTTGCATCACCTATAAATCCACACGTGTTAATTATGGCTATTTCACCTCGTGGATTAGGATCATCGTGTGTTACTGTAAAGCCCGACTCACCAAGCTGTCTTAGTAAGTATTCTGAATCTACTAGGTTTTTAGAACAACCTAGTGTAATAACATCTATTGTTTTTTTTTTCATTACTCTTCACCAAATAAAGAATCAACAAACTCTTCTTTTCTAAACACTTGCAAGTCTTCCATGCCTTCACCTAAACCAATGTATCGCACAGGAATTTTAAACTGATCAGATATACCAATCACAACCCCACCTTTTGCAGTTCCATCTAGTTTTGTAATAGCCATAGAAGTGACTTCCGTTGCTAACGTAAATTGTTTAGCCTGTTCAAATGCATTTTGCCCTGTTGATCCATCTAAAACTAAAAGAACCTCATTAGGTGCATGAGGAACCACTTTCTTCATTACATTTTTTATTTTTGTCAACTCATTCATTAAGCTAACTTTATTATGTAAACGACCAGCAGTATCAATAATAACAACATCGGCATCGTTAGATACGGCCGAACTCAAGGTATCAAAAGCCACAGATGCAGGATCAGATCCCATTTGTTGCTTAACAACAGGCACACCTACACGTTCTCCCCAAATCAATAACTGCTCAATAGCTGCAGCTCTAAAAGTATCTGCTGCCCCTAAATACACTTTTTTACCTGCTTTCTTAAATTGATAAGCTATTTTTCCAATGGTTGTGGTTTTTCCCACTCCATTTACTCCTACAACCATAATAACATAAGGTTTTTTATCAATTTTGGCATCAAAATCAAACTCATCACCCGTATTATTTTCAGTCAATAAAGAAGCCACTTCATCTTTAAGAATTGCATTAAGTTCCGCAGTATTCACATACTTATCTCGAGCCACACGCTCTTCAATACGTTCAATTATCTTTAATGTGGTATGAACTCCAACATCCGATGTAATTAGAACTTCCTCTAGATTATCTAAAACTTCATCATCAACTTTAGACTTTCCTGCCACGGCACGAGCAATCTTACTAAATACATTCTCTTTGGTCTTAGATAATCCCTTATCTAATGATTCCTTTTTATCTTTGGAAAAGAAACTAAATATACCCATAGTCTTAAATTAAATTGGTGTGACTCATTAATATACAAAAATAGAATAAGTAACGTTAAAGAGGAAATTATATATAAATAAAAAACCTTTTACAGCTACTTTGTGTAAAAGGTTTTTTATAGAATATTTTTTCTATAGAGTTTATTTTGATTTAAAGTAATCATCTACCATTTCTTTAGGTATCATACGTTCATCAAACATATAAGCTCCAGTTTTTGGAGATCTCACAACTTTGATCACTTTTGAGTAAACTCCACTTCCTTTATCCTCGTGCAATCTTGCTACTGCTTTCTTAGCCATAATAAAATCTCCTTTTTATTTAGTTTCTCTATGAACCGTCATTTTTTTCAAAATGGGGTTATATTTTTTAAGTTCTAGTCTACCTGTTGTATTCTTCTTGTTCTTTGTAGTAATGTAACGAGATATTCCTGGTAAACCACTTTCTTTATGCTCTGTACACTCTAGAATTACCTGTACTCTATTTCCTTTCTTTGACATAACTTAATCTACCTCCTTTTAAATTAGCTTAAAACTCTAATGCTGTTCCAATCACAATATCCCTTCTCTACCGCCTCATTTAGAGCTGCATCCAATCCTTTTCTATTAATGATTCGTAGACCTGCTGCACTTATATTTAAGCTAATCCAGCATTCTTGCTCTACGTAATAGAACTTTCTTCTAAACAAGTTCACATCAAAGGTTCTTTTAGTTCTCCTTTTAGAGTGCGAAACATTGTTGCCAACCATGGCTTTCTTTCCTGTAATTTGACAAATTTTAGACATCTCTATCTTTTTTATTTATGTTCTTATTTTCAATGCTCTTTTTAATCAGCATGCAAAGTAAACACTTTCACATCTATTTAGCAAGAAAATTCGTATTTAATTCACTTAATTAGCTCATGTAAAAGCAATAAAGCTCCATTAGAGGCTCTGGTTATGTTCATTTCGCGTCCTCGATCTCCTTCTTGAAGTTTAGTAATTACATTTTCGCCATAAGCAGCTGCCATCCAAACCATTCCCACTGGTTTGTCTTTTGTTCCTCCTGAAGGCCCAGCAACTCCCGATGTTGCAACAGCACAATCCGTGTGCAATGCATTCATCACTCCCTTAACCATTTCGATAACAGTTTCTTCACTTACTGCTCCTTTTTTATCCAATGTTTCTTGTGAAACATTAAGCAAATTGATTTTCACTTCATTGCTATAAGCTATCACACTTCCTTTATAAAACTCAGAGCTTCCTGGCATTGCTGTTAGTTGTGTTCCTATTTTTCCTCCTGTACAACTCTCTGCTGTACTCAACGTCAATTTCTTTTCTTTCAATAATTTACCTATTACATATTCAACAGGATAATCATCTTCAATTAAAATATCCTCTGCTAAAATATGCTCTAACTGTTGTTTACTCTGCTTTAAGTAACTCTCTAAAAGTTCTTTATTTTGCCCTCGTGCAGTAATACGTAGTCTTATTAGTCCTAATTTGGGTAAATAAGCAAGACTCAACTCTTCGGGTAATGCCTCTTCAAAGTCCGCCAACTCTTCTGCTAAAATGGCTTCAGGATGATTTTTCACAAGAAATGTTTGATGCAGAATTACATCTGTTTTAAACTGCTTATGCAAACGGGGTAATATTTCTTCGGTCATCACCACCTTCATCTCCTCTGGAACACCCGGCATAGAAACAACCACTTTTTTATCTTTATCAAACCAACTAACAGAAGCACTTCCTACCCTATTATTAATAACTGTGCAATCTTTAGGAACCAAAGCTTGATCTTTATTCAATTGATTTAATGGTATTCGATGAGAAAGCACTTTCTTAACATTTTCAAATACTTCGGGACTAAATACTAATTCCGTATTAAAATAACGACAAAGTGTTTGCTTCGTTATATCATCTTTTGTAGGCCCTAATCCACCTGTTATTAAAATAATATCTGCTCGGTGCATTGCTTCATCTAAAGCTTTCAAAATCTCTTGTTCTCTATCACGTATAGAGGTAATTTGTATTACTTCTATACCTTGCTTATTCAACTCTTTTCCTATCCAGGGTGAATTGGTATCGATTACTTGACCAATTAACAATTCATCTCCTATAGTTATTATTTCTGCAAACATAAAAATCTCTTTACTCTTTCAATTCTCAATATTCATAATCCACCCTTTTACTCCATCCGTTATATACCATTATATAGCACTTATATAACTATAATGCAAAAGGATTCTACATTTGCACTCTAGAATAAGCAGGAACACTTATAGAGCAAAAATCACGATCTAAATATTTATAATAACCCGTTATTGCTATCATTGCAGCATTATCTGTAGTATAACTAAACTTGGGAATGTAAATATTCCAACCATATTTTTTAGCATGTTCTTTAAAAGCATTGCGTAAACCAGTATTAGCAGAGACTCCTCCCGCGACAGCCACATGCGTAATGTTATACTTTTTAGCAGCCTTACGTAATTTATGCATTAAAATATCAACAACCGTAGCCTCTAACGAAGCTGCTAAATCCTCCTTGTTTTTTTCAATAAAGTGTTCATCTTCTTTAATCCAATCTCTCAGAGAATAAAGAAAAGATGTTTTTAATCCACTAAAACTATAATCTAAATCAGGAACTTGTGGTTTATTAAATTTAAAAGCATCAGGATTTCCTTTACGAGCTAACTTATCAATTATAGGACCTCCAGGATACCCTAATCCCATTACGGTAGAGCACTTATCTAAAGCCTCACCAGCAGCATCATCTATCGTTTGTCCTAAAATCTCCATATCATTATAAGCATTTACTTTAATAATTTGAGAATTTCCTCCCGATACTAATAGACATAAAAAAGGTAAGTGAGGCTCTATATACTCCTCATCTTTAGCTTTTATAAAGTGAGCCATAACATGGCCTCTTAAATGGTTTACATCAATTAAAGGGATGTCTAACGAACGAGCAAAACCCTTAGCAAAAGAAACCCCAACTAGTAAAGAGCCCATTAACCCTGGACCTCTTGTAAAAGCTATAGCACTTAATTCCTCTTTCTTTATTCCTGCCTGTTTTAATGCTTCATGTACAACAGGAACTATATTTTGTTGATGGGCACGAGAGGCTAGTTCAGGTACTACTCCCCCATAAGCCTCATGTACAGCCTGACTTGCTATTACGTTAGACAGCAGGTAACCATCTTTAATTACAGCTGCCGATGTATCATCGCAAGAAGACTCTATTCCTAGTATAATTACACTCATAATACGTAACGATTGTTTAAACGGTACAAAAGTAATCATAAATGTGCGATTCGTTAGGTTATATTTTATATTTTTGCTAAGATATCATTAAGAATTACTCGATATTAAAACAATTAAAAACATAGTACGCACACTGGTGATACTAATCATAGGATTGTACCTCACCTTACTTTTACTTTTGAATTTACCTTTTATTCAAAAGAAAAGCACTTTATGGGCTTCTAAAGAACTCTCTTCTTTATTAGACTGTGAGGTTAAGATTGGGTATATAAATATGGGATGGCTCAATCGGGTGGTGTTAGACGATGTAGAGATTAAAGATCAAGATCAGGAGTCCTTACTTTCTGTTGCCCGTTTAACTGCAAAATTCGAAATTATACCTTTATTGAAAGGACGTATTTCCATCCGTACAGTACAACTGTTTAGTTTCGACATTAATCTTTATAAAAAGACACCCGATGCTGAACCTAACTTTAAGTTCATTGTTGATGCCTTAAAATCGGATAAACCATCAACTACTAGTTCGATTGACTTACGCATTAATGCCATTTTAATTCGTAGAGGGAATTTATCTTATGATGTTCACACAGCAGAACAAACCCCCAACCAATTTAATGCAAAACATGTTCGCTTAGAAAACATATTGGCTAATGTATCATTAAAGGCACTGTCTAACGATTCTATTAATGCACACATCAAACGTTTAAGTTTAAATGAGCAGAGTGGATTTGACTTAAAAAAACTAACTCTTAAAGTTACGGGTAATAATCAAGGCATGTCCATTGAAGAGTTTGCACTAGCACTACCAGAGACTCATTTTGAATTAGAAACTATTAATTTAGAATTTGATAGCTTAGGCTCTTTCAAAAATTTAGGCGATGAAGTTGAGTTTGACTTAAAAACACGCCCATCCTATTTAACATTAAAAGATTTTCAAGCCTTTACTCCTGTACTTAAAAACTTTGAAGAGAAATTATCTGTTTCATTAGCTGCTCATGGTAAATTGAATGACTTTGAGCTACCTATTCTAAAAATACAGGCCATGCCCCATTTCTCCTTCGAAGGTAATGCATCTATTCAAGATTTATTAGTTCCTAACGAAGCTTTTCTCTATATAAACTTACCTTTAGTTTCGGCTAATCAAGAAGGCTTATTATTTATCGCTCGGAATTTTAATCCTACAATAACAAACTCAGCAGGACTAATTCAACGCTTAGGCTATGCTACTTTTAAAGGTACATTATCTGGCTATATTAATGACTTAATAGCTTACGGAAAATGCAGTAGCGGATTGGGCGACTTTGATATTGATATGAAACTGGGTAGAAATTTAGATAAAAACCTTTTTTCTTTTGAGGGAGGCCTAAAAACCTCGTCTTTTAATATTGGTGAATTAATAAACAACAAAGAACTAGGACACATCACTCTTAACTTTGAACTGAATGGACAGAAAAAGTATAATCTACCTTATCCAGATATTATACTTAAAGGAGCTATCGATTCTCTATCCTATAATAAATACACTTATCACAATATTTCTATTGATGGGGAGTTTAAGTCTGGTGGATTTGATGGAAGCATCTTATTGGATGATACCAATGGTTCTTTTTCTTTATTAGGAAACTTTAATTTAGCAAAACAAATACCCACCTTCGATTTTAACGCTTCTTTCCGTGGTATTCGACCCAAAGAACTAAATCTTTCTAAAACAGGAAAAGAAAGCGAATGGTCTATGGATGTTAATGCAAACTTTACAGGAGGTGCATTAGATCAAATGAATGGTTCGTTAAGCATTGAAGACCTTCGATTAGTTACAAGTGAAGAGATACATAAAATGAAATATTTTAATGTCAATGCCATTCACACGGATGAGATTAATCAATTAGTCGTTGATTCTGAGTTTTTAAAAGGAAAAATTGAGGGACAATATTCTTATCAAACACTACCTCAAAGCTTTCAGAAACTACTTTATAATTATTTACCCGCTTTATCTTCTTATAACCCTAAAACAGATAGACGAAAACAACCTTCAAATATTTTCAAATTCAATCTTGACATATATAATACCGATATACTCTACGATTTTTTTGATATCCCACTACGTGTATTTACACACTCTTCATTAAACGGTTTATGGGATGATACAAAAGAAAAATATTCTGTTAAAAGCTATTTTCCTAAATTTCAATATAAAACGACCTACATTGAATCGGGCGTATTTTTATTTGATAACTTTACAGATGCTATGCAAAGTAGTTTGCGATTTAATCACCAAAGGAAAAACTCTGCAGTAACAGTAGCATTAAATCTAGAAGCAAAAGAAAACACACTACTCACTCAATTGCATTGGGGGAATAGTCACGAACACACCTATAGTGGCACACTTAATGGAAAAGCAACTTTTACCAAACCAACTATAAAAGATTCTTTAAGAACTAAAATAGATATAAATGAAACTCAAATTATTTTAAACGACTCTATTTGGAATCTTTATCCCTCCACAATATACATCGCTGAGAATGAAATCAGTGTCGATAATTTTAAGTTTAGTCACTTAGACCAATACTTACACATCGATGGTAAAGTGTCGACTAACCCACAAGATACATTACAAGTGGACTTGAATGACATTAATATCAGCTATATCTTTGAAATGGCAAATATTAAAGAAACCGTCGATTTTAATGGAAATGCCACAGGTAAAGCCATAGCAGCAGATTTATACAATAAACCTCTCCTACAAACAGATTTACACATTAAAGACTTTAGTTTTAATGATGTACGATTAGGAGATATGGATATTAAAGGTCAATGGGATATTGAAGAGGAAGGTATTCAACTAGAAGCTGATATTAAAGAAGAAGAGGTTGCACAAACTTTAGTTAAGGGATATATTTATCCTTTAGCTCCTAAAAGTGGCCTAAATTTAACCTTTGACGCTAAAAATATAAATGTTGGATTCATAGAGTATTATACCCAAGATATTCTATCTTTAGATGGTAGAGCTTCCGGTTTATTCAATTTTTACGGTCCTTTTAGTGCCTTAAATATGGAGGCAAAACCCTATGTTGATGGTACATTAAATATTCATGTATTAAATACGGGGTTTCATGTTAAAGATACCCTCCATATGACTACCGATGGAATTCAATTTAATCAAATTGCAATTACTGACGTAGAAGGAAATAAAGGGGAAGTCAATGGCAACTTATTCTATCAGCACTTTAGAGACTTAACTTACGATTTCAATGTTATGTCTAACAATATGCTGGTTATGAATACGCAAGAAAGTAAAGACACTCCTTTTTATGGGCGTATTTATGCCTCTGGAAACACTCAAATATTAGGCGGAGGTGAAGAGGGAGTCAATATAAATGTGGCCATGACTACCAACCGGAATACGAGTTTTACTTACTCTTTAGGTTCTGTAGCTTCGGCTACTAGCAGAGAGTTTATTCAGTTCAATGACATCACTCCTCAGCGAATTCCTCTCGACTCGTTAAACGTATTTAATTATGGTGAGAATGTAAAATCGGAACTTGAATCCTCTACTGATATCCATCTCAACCTACAAATGGATATCACTCCTGATGCACAAATAAAAATTATGATCGATCCGTTAGCTGACGACTACATCAGAGGTAAAGGTCAAGGCAATATTCGTACCGAATTCTATAATAAGGGAGATGTTAAACTATTTGGCAATTACACTATTCAACAAGGGGTTTATAAATTTAGTATTCAAGAGGTTATACGCAAAAACTTTGTAATTCGTGAAGGGGGAACTATAAACTTTAATGGGGACCCCCTAAATGCAAATGTTGATGTTCTAGCTGCTCACACAGTTAACTCTGTATCGCTAAACGATTTAATCCCTAATGCACAAAGTTTGTTTGGACAAAACTACATAAAAGTAAACTGCTTAATGCACTTATCTGGTGCACTTTATCATCCCACCTTTAGGTTAAACTTGGAACTACCTAATGAACAAAGCGAAGTTGAAACTATTGTTAGAAACTACATAAACACGGAAGAGGAAATGAATCTTCAGTTTTTATATCTTCTGAGTATTGGAAAATTTTATACCCAAGACAGAATGGATAATCAACAAAATTCGGATGTCATGTCCTCTGTTCTTTCTTCCACTCTTTCGGGGCAACTAAACAACATGCTATCACACATTGTAGACAATAGCAACTGGACTATTGGTACTAATTTAAGCACGGGCACCAAAGGATGGACAGAAGTAGAAGTTGAAGGGGTGTTATCGGGACAACTCTTAAATAATAGACTTCTTATTAATGGCAACTTTGGCTATCGAGATAATCCTATGACTAATACAAATTTTGTGGGTGACTTTGAAGCAGAGTGGCTTGTTAATCGATCTGGAGACATTAGACTACGGGCTTATAACAAAACCAATGATCAATATTATATTCGTAGCAATTACAATACGCAAGGAGTGGGTATTATCTTTAGAAAAGATTTCAACAAATGGAGAGACCTTTTCTTTTGGAGAAATAGAATAAAAAAACAAAACACGAGTCAACAAGTTACAGAAGAAGTAGTGGAATAAGTTAAATTAAAAGATGCACAACTACTTATACCTCACTAGTTATCAATAAGCCATAAGTATTGCTTTTGAAATAGTAAACCCTCGCTTAAAATACTATAAACAACCTAACATTAGATAGATGCGGCAGCTATCATAGCTATGATAAAATAAATAAATATTATTCCTAATGAGATAATAACGCCCCAATTGATCCATTTTTTTGCATCATTGGAATACTTCTCAGCTAAATCGTAGTTGCCCATTTGTACCATATCGTTCACTTTTACAGCATTTATTATTCCTACGATACCTAAAGGAAGACAACAAAATAGAGTTACTAAGATAGACTCAACCAACCAATTTTTAGGAGGTATGCACACCCGCGTTCCTGACATTGGATCTAAACGACCACCATAAGAAGGTTGAGCCGGCGGATTACTATAGGGTGCTGTTGGATTCCCCCTCTTTATTCCTGATTCTGAAGAAGGTAACAACTCGACTAACTCCTCCACATCACATGCATTAGACCATCCACTTTCCGCAGTCCAAACTTGTGTTTTAGTAGTTAAAGGATAATTTTTTAATTCTTCAAATGTAAATGGGCCTTCTTGTTTTCCATCAATAGATAAATAATACTTTCCTTTTACATCACTCATATTTCCTTGCTTTTAACTTATTATTTAACTAATATAAACATAGTTTTTATTATTAAAGCCAAAAGCACTCTTTTTATTTCATTTAATGTAATGAAATAAAGGGTATTGAACTTTTCAAGCGGTCTAGGGCAAGTGCAGCTTATGGTCTAGACCAATGAATGGTTTGACTAGGGCAAATAGAACAGTTGATTATACCCCTAATATATTACGTAAAATCCACCATACAATAACGCACAGAAAATAACCAATAATAAATTTTAGAGAGTTCACTTGCATATAAAATTGAGGCCTTTTTTTACGAAGAAATTCAGCCACTATTAAAAGTACGACCAACGGTATTGAACAAACCAAAAACATATTGACCTTAAATGCTCCTACGAGATTAAAATGAAGCAGTTCATAGATAGCGCGCTGAGATCCACATCCAGGACACTTATAACCTGTTAAGGATAAAAAAATGCACTTTGGAAAATACTTATTATTAGCAGGGTTATAGTTATAATAAACTAAGACAAGAACGAAAAGTAGCAATACAAATCCTAAAATTAGTATTTTTCTTTTATTAGACATTTAACACCTTTTCTATTAACTAAAAACACCTGCAAGTAAAAACACACCAAATAAATAGTAAAATCCAAAAGTTAAAAGACCTAAGACCAACCCTGTAAAAAAACCTCCCAATATCCAGTTTTTTGCAGCATAAGAATAGCGTTGTGCGTAAGATCTACGACGTTGTGTATTCATAGATTGTGCCTTAATAGAATAAACAATGGCAATAATACCGAAAGGTAAACAACAAAACAGAGTGACTAAGATAGCCTCTACTAACCATGTTTTCACAGGAATAAAAGACTGATCGTAATGAACTTCAGTATAAAACAGAGGCCTTAACTCTTCAAGCTGTCCTGCCATTCTCCAACCTGATTCACCTGCTACCCAAACCATAGTTTTAGGGGTAATATACATGTTTTGCAACTGCAAAAATGTAAAAGGTCCTTGCCTATTTCCTTTTAAGGATAAATAATATAGCTTATTTTGATTTTCCATAGTTCTTGTTCACATCTTGTCTTTGTTCTTCATTTAGTACAAGAATAACTTTTGCACCCTAGTTAAAGGTAGTTCTTTTTTTAGATTTTACGCCTATATATAGCTTATATACACTTAATAAATGAATAAATCCACTCCCTTAGTAAAACTAGATCCTGGTTAATATATAAACTAAAGAATAAAAAAGAGAGACAAATCAGTCTCTCTTTAAATAATATAAATTATATCGTTTTGTTGCTTAATCAATAGGAACGAGCAAAAACAACTCTACATTCAGATGGTTTACCAGTAACCATACACTTCCCTGGCGTTTTATCTCCATTAAGAGGAATGCAACGAATGGTTGCTTTTGTTTCTTCTTTAATTAACTCTTCTGTCTCGGCTGTTCTATCCCAATGAGCTAAAATAAAACCACCTTTCTCTATCTGCTCCTTAAACTCATCATAGGTATCCACTTCAAACGTATTATCTGTACGGAAGTCATAAGCTTTTTCATAAATACTATCTTGAATATCGTCTAACAACTCTTTGACATACTCAACAATACCATTTAGTGGACGAGTTTCTTTTTGTAACGTATCTCTACGCATTACTTCAATCGTTGAATTTTCTAAATCTCGAGCACCTAATACTAAACGTACAGGAACACCCTTCAACTCATAATCTGCGAACTTAAAGCCAGGACGTTTATTATCAGCATCGTCGTATTTTACAGAAATACCTAAACCCTTTAATTGTTTACTTATTTCGCTTACTTGCTGATCAATCGCCTTTTTCTGTTCTTCATTTCTATAAATAGGAATAATTACCACCTGTATAGGAGCTAATTTTGGAGGTAAAACCAACCCATTATCATCAGAATGTGTCATAATTAGAGCACCCATTAAACGAGTTGATACACCCCATGAGGTAGCCCATACATATTCCATTTCATTTTCTTGATTTACAAACTGAACATCAAAAGCTTTGGCAAAATTTTGGCCTAAAAAATGCGATGTTCCACTTTGTAAAGCCTTACCATCTTGCATCATGGCCTCTATAGTGTACGTTTCTAAAGCACCAGCAAATCGTTCACTCGGAGTTTTAACTCCTTTAACTACTGGAACAGCCATATATTGTTCAGCAAAATCGCTATATACATGTAGCATTTTCACTGTTTCTTCTTCGGCTTCCTCTCTTGTTGCATGAGCCGTATGTCCCTCTTGCCATAAAAACTCAGCAGTTCTTAAAAATAGACGAGTACGCATTTCCCAACGAAATACATTAGCCCATTGATTACATAAGATTGGAAGATCTCGATAAGACTGTATCCAATTCTTATAGGTGTTCCAAATTATGGTTTCAGATGTAGGACGTATAATCAACTCTTCTTCTAATTTAGCTGATGGATCAACAACAACTCCAGATCCGTCTTCTGCATTTTTCAACCTATAATGAGTTACTACAGCACATTCTTTGGCAAAGCCTTCTACGTGTTCTGCTTCACGACTTAAAAAAGATTTTGGTATCAATAGTGGAAAATAAGCATTAACATGTCCTGTTTCTTTAAACATATCGTCTAATTGACGCTGCATTTTTTCCCAAATAGCATACCCGTAAGGTTTAATAACCATGCAACCACGAACAGCTGAAGGTTCAGCTAAGTCTGCTTTTAGTACCAAATCGTTATACCATTGCGAGTAATTATCAGCTCGCTTGGTTAAATCTTTTAATTCTTTTGCCATTTTATTTTTTGATTATTAATTTATTTCTATCCTTTAGCAATCGCAAAAATACAAAATAAGAAGGAATTAGTGCGTTAGATTTTAGAAGTTTATAATCAATCTATCTGATATAACTAAATTCGATTAATCTATAAAAACAACCCAGTCACTCATTCTTCCTATTTTTATACTGATGACTGCGAGTAAATACAAATCGAAATAGATAATTAGGTGACTAATTAACAATTAAGGGAGACAAAGCATTTTCTTGAAGCCAATAAATGATTTGAGTATCATCCACATCTTTTAATAATACTTTTTTGCTTCTATTCAGCAAGTATAATGTTGGAGTTGCTTTTAAATCGTAATCCTCATTTGCACTAACAAATCCATCTTTATCGTATCCACTAATCCACGATGTAGGAATGTTTTTTTGGTGTTTCCTCCAAGCATTATAATCTGACCCTGTATAAAAAGCTAAAACCTGTAATTGGTTAGTTTCCAATAAACTGCCAATTACCTCTGAATCTTTAAATAGTTGTGTTGCCTCTTTACATGCAGTGCAATCGGGATCATTAAAAAACAAAATAATATAAGCACTCTCTATTTTATATAAGCTACTCTGCGTTCCATCAACCCGAGTATAAAGTATGTCATTAGCCTTTTCTCCTACTCTATTTTTTAACATCATCTTAAGATTATACTTTGCGCGTTCTTTATCTGCATGGTTTAATATAGGATTCTTACTTGCTATTATATATTCAACTATAGGAATATAGAACTCGTCATTTCGAAAAGGTGAGTTAGGATCAAACAAATACTTCCTAGATTGGTCTATAAAATAACGAAAAGCCGTTCCTGTAGGCTCCTTCTCTGAGAAAATCAATAAATTCCTCAGAGACTCTAAAGCAAAAGATTTCTCCGCACGAAAAAGAAAACTCAAATAATCCACATAGGCTTGTTCTGTATAGTCTGGATCACTTAATAAAGTAGTATCTTGAATATTAAAGTTCTTCCAATAGTGAGTGATTAAATAGTTCAGCTTTTCATTCGTATCCGTTATACTATCTGGAACAACAGGTAAGGATAAGTTTTTTTCGTGACTTTCTACACTCAATTGAGTTTCAGTTGACCGATCTGATTGTTTTTGACTCTGTCCGCAACTAACCAGCAAAGACAATAAACAAGCAACTAATACAGAAAATAAGATTTGAATAGTTAACT
>Ga0172378_10002872_pt1 | contig 16177 bp, 12 predicted proteins | sample GrowelOW332metaG_FD_119755 | JGI IMG/M metagenome (GOLD analysis project Ga0172378, IMG submission 119755) | Groundwater microbial communities from an aquifer near a municipal landfill in Southern Ontario, Canada - Pumphouse #3_1 metaG | ecosystem: Environmental > Aquatic > Deep subsurface >... | reverse complement strand
TTTACTAATTTTTAGACCAAATAAACCCATAACAAAATTAGAGACTCAAAGTAAAGTGTATTTTTCAAAAATAGCGGCATAGTTCTCAAAAAAGAGGATGTCCTTTTGAGACACCCTCTTTTAGTATGCTTCAAATATTTAATATTTGTACTGCATTTTTCTTCTACCTTAGACTTTTGTTATCCTAACTCCTGTGTAGAAAAATCAGTTCCTACTGTTATTGTATAATATTCACTATCTGCTACCACAGATCGACTAGAATTTATAATAGATAAACATACATCTAATTGTGTCCCTATTTCAAAATTTATTTTAGATAATGTATATGCACCATCATTTGAAAGACCGAAGGAGCTTCTATATGATTCATTATGTAATCTTACTGTTAATACATACTGACTTGCATTTTCTGATTCATCATAAGTTAAATAAATAATGCCATCAATATATTTTAAACTCTTAAGATTTACAGGCCCCATATCATCTGTAATACCTGTAATGGTATTCGAAACAGTCAGTGTATTTTGATCTTCATCCTCTATAAAAAATTGTACATCTAAATCTTCAATGGCCTCCAAAGGAGTATTTAATACATAATCACTAAAGAAATAATAGGATGTTAATTGTTTTATTTTAAAATCTTTATCATTAACAGTACAAGAGCCTCCTACTAAATTTTTATTAGAACTTAGACCCAAGAATGGATTATAACTATAAGAATAAACACTATCTACTAAGGTTTGATTCCTAACAAAATAAGCAGTTGTTAAAACACCTGTAAGAGCTGTATCACTAGTACTAGTACAAGAACTAACTCCTAAGGAAATAGCAACAAGGGCTATAAATAATTTGAATTTTTTCATACTTTTAAATTTTTATTAATCTTTTATTTATCCTCTGTAGAATAATCAGTACCTACAGTTATAATATAAGATGGACTATCTGCCTCTACTGTTCCTTTAGCATTAATAGCTGATAAACAAACATGTAATTTTGTTCCTATTGGATAATCAATTTCAGACAAATTATACGAACCATCTTCAGTTAGAGGATGAGAATATCTATAAGACTCTCCATATTCTCTTACTGTTAATACATATTTACTTGCATTTTCTGTTTCATCATAAGTCAATTTAATAATACCATTTTTGTATTCTAATTTTTTAAGATTTACATAACCCATATTATCAGTTATATTAGAAATCTCATCTGAAAGAGTTAAAGAATTTCCATCTTCATCCTTTACAATAAATTGTACAATCATATTTTTAACAACAGCAAAAGGAGAATTAAAAATATAATCACTAAAAAATGATTTTTCAGTTAATCTTTGCATTTTAGAACTTACATTATTAACACTACAAGTTACAGACACTAAGTTATTATTAGCACTTAAGGTAAAAAATGGATTATATTTATAGGTATAAGCCATATCTACTAATTCTTGAGTTCTAACAAGATAAACTGACTTTTTAGCAGTTAAATTTGACTCATTATCACTAGAGCAAGAACTAGCTCCTAGAAAGATAGCAACTATAGCTATAAATAAATTGAAATTTTTCATTAGTTTAATTTTTATTGTTTATTATTTAATAATTATTATTTATTATTCATTATATTATCATACTTATAATCTTCTGGATTTTCTAAGAGTTTAGCAGCGGCTTCCATATCCCTATCATTAAGATAGAACATGCTTCCTGTAAAAGTAGTTTTTACAATCTCATTTTCCATATTTACTAGCCTAGTACAGATTTTACCTTCACTATCTTCTACATCCTTTAAGTAAATTGGAACAATATTGCCCTTTACATCCATAGACACCATACAACCGCTATGACCCTTATCATATAAAGTTCTAACTCCCTTACCTAAATCCATACAATAACTCAGGTCACTACCACATGGGTCAGCACAACGTAATGAATAACCCACTTCCACAGGACGACTCTTAACATCCAACTTTAAGGCTTTAGTACACTTACTAAGTAATTTATTAATTATATGAGCCTTACTAATTTCATTAAGTTCAGGATGTCCATGATCATCATAGTTAAAAACTATACCATAGTGCTCTATATCCTCCTTCTTTAAAAAATGAAATATTCCTTCACTTATTACAGCGACACCATGATTCATATTTAAGATTTTCTTCTTTACGATGGCAGAAACTAAAAGCTTAATTATCTTTTCAATAGTTATCTGAGTATTTTGAAACATCTCTGGAATAATAATCATATCAGACTGAATAGACCTTCCCACTTCTAAAGCTAAATGCCCTGCTTCACGTCCCATGAGCATCATTACATACCAATTCCCAGAAGTAATAGCCTCAGACTTAACAACCTTACCTATTTCAACTCCTTTTTCTTTAGCCGTCATAAATCCAAAAGTAGGAATACCTTCAGCTAAAGGCAAATCATTATCTATTGTTTTAGGAACGTGAATATTACTAATTTTGATATCATGTAATTCCAAAAATTTTGTAATTCTATTTGCTGTAGATGCTGTATCATCTCCTCCAATAGTCACTAGAAGTGAAATATTTTCCTTTATAAAAATATCTATATTAAAATCTTCATCCTTAGGTTTAAAACGGCTCATTTTCAACACAGATCCTCCTCTTGAAAAGAAATTCTCAGCCTTTCTATATGTAAGTTCCTCTATAAGAGGTTCATTACTAAACAAGCCCTTATATCCATCATGAACTCCAATTACTCTATGTCCACCACTTACAAAAGTTTTAGTTACGGAAGCTATTACCGTATTTATTCCTGGAGCTGGTCCTCCCCCACATATAATACAAACTGTACTCATTATAAATCTTTTATTTATTAATCTATTTTATTTTTAATTTGTTTTGTAATTTCTTCATAACCTGGCTTTTCAAGTAAAGCAAACATATTAGTCTTATAGTTCTCTACACCAGGTTGGTCAAAAGCGTTAACTCCCAATAATTGTCCTGAAACTGCACATGCTAATTCAAAGAAATATATTAATTGTCCAATATAATTTTCATTTATCTCAGGCATAATAATTTTAATATTGGGCACACCTCCATCTTCATGAGCAATTTTAGTACCTAACTCTGCCATCTTATTTACTTCACCAACTCTTCTACCTGCCAAATAATTCAATTTATCCAAATTTTTAGCATCTGAAGGAATAACAACATTATATTTCGATTTCTCTACAGAAATAACAGTTTCCATAATCATTCTCACACCTTGTTGTACATACTGTCCCATAGAATGTAAATCAGTAGTAAAATCCACACAACTTGGAAACAAACCCTTCCCATCTTTTCCTTCACTCTCTCCAAAAAGTTGCTTCCACCACTCTCCAATAAAATGTAATTTAGGATTAAAATTAGCCAATAACTCTACTCTTATTTTATCATTATACAATGCATTCCTAACTGCTGCATAATTCACAGCTATATTATCATCATTTAAAAGACATTCCTTTCTTATTAAATTAGCTCCATAAATAAGTTCTTTGATATCTAATCCCGCTATTGCAATGGGTAGTAAACCAACAGGAGTCAAAACAGAAAACCGTCCTCCGACATTATCTGGAATAACAAAGGTCTTATAAGATTCATTATCAGCCAAAGCTCTTAAAGCCCCCTTACTTTCATCAGTAATAGCAACAATTCTGTTAGCGGCCTCTTTCTTACCTACTTTTTCTTCTAAAAGGGATTTTAATAAACGAAATGCAATAGCTGGTTCTGTCGTTGTTCCGGATTTTGAAATCAGACAAATTCCGAATTCCTTATCCAATAGATAGTTTAAAATTTCATGATAATAATCTTCTCCAATATTATGCCCGGCATAAATTATTTTCATTTCTGAATCATTATAATTGACAAAACTATCAGATAAAGATTCAATTACTGCTCTGGATCCAAGATAAGACCCCCCTATACCTATAACAACAACAACCTTTGTTCTAGATCTAAGATATTTGGCACAAGATATAATATCTTCAAGCTCTGTTTCTAACATTTTTTCAGGAAGGTTCAGCCAACCCAAAAAATCGCGTCCTTGACACTTACCATTTTTTATGTTTTGTAACTCTTTACGAGCATTCTTAACATGAGTCTCAATTTTATCATTTGAGATAAAATTTATAACCTTACTATAGTCTAGTCTTAGCGTGTTCATAAATAATATTATAGGTGTAATTAATCTCAATTAAAAATATTATAAAAAAAGCAGACCTATAAGCCGGGTTCTGTACTTGAATAAGCTTCTATCATTTATCTACTACGCAAATTACTCTGCGTCTCTAGCAACCTACCCCCTGACAACGAGCGGATAACTCTTAATAGCCAGTATATGCGGTCTTGCAACATGTGGAACGTACGGCCACTACAGTTACCTGCAATGCCGGTGAGCTCTTACCTCACCTTTTCACCCTTATTCATAAAATGAACGGTCATTTTCTGTTACGTTATCATACTCTCACGAATATCTTCCCGTTAGGAAGCACATTATCCTATGTTGCCCGGACTTTCCTCTCTTCCGTAATGGAACAGCGATAGAACGGTCTGCTTTGTTTTATAACAATTTCTCCATCCTTGTAAATTTATATATAAATTTGCTAAACTGCAATTTATTTTTTTAAATTTGCATGCAAAGTTAAGAATTTTACCTATGAAAAAAATTATTATTGTTATAATATTTTTTATTTCTAACATATTAAGTACAATAAATGAAAAGATTGCTACTTGTAACAATGTATTACCCTATACTCTAGGGAATAATTCATTCCAACATAAAATATTTAAAGATTCAATAAAAACTATATTTACAAGATGCATTATAGAAAATGGGGATACAATACCACATTTCCAATTAAAAGAAATTCTAATATTAACTCCAACTAGGAATAAAAGACAAATACGAAGGTATTACAAAAGGATGAATAGATTAGAATATTATGTAAAAAAAGTATATCCTTATGCACAAATTGCAAGTGCAAAAATAAACGAAATCAATTTTAAACTAAAAAATATAAAAAATAAGAAAGAAAGAAGAAAAATAATCAAAAAAGAATACTCTGATCTAATGCGTAAATTTAAACAACCTTTATCTAAATTAACAATTAAACAAGGTTGCATTTTAGTAAGACTTATTTATAGAGAAACGAATAATAGTGCATTCCATCACATACAAGAATTTAAAGGAAAATTCACAGCATCCTTCTGGCAAACAATAGCTAGATTATTTGGAAATAATCTAAAATCTACATACGACCCCTATGGAAAAGATTATGACATAGAACAAATTGTCTTAAAACTACAAAAATCAAAGGCACAAATAAATTTTAACAATAGCAAAAACACTAAATAAAACCCCCTACTTAATACATTTATTAGGGCCTTCACTTATATAAAACAAACCTATTTCACAACGAATAAATTAAAATATTTTTCCTTAAGAATATTATAAAATCAATTATTTTTATTACATTTGAGTTGTTTAGGCTTTTATTTATAAAGTTAAAACCATATACATTTACCTTAAATAACAATATCCCAATAGAGACTAATTATGACTTATTTAGAAATAGAGAAAGAATTAAAGCAAGAAATATATAAACCCGTTTATTTCTTATATGGGGAAGAACCATATTATATAGATCTCATTGGTTCTTATCTAGAAAAAAATATATTAAAACAAGAAGCAAAAGCTTTCAATCAGAACATATTCTATGGTAAAGATACAGAAATGGATTACATACTAGATACAGCTATGGAATATCCTATAATGGCTGAAAAGAAGGTGATTATAATAAAAGAAGCTCAAGAATCTGCAAAATTAGATGCTCTTTCATCCTATATAGACCACATACAACCTACAACCATTCTTGTTATCTTGTACAAAAAGAAGATAGACAAAAGATTATCCGTTTTTAAAAAACTAGAGAAATCTAAAAATTGTGTTTTCTTTGAATCCAAAATTGTAAAAGAATATAATATGAATAAGTGGGTCAAAGATTATTGTATTGAAAAAAATTATAAAATATCACCCAAAGCTATAAACATGCTTACTGAGAGTCTAGGCAACGACATAGGTAAAATGTCTAATGAGATTGCAAAACTTACAATTATGCTTCCCAAAAATGGAACCATAACCGAACAAATGGTTGAAACTAATGTAGGAATTAGTAAAGACTACAATGTTTTTGAACTTATATCAGCAATCACCCACAGAGATGTTGTAAAAGCGAATAAAATTGTCAATTATTTTAGTCTGAATCAAAAAAATCACAATATAATACCAACAATTAAAAATATTTTCAATTTTTTCTTAAAGCTACTAACTTACCATTATCACAAAAATAATGTAAGTAAAAAAGAAATGGCTGAAATGCTATCTATTTCCCCTTACTTTTTAAAAGACTATGAATATGGAGCTAAGGTATATAGTGCAATGAAATGTACACATATTATTTCCATACTAAGAAATTATGATTTAAAAACGAAAGGTGTAGATTTCGCCGATACGGCAAATTCTGAAGATTTACTTAAAGAAATAATTTTTAAAATAATACACTAACTAACTAACTAACTAACTAACTAACTAACTAACTAACTAACTAACTAACTAACTAAAATGGACTCAAATAGAATAAGCATACTACTCAAAGAACGCAAGGCCATATTTGTAAACAGAGATGGAACTTTAATTAATAATGAGGGTAAAATTTGTATAGGTAACAAAGCAGACGTCATATTTAACGAAGCAAATATTACAGGCCTTAAAAGACTTTACGACCTAGGATATATGATAATAGTTATAAGTAATCAGAGCGCTGTCGCAAAAAAAATAATTACAGAAACTCAGATGAATGAAGTAAACCAATATATAAATGAAACCTTAAATAAACGAGGCATCAAAATAACTCATTTTTATTGCTGTATTCATCATCCCAGCGTTAAAGCTTGTATATGTAGAAAACCTTCTCCATATTTTGTAAATAAAGCCATAGCAACATTTAAAATCAATAGATGCAAATCTTGGTATATAGGAACGGAAAATAAGGACAAAATATGTGCTGAAACTGCTGAAATTAAATTTTTAAAAATAAAAAGTAATAGCAATATGGATTCTGCAGTAGATCAAATAATAAATACTGATCCTAATTTAGATTCCTATAATCTAAGTGAAGATGCATTTTAGAAGACACCTAAATTAAATTCAGAAGATTAATATTTATTCAGAATCTATCCTAACATAAGCTATAAAATTAGTATTTTCATCTACTGGAGTAAGATTTAAGTAACCACTATAGAGATGATTATCTTTAAATATAGCTTGATTATCTTTTTTATTTCTCCTATGAAAGGCTAAAGCTTCTTTGGGTTTGTTAAAGTAATCAATATAGAAATATCCATTATTATCAGTATGTAAAAACTTTCGACTAAACATATTAGCCACTATACCCATATTGCATCTCAAATTAATCTCTACACAAGGATTAATATTAAATTCATTCTCTCCTTCCCTATAGACAAACATATCTACTCCTAGAAAGCCAGTATATTTTCCAACAATATTTTGAATCAGAAAATTTTCTAGTTTATCAATTATATTAGATACTTTACTGGCATCCACGTATTGCATTAATCTATTTGCTATAATTTTACTATTGCCTACAAAATTACCCTTATATTCATAATTTTTTCCAACCTTAAATTCCGATAATCCTATAAACTTAAGCTCTTGGTCTCCTATATGAAATTCCATCGCAAAATCATAAACTCTATCAAATTTATGCTCTAACATCACAGATCCTTGTTTCTTTAGAACACCTCTTAACCATTCTTTCTCTTTAATACTTATGGGACAAGACATTTGTAATATGCCTCTTCCAGATGAAGACCAAGGGGATTTTGCTATACATAACATAGAATCATTAGCTAGTATTATTTCATCTAAAGTATTGCACTCCTTAGGTAGAAATGGAAATTTCATATAGCTTAATACATCTCTTGATAAATTTCTACTGTACATATATTTATAGTCATCATCCCACTCTCTCACATTTTCACAAGCTTTAAAGCAAAGCAACTCTCTAGGTGTAACTCCCCAAGGTTCAAAAAAGAGTCCCTCCCACAATGGCAATTCCTTTTCTGAAATAAATTCAAAATCTTCTTTAAACAATTCACTCATTTGAGAAATAAATAGCTTAGACATATTAAACTCATACTCATTCATATCTTTGCCAAGCACAACAGCATTCTGACCATATATCCAACAAGGTAATAAGGCTAAATCTTTTGCCATTTTCACAATATTAGCACTTGCCATATAGTAAGGAGAACCATTAGCAACAGCTGTTTCACAATCTGGATTAAATAAGGAAAGTATTTTATTCATTTTATATAGAAAAAGTAAATTTTTACAAAAATAAAATTAATTATTGAAATCAAAAAAGATAATATAAATTTAGAATATTTTTTATATATTTGAGATAAAATTTATTAACAATGGAAAATATACAAATTCATAAATTATATAAACGTAAAAAAAACGATAGAGACATTTTTCAAGAATTAATGCCTTTTAAAATAAAAGAAATACTCTTTGTAGCCACTTATTATGATGCCTACACAGTAGAACAAGATGGGCAATTTACTAATAAGATACTAGGAGAATATTTACAAGTCAATCTATATACAGCCCCTCGATTTACTTCAGTTGCAAGTTTAGATGAAGCTAAGGATATATTATCCAAGCGTCATATAGATTTAATCATAATAATGGCTGGTTTAGATAAGGATGCCCCATTTAAGGTAGGCAAGGAGTTAAAACAGCTAAGGCCCAATATAACACAACTAATGTTGGTAAATAACAACTCTGATTTAGCCTATTTTTTATCCATGGAGGATGAAATAAAGAAGACTTTTGAAAAAATATTTGTATGGAATGGGTCAACAAATATTTTTTTAGCCATGTCAAAATATATAGAAGACAAGAAAAATATTAACCCTGATGTAAAGCTAGGAAATATTAGTGTTATACTATTAGTCGAAAATTCCGTTAAATACTACTCTAAATACTTACCTCTACTATTTTCCGAAGTAGTTAAACAAACTCAAAAACTCATAGAATCCGAATCTGATGATAGAGAAATGGGAGTAGTTATGAAAATAAGAGTTAGACCTAAAGTGATTTTGGTTAGTAACTACGAAGATGCTCAGGCCTATGTAGATAAATATTATAAAAATATCATTGGAGTTATATCTGATGTTAAATATAATAGAAATGGTAAAGAAGATGAAGATGCAGGAATAGAATTAATTAGTTATGTACATTCTAAAGACCTTAAGATTCCATGTCTACTACAAAGTCATGATGAAGATAATAGAACAAAAGCTCAAAAATTGGATGCAGCCTTTATAAATAAGAATTCTGCTACATTATCTCTAGATATCAAAAACTTTATAAAAAAGGAATTATGGTTTGGCGACTTTATCTTCAGAGATGGTAAAGGGGAAAAAGAAATAGATAGAGCTAGTTCTATTGATGAATTTATACAAAAAATACTAACTATACCTGAAGATTCCTTAATATATCATACAAAGAGAAATCATTTCTCCAGATGGCTAATGGCTAGGGGTAAAATAAATTTGGCATCTCATTTTAAAAGATATGCCTATGATGATTTTAAAAATAAAGATGACTTAGTTAAATTTCTTATAAGAGGTATAAACATAAGTGAATTACAAGATATTAGAGGAGATATTGTCAATTTTAGCAAGAAAATAGTTGATTCAAATAGATATATTACTCGACTTGGTAAAGGGTCTTCAGGAGGTAAAGGAAGGGGTATGACATTTTTGTGCAACTTTCTAGAAAACACATCCCTACATTCTTTAATCCCCAATCAAAAAATTAAGATTCCTCAAACTTCCATAATAGGTACAGATGAATTTGATTACTTTGTAGAAAATAATAATTTAGACGAAACCATATATAAGGATATTTCTTATGAAGAGATTAAAAACGAATTTATAAAGGGAGATATTGGGGACAAGATGAGAGATAAACTTCATAGATTTCTATCTATCATAAAAAAACCCTTAGCTATTCGTTCTTCAGGACTTTTTGAGGATTCTATGAACCAACCATTCGCAGGAGTATATGCAACATATCTTGTTCCCAACAACGATAAAGATGATGAAGTTAGGTATAAAGAATTAGAAACAGCCATTAAACTTGTGTGGTCATCCATATTTACAGAGAGTTCAAGAGCTTATTTCCATGCCATAGATAGTAGTATTGAGGAAGAGAAAATGGGAGTAGTAATACAGGAAGTAGTTGGAACAGAACATAATGGTAGATACTATCCTCATCTCAGTGGAGTTGCTCAATCTTATAATTTTTATCCTTTCTCCTATATAAAGCCCGAAGATGGATTCTCCGTTATAGCTATGGGATTAGGATCTTATGTTGTAGGAGGAGAAAAAACTTACAGATTCTGTCCTAGCTATCCCAAAGTCAAGATGAATAGCATACAAGAAGAAATAAGAGATTCTCAGAAATATCTATACGCCATAGATTTAGTTAATAAAGACTATGACCTAGTAAGAGATGGAGAAGATGCAGCCATTATTACCTGCAGCTTGGAAGATGCTGAAAAAGATGGAACACTACAAAAATGTGCTACAGTATTTGACTATAGAAATGACAGAATGAGTTTCGATTTTAACGACAAGGGACCCCGAGTTGTAAATTTCGAAAAGATAGTTCAATATGACGATTTCCCCTTGTCCAATATATTAAAAATATTATTAAAGATATTCTCTCAATCTATGGGAGCACCTGTAGAAATAGAATTTGCAGCAAATAATGAAAATGGGAAATGGATCTTCTACTTACTACAAATAAAACCCTTAATAAAGCAAGAATATCACATGGATATTAATGAGGATGATATAGACTTTAGTCAAGTTATTTTAAGGTCTGACAAGGGAATGGGGAATGGTATCATTAAGAACATTCAAGATATTATATATGTAGATCCCGATAAATTTGATAAACTTGAAACAGAAGAAATAGCAGAAGAAATTAGGACTTTAAATAGCAAAATGCAAGATAGCAATAGAGAATATTTGCTTATAGGTCCAGGTAGATGGGGAACAAGAGATAAATTTACAGGAATACCTGTATTATGGAATGACATATCTAAGGCCAAAGTTATAATAGAACAAGGCTTAAAAAATTTCCCCTTAGATTCCTCCATGGGTTCTCATTTCTTTCACAACGTAACATCCATGCATGTTGGCTATTATGCAATACCTCATAATTCGGAGAAATCATTTATTAAATATGATAAAATGAAAAACATAAATATTGAAGAAAAGACGAAACATGCCGTACATCTCCATTTAGATAAAGCCATGACCATATTAATGGATGGTAAAAATCAAATAGCAATAATTTCTTTATAAAAACAAAAATAACGGATTGAGTTTATTCAATCCGTTATTAATATATGATATTTCTATACCTTATTCCACAGTAACGGCCTTAGCCAGATTACGAGGTTGATCTACATTTCTACCTTTATTAACAGCTATATTATAAGCTAATAATTGAAGCGGAATAGAAGCCAAAATTGTACTTACAGCCTCACAAGCATTAGGAATCTCTATATAATTACTAACAGCTTCTTTTATAGCAGTATCGTTCTTTGAAACTATAGCTATGATTTTACCTTTTCTAGCCTTTATTTCTTGAATATTACTTAAAGTTTTTTCATACACTCTATCAGAAGTGGCTACTACAACTACTGGCATTTCTAAATCTATTAAAGCAATGGGGCCATGTTTCATCTCAGCTGCAGGATAACCTTCAGCATGAATATAGGAAATCTCCTTTAATTTTAAAGCTCCCTCTAAAGCAACAGGATAATTATACCCTCTACCTAGATAAATAAAATTGTGAGCATAAGTAAACACCTTAGCCATTTTTTCAACCTTATCGGCACATAATAGAGTCTCATTTATTTTTTCGGGTAATAAAGCTAATTCTTTTGTTAGTAACTTATATTTTTGATCTTCGATATTTCCTCTAAGCTTAGCAACACATAAAGCCAACATTGTTAGAACAGTTACTTGACCCGTAAATGCTTTAGTAGATGCAACTCCAATCTCAGGACCAACGTGAATATATGACCCTGAATCTGTAGCTCTAACTATAGAAGAACCTATAACATTACACACTCCATAAACAAAAGCTCCTTTAGATTTAGCTAATTGTATAGCTGCTAAAGTATCAGCAGTTTCCCCAGACTGAGAAATAGCTATAACGATATCTCCCTTATTTATAATAGGATCTCGATAACGAAATTCTGAAGCATATTCCACCTCTACAGGTATTCTACACAACTCTTCTATCAAATGCTCACCTATCAAGCCAGCATGCCAAGAAGTTCCGCATGCTACTATAATAATTCTATTAGTATTTAGAAATTTATCTTTATTGTCTATGACTCCAGATAAAACTACATTATCCCCCTCTCTATTAACTCTTCCTCTAATACAATTGGATAAAGTTTGAGATTGTTCAAAAATTTCTTTAACCATAAAATAAGGATAACCATTCTTCTCTAATTGAGAAAGACTCATAGCTAATTTACTTATTTTAGGAGTAATCTTAACATTGTCTATATCCACAATCTTTAATTTTTCTCCCTTACGCATACAAGCTATTTCTCCATCATTTAAATATATAACTTTATCTAGATATTCTACCAAAGGAGTAGCATCAGATGCTAAAAAGAACTCTTCCGAATTCTTCCCAATTCCTATCACTAATGGACTACTTTTTCTAGCAGCAATAATCATATTAGGGTCACTTTTATCTATTATTGCAAGAGCATATGCACCTACAACATGATGAAGAGCCATTTGAACAGCATTTAACAAATCTACATTCTCGCTGATCTTTATATATTCTATTAAATTAACAATTACCTCAGTATCTGTTTCAGATATAAATTTAAAACCTTCCTTTTCAAGTTTTTTCTTTAATATAGTATAATTCTCTATAATCCCATTGTGAATTAAAGCTAGATTACCCGAATTTGAGCATTGAGGATGAGCATTTATATCATTAGGTTCACCATGAGTAGCCCATCTTGTATGACCTATTCCAACAGTACCCGAAACATTCTTTCCCTTTAAGAAACTTTCTAAATCTGATACTTTACCTTTTGTCTTATAAACATTTAATTGATTCTCTGAAGATACAACTGCCACACCTGCACTATCATAACCTCTATATTCTAATCGGTGTAAACCATTTATTAAAATAGGATAAGCTTGCTTATCTCCGATATAACCTACTATTCCACACATATATTTATTTTTTATAGATGACAAGAATATCATCTATTAATAACTATTATTTTCAAAAATTGATAAAATAAGAATATCATTCCTAAGTCTTAAGCACAATACATAATACGCAAAAATACTATTAATTTATTAATATTCAAAATTTAAAATTAAGCCCAATTTATTATTTCTTATCATATATAGACATAAAACAATCTTTGCATTCAAAATCTAATACAAACGAATGACTATCATTACACAATATCAAGGGAAATTTTAAATCTTCATTTTTATGAAACTTATTACACCTTCCCAACTCATGTAATATACAATATTTAGTATGCATTAATCTACGCCCTTTTACCTTTTTCAATTCATAAGCTTTCTCTACACAAGTAGCTCCATGTTCCTTATAAAACTCTTCGGCATTTTTATTTGCAATATTATGCGTCCAATCAAAAACTTTTTGAGAAAATTTTACATCCTTATTCTCTTTAAAAGGAGCCAGTTTCGAAATAGAGATTTGTCTACTTTCTTCCAACTTAGCTTTTAACAAATTTCTACCCTTATTAATTACTGCAGATGGCACAAAAAGAGCTGGTCCAAAATAAACTACATCTTTACAAACAAACTTAGAATCTCCATTCTTAGATAACTGATTCTTAATCCTTTCTATTTGATTATTATTTTTAGCTTTCTCAAATGTTTGAGGGAATTCATACTCGGCACTAATATTATCTTCATCTAGAATCATCAATTTCAGAGTATTTGAAGTAGCAATCACAGTTATATCAACTCCTATTTCCCTTTTAGATGAAGATTTTTTAATCTTCTTTACAAATTCATGATCGAAGTTTCTAAATAATTTAGTACCTATCTTCAAGTGCATTTTTTTATCACAGATAAGCATATTAGAATTGACAACATTAACCCTAAAACCAAGCAATACTCCATTCTCAATATAACATAATCCATCTCCATTATGAATTGGAATATCTCCAATAACAGAAATTTTATTAGCTTTTACTTCTTTAACCGTAGCCACATACTTACCCATAGAACTAGGAGTATAAGAATTAATTAAGGACTTAGGTCTATCCTTTATAAAATAATCTGTAAAGCCCCTATTAAAACTAGCTTCCACATCTGGTACATAATCTATAATACTCCTCCCCGAAGAAACTCTCTCTATTTGACCTCCTAGTTTATCTATTGCTTTATTTAGTAGCTGAGAATAACTTGCACTTACGTTTGCAACATAATCCTCATCCTTAAGACGTCCTTCTATTTTAAACGACTCTATACCAATTTTGACTAATTCTTGTAAATAATTAGATAAATTATTATCCTTAAGAGATAGTAAATACTTATCTTTAGAGAGATATTTTCCATTACTATCCTTAACAGACCACTTCATTCTACAAACTTGAGCGCATTCCCCTCTATTAGCAGACCTCCCATATAGAGCTTGAGACATATAGCACTGACCACTCATACTCACACATAAGGAGCCATGCACAAAACATTCAAGTTCAGAATGTACCTCACTCCTTATTTTTCTAATCTGGTCAAGCGAAAGTTCTCTGGCTAACACAATTCTATTAAAACCCAATTTATCTAAAAACTTTATTTTATCAAGTTCGTAATTATGCATTTGTGTACTCGCATGAAGAGCTATAGGAGGTAAATCTAATTTTAGAATACCTAAATCTTGTATAATGAGTGCATCTACTCCAATTTCATAAAGTTTATTTATCAAATTCTGAACTAAAATTAATTCATCATCATACAATATTGTATTTAAAGTAACATACACCCGACAATAATAAGCATGAGCATAATCAGTTAGTTTTTTTATATCCTCTAATGAATTTGAAGCTGCATGTCTAGCTCCAAAATTTGGAGCTCCGATATAGACGGCATCAGCTCCATTATTAATTGCCGAAATTGCAACATTTAAATTTTTAGCAGGTGAAAGTAATTCCACTACTCTTCCCATAAAGTTTATTTTTTAGTATTAAAAGAACTATAAGCATTTAGTAGAGCTTATAGCAAAAAGCTAAGATTTTATAAATCTATTTGAAGTTCTGGATATTTTTTATCTTTAATCAAAGCTAATTCAAGTAGTTTACAGCTAGGAAAATACTTATCAATATATTGTTTAATTATAGTTATAGAATCTTCTTTTATTATCTCACTATCATTAGGAAAATCATTATAAACGACATAAGCCACATTTACACCCTTTAATCGACATAATTCTAAACTCATCAAAGAATGATTTATACTTCCCAATTTAGAAGAACATACCAAAATCAAAGGATAATTATGTTCAATCACATAATCTATAGTAAGATAATTACGAGAAACTGGAACATATAATCCTCCAGCACCCTCTAAAAGTACTGCATCAAATCTAGATTCTAAGACTTGAGTACACTCATAAATTTTATTTCTATCAATAGTTATTTTATCTATTTCTGCTGCAAGATGTGGAGATGCAGGATAAGTCATAACAAAGGGGCATGTAGTGCCATCTTTATCTTCCTTAAATAAATCAACTCCCATTATATTTCTATGAGTAATAATATCTTCCGATACCCCTACGCATCCTGTTTGAATAAACTTTTGAGTAATAACATTAACTCCCTTATTAATCAAAGTTCTAGCTATAACACCAGTAACAATTGATTTACCAGTATCTGTGTCTATTCCACTAATAAAATATGTTTTCATCTTTATTTTTTTTATGAACCACAAAAATATAAAAGTTAATTGACTAATCAAACTAATGTAAGTCTATATAGATTAATTCACTCT